>ENA-UOIZ01003438-UOIZ01003438.1-human-gut-metagenome-genome-assembly--contig:-P88-NODE-3438-length-9799-cov-9.604680_pt1 | contig 9799 bp, 6 predicted proteins | sample MGYA00242336_ERZ723883 | MGnify/ENA metagenome assembly ERZ723883 | reverse complement strand
ACCTGGTTGAAAGTGTTGTTCTTCATGATGTTTCCTTTCGTTCGGCTTGGCGGCGCGTATCTGTTTTCTTGTCCATTCCTCTGGCCGCTGCCGTAAGTCTGTGTTTGTTGTCTATTTTCTTTTCTTCGTTCTTCTGTTGTGCCTTCATCTTACGTCGGGCAAGTCGACAATGTCATGCGACGATCGTCACTTCTTTTGTAAAATCATCGGCTAATCTTGAAGAAAAAGTAACGTTCGCTGAAAATTGGCGGACGCATCTTATAGTCCATATTCTTTGCGTCTCTTGTTGGCTTTGATGTAAGCGTCACTATCGGAACGAATGCCAACGACGATGATGGTCATGATTCCATTTCGCAGTAACGGTTTGTAAACAACGCGAATGCCGATATCCCTGAATTTGATTTTGCAAAGCCTGGAAAGTTTCGTTCGTTCGGCATTGCGTAACGGTTTGCCATACCCGCCTTGCGAGGTGGGCAGTGGGTTTGTGCGAACTTTCTCGATTCCCTTGAGTACTTGGATTTGCTCGGCTTTGCCGAGTTTGCGCATGTCTTTCTTGGCTTCGTCAAGCCATTCAACTTGCCAGTTCATGCGAGTTCCGGCTCAGGTGCCTCGGCGAGGTCGCTTGGGGAAATGCCGAGATCGAGCATGACCTCTTCGTTGCTGATAGTTGTGCCAGTACTGTTGTCGAGTCTTTTTTCGGCAAGAAGCAAGTCTTCGTTGTCTTCGATTCGTTCCATGAGAGCGCGATAGTTTTCGATATTCATGAGAACGTAGGACGGCTTGTTTCGTTTGATCAGAATGACTGGATCGTGGTCGGCCCGCTGCAACAATGCGGAAGTACGACCATTGCTGAGCTCGCTGATTGGAGCAAGGTCATCGAGTATGTCAAGTGCGCTTGCCATGATAAACCTTTCTTAAAACCGAATTTCATACCCAATTATATACCAGTATTAATACCAAGATTCATGGTTGTGCGACTTTGAATCTTGGTATAAAAAGCGATTTCGCTATGGAAAGGGCACCGAGCTGTTGCTTGGTGCCCCTGGGAAAACAGAGATAATCAGACTTTACGGCCCGCGCCGCAAAAAATTACTTGCGCTTGGACTTGCCGAAGGTGAACGCACGTACGATCGCGACGATGCCGATCGCCACAAGCGCGCATCCGCCGAACAGGATCAGCCAGGTCGTGGAGCTGACGGGGGAGAACAGCACGATGAAGCCGGCGACGATCGACAGCAGTGCGTAGATTACGGCCCATGCGGAGCTTGGCATGCGCCACGATTCCACGAGCGCCATCACGCCTTCCAGCATCCAGCCGAGACCGACCACCATGGTGATGAGCACGGCGAGTGTGGCTCCGGAAAGCGCCGCGTTTTTCAGCATGACCACACCGCCGACAGACAGCATCAGGCCGATCAGAATGTCAAGCACGCGCCATCCTCCCGGAAGCCCGAGTTCCACAATTGCGGTCACAATGCGGACCACACCGGAAACCACGAAGTATGCGCCAAGCGCGATTGCGGCGACCTTCAGTGTGGCACCCGGCCAGATCAGCAGTGCCAGGCCGAGAATGACGGCGGCGATGCCGAGTACCGCATACGTGCCGCGGATCGCGTTCTTTGCCTTCTTCGGGAGCCATTCCTCCACGAGCTTGAATGGGCTGATCGGCTGCCAATTGTTGGTGCCGTTGTCAGCGTCGGATTGGCTGTTCTGCTGTCCGTATGGTTGGCCGTACGGCTGACCGGTGGTGTAGCTCGCGTAGAAGAAGCCGTTCTGGTTGGGATTCGGGTTGGCGTTGGGACCGTCGAAGTAGCATGGGGTCTGAGGCTCGCTTTGATACGGATTGCCCGAATTGTTGGGATTGCCGCCCTGCTGCTGGGATTGCGATTGCTGGTTTGGTGCGTATGCCCCGTATTCCGGCTGGCCTTGCGGCTGCTGTTCGTTGCTGCCATTTTGATTCGGATTGTTCGCATACGGGTTGTTCATTGCGTCGCTCATGATGGCCCCTTTCCTGGAAGAGCGTGCTTCGTGACGCTCGGACGCGCGCGAATTTGCCCGCCTGCGCTCGAACGTTTCGGAAGTTCTGCCCCCATTCTAGGCAATCCGTCTAATTTAAGCCATCAACAAAATCCCCCTCATCGTCCATTTTGATGGTCTGATCGCATGTTTTTTCCGAATTGTCGCACGATCTTGCGAAATCGTGAGACAGAACTGCGAATCGTGAGGCCGAAAGTCAACTTGCGGCACAACGAATGCCTCCCGATCCTTGAAATCAAGAATCGGGAGACATTTCGCACGTAGGAATCGACTGAATCCTTGAAACTAGAACAGGTCGAGGGCTACGTCGAGGTTGAGCGGCTGGTCGGCGGGCAGCTGATACTGCTCGTGCACCGGGCTCATCCAGGAATCGTCGCCGCCGACACCCATCTGAGCGGCGAGCACGCGCAGGAACATGTGCTTCGGCTCCGGCAGCTCGTCCTGATGCAGCGCCTCCTCAAGCATCGTGCTCGAATACGGCAGCAGGCTCATCGCAAACGGCTTCGTAACGCCGGTTTCAGTATTCGCAGTCTGGCTCACGCGCAAGCCATGACCGGAATCGTCCGTAATCTCAGCCCAACGCACGTCCTCATGGTTGCCGGTTTCCTGCGGCAGCAGATACGGCGCGCGATCGCGGAAGGCGTTCGTATCCCAAATGCCCAGCTTCGCATGCTTGCGGTCGGCATACGTTTCCTCCGGGCCTACGCCATAGAATCGCAGATTCGAATACTCGACCGGCAGCATCCATTCAATGCCGAACGCCGGAATCGTCGGCAGATCGCCGTCCTTTTCACCCGGATATGCAACATGCAGATCGACGTGGCCAAGCACATCGGCAACGTAACGAATGGTGACCTTCGTGCGCTGCGCAATCGCAAGCTCATACGTGTAAGTGACGGAAACTGCGGTTTCGCCGAGCGGCTCAACCTTCGTATCAACGCAACGCGCATACTTTCCGGCAACCGCCCACTGCGCACGCTCGAACGCATGGCCCGCGCCGCGATCATTGTCGGTCAGCGCACGGAACGTGGTGATCAGCGGCTTGCGCAACACGAATTCGCGCTCGCCAAGCTTGTACGACACCATGCCGCCCTGTGCAAGGGAGAACAGGGCTTCACGGCCCGCACGGCGTGCGCCGATATTCCAGCGGCCCAAGGTGATCGCTCCATCGGAAGCGGCGGAAGCGGCCGTAACAGTATCGGCAATCTTGCCACCCGCAACCACGCACTGGCCGAACGAAAGCTCATACCCAGCCGGAGCCCAATCGCAAGCGGAAGTCAACTGCTGGGACGCCTCCAAAACCAGTTCCTGCGCACCTGCGCGGTAATCGTCGATCGGCCAATCGATCTCAACATGCTCGCTTGTACCTGCGGCAACGTCGAAGCGGCGCGAAGAAGACCAAACGGGCTTGCCATCAGCCAAAATACGCAACACAAACGTGGAATCAGCCGTCGAAACAAACAGATTGTCGTTGGTGATCGTAATGCCGGAAGCATCGACGGTCATATGCACGTTCGCGTACAGCTGCTTGACGTCCTGCGCCTTCGGCGACGGCGTGCGGTCGGCGAATAGCAGGCCGTCGCCGGAGAATTCGTAGTCGCTCGGACGGTCGCCGAAATCACCGCCGTAGCACATGCGACCGTTGCTGTCGAGAATCGCCTGGTCGATGAAATCCCAAATAAATCCGCCCTGATATTGCGGATAGCGTTCCAAAGCCGTGTATTCGTCCATGTTGCCGACGGAATTGCCCATGGCGTGCATGTATTCGCAGGAAATATACGGCTTCTTCGGATCGGACTTGAGATATTCCTCGATTTCGTCGGCGTGCGCGTACATGCGGCTTTCGATATCGGTCACGTCGTCGAACGCGCGATCATGCACGGAACCTTCGTAATGCACGGGGCGGTTCGGGTCGATCGCGTGCGCGTGGGCGTGCATCGCGCGGAACACTTCGCCGGCGAACGACTCGTTGCCGAGCGACCAGATGAGCACGCTCGGATGGTTGTAATCGCGGCGCATCATGCTGTTGATACGGTCCACGCACGCGCCCTCCCACTGCGGTTTGCTGCCCGGCACCGCAGTTTCGGGGGTTTCGATGTTGTTCGCAACCCAGCTGCCGTGCGTTTCCATATTGGTCTCGTCGATCAGGTAGATGCCGTATTCGTCGCACAGGTCGTACCAGTATTCCTGGTTGGGGTAGTGCGAGGTGCGGATGGCGTTGATGTTGTGCCTCTTGCAGAACGTGATGTCGTCGATCATGTCTTGCCTGGTGATGGCGCGGCCGCGCTTCGCGTCGAATTCGTGGCGGTCGGCGCCCTTGAAGACCACGCGCTTGCCGTTGAGCTTCATGATGCCGTCTTCGATACGGAATGTGCGGAAGCCGATACGCTGCACGATTTTTTCGACCAGCGGGCCGTCGTGGCCGACGACAAGCACCGTCAGCTCATACAGGGTTGGCTCTTCGGCGCTCCACGGCGCAATGTTCTTCAGCGCGCCGGAATTGAGGGTGATGGTTTCGTTGGCGCATTGCGTGGATTCCCACACCACAGTGCCGTTTGCGTCACGCAGTTTCGCCTTGACGGTGGCCGCGTCGTTTGCATTGCGCAACTGCAGGGTTGCATTCAGCGTTCCGGCGGCCATGGAGGGATTGTAGTCGGCTTCGATCTGCACGGTTTCGACATGCACGCGAGGCTGTGCGGCGAGCTCCACGGAACGGAACAGGCCGTGCAAACGCCAGAAATCCTGATCTTCCAGCCAAGAGGCGCTCGCGTATTCGTAGCAGGCGACGGTGAGCACGTTGTCGCCGTCAACGTGCAGCGCTTCGGTGATGTCGAATTCGTTCGGCGTGAAACCATCCTCGCCATAGCCGACGAACGTGCCGTTGACCCACACGTAGATCGCGGTGGCCATGCCGTGGAACGTGATGCTGACGGTGCCGCCATTTTCCAGCGTCGCGGCGAGCGGACGGTCAAGCGTGAAGGAACGGCGGTAGATCGCCACATGATTGTTTTCGGGAACGTTCGGCTCCTGCGGATCCTCATGGCCATCCCATGGATACTGCACATTCACATATTTGTTCTTCAAATAGCCGGCCATCTGCAGGTGTTCGGGCACGTTGATCGCGCCGAAACCGGCATCGTTGAAGTCAGCTGCGGCGAACGGCGCGTTTTCCACGTCGACGTTGGCTGCCTGAGTGACGTTTACTTTCCATTCGCCGTCGAGATTCTGCTTTGGTTCGGTGGCTTCGCCCAGGAAATACCGATGATTGGAGTGCGCGGGCTTGCGATTCACCGCGAATACGGTCGGATCGGTGAGCCAGCTTGCGTTCGCCTGCCGCGCCTGCAGGATGCGCGATTCCGGAACCCCTTGCGTTTGCTGTGATTGCGCGGCTTCTTGAGCTGCCATGATAACTACCCCTATCCATTGCGACGTTGCCAATGTACGCTACGAATCATAGCGTAAGTAATTTTGTTTACTAACATCCGATAGCATATCACACTTCCGCCAAAGATGGTAGCGACATTGCCGTCGGTGTTGCCGTGTAATCGAATGCGCGGTCGAAATAAGATTGCAGATTATGTTTCACGATTTTGTGAAATCTTGACAAAAGACGGTGCGTTGCGCTCTTGCAAAATGGTCACGGTGTGTAATAATGGCAGGAATGCACCGATGGCGCACGTCCGGTGTCCGTAACCGCGCAGCATTGCCCAGTTCGGCGAGTGGTTGCGAAAATCGCAATTTTCCGCAGTTTTCGCACTATCGCAACGGCAGGGGAGTGCTGACTACTCCGCGGCGCTCCCAAGGAGATCATCATGGTTGATCGCAAGGAAGATCAATCCACCCAATTCCGCGATACCAGTTCGGGAAATTTCGAACAAGCAGCAAAAACCGCGACGCAAACGCAAGTCGATCCGTCGCTCGCCGATGCGCAAACCGTAGCGCAATCGCTTGGTGTCGATTTGAATACCGGCCTGAGTCAAGCGGAAGCCAAGCGTCGACTCGACAAGTACGGACCGAACGAACTCGCGTCCGCACCACCGGTGCCGAAATGGAAGAAATTCCTCGAACAATTCAAAGACCCCCTTGTCTACCTGTTGCTGGCTGCGACCGGCATTTCGCTCGTCGCATGGTTCATTGAACGAGCCAACGCCGTACCGGGTGCGGAAGGCGGCGAAGCATTGCCGTTCGACGCCATCGTCATCGTGCTGATCCTCATCGTCAACGCGGTGCTCGGCTACATCCAGGAATCGAAGGCGGAAGCCGCCGTCGAAGCGCTCTCCAGCATGACCGCGCCGCAAACCAACGTGCTGCGCGACGGTAATATCGAACGCATCAACACGGTTGACGTGGTGCCCGGCGACATCATCGTGCTCGGCGAAGGCGACTCCGTTTCCGCGGACGGACGCCTCTTCGCCGCCGCCAGCCTACGAATCGCGGAAGCCAGCCTCACCGGCGAAAGCGTGCCCGTCGGCAAAAAGACCGACACCCTCGCACAGGCGAAGGCCCTCGGCGACCGCGCCAACATGGTGTTCAACGGCACGTCCGTAACGCAAGGCACCGGCCGCGCCATCGTAACCAGCACCGGCATGGGCACGCAGGTCGGTAAAATCGCCGATCTGCTGCAAGCCACGGAAGACGACGAAACCCCGCTGCAAAAGGAAATGAACTACGTTTCCAAAATCCTCGGCAGCGCGGTATGCATCATCGCGGTCGTGGTGTTGGTCGCGCTCGCGCTTACCGAAGGCTTCCAAGACGTTCACGATGTGATCGATTCGCTGCTGTTGGCCGTTTCTCTGGCGGTTGCGGCCGTGCCGGAAGGTTTGGCTGCGATTCTTACGGTGGTGCTCGCGCTCGGCGTGCAGCGCATGGCCATGCACAATGCGATCGTCAAGAAGCTGCATTCGGTGGAAACGCTTGGATCTGCGTCGGTGATCTGCTCCGACAAAACCGGCACGCTCACCCGCAACGAGATGACCGTGGAGCGTGTGGTCACTCCGAGCGGCGAAGTGCAGCTTACTGGCACCGGCTATGCGCCGGAAGGCCGCATGGTGGTCGATCCACAGACCATGGAACATGCGCAAATACGCGGGATCATCGAATCGGAAGCCGTTGCGACCCTTGCCGTGGGCGCGTTGGCGAACGACGGCGAACTGCGCGAATCTGCTGCTTCTGCCGGAAATGCGGAAAACGTAACGTGGGAGGCGGTCGGCGACCCGACCGAAGTCTCACTCATCGTCGCAGCACGAAAAGTGAAGGCGGATCGCAAGTACGCCAACTACGAGCGCGTTGGCGAAATCCCGTTTACTTCCGAACGTAAGCGCATGTCCATCGTGGCGCAAGACAACGCTGACGCCGGCCGCCTGACCGTCTTCTCCAAGGGTGCCCCCGATGTGCTTCTTGGATATTGCAGCAGGATTGCTGTCGGCGGTGCGGTACGTCCACTTACGGAAGGCGATCGCCAGCAGATTCTTGCGACTGTCGAACAGCTTTCTTCCGATGCATACCGCACGCTGGGACAGGCTTATCGTCCGCTCGGTACCGCTTCTCTTGCGCAAGTGCCGGGAATCATGCTGAATTCCGCAGGTCATGTTGCCGATATTGCGGAACAAAGCGATGTGCTTGAGAACGATTTGATTTGGGTCGGCATGATCGGCATCATCGATCCGCCGCGCACGGAAGTGCGTGATTCGGTTGCCGAAGCGCATCGCGCCGGCATTCGTACGGTAATGATTACCGGCGATCACCCGCTGACCGCGGCGCGCATCGCCACCGATCTGGGCATTATCGACAAGGGCGGCACGGCCATGACCGGCAGCCAACTCGACGAACTGCCCGACGAAGCGGCATTCGACAAGGTGACCAGCGGAGTGTCCGTCTACGCGCGAGTCGCGCCGGAACACAAGTTGAAGATCGTTGAATCCTTGCAACGGCAAGGCAATATCGTGGCCATGACCGGTGACGGCGTGAACGACGCTCCCGCAGTCAAAACCGCCGATATTGGCGTCGCCATGGGCGTTACCGGCACTGAAGTGACCAAGCAGAGCGCGAAAATGATCCTCGCCGACGACAACTTCAGCACCATCGTCGCAGCCGTGCGTGAAGGACGCGGCATTTTCGACAACATCCGCAAGTTCCTGCGCTACCTGCTGAGCTCCAATGTGGGCGAAGTGTTCACCGTGTTCGGCGGGGTGATGCTCGCCGGATTCCTCGGCATCACCCAGCCCGGCAGCCAAGGCGTGACCGTGCCGCTGCTTGCCACGCAGCTGCTGTGGATCAACCTGCTCACCGACGCGGCACCCGCGCTCGCCATGGGCGTCGACCCGTCCACCGACGATGTGATGGCGCGCAAGCCGCGCAAACTCACCGATCGCGTGATTGACGCCGAAATGTGGGGCGACATCATTTTCATCGGTGTGATTATGGCGGCCGTCACCCTGATCGGCATGGACATGCACTTGGACGGCGGTCTGTTCACCGACCGTTCCGTCGATGCGATCGGTCACGACGCACAAATGACGGAAGCACGCACCATGGGCTTCACGATTCTCGTGTTCGCGCAAATGCTGAACGCGCTTGCCTCGCGCTCGCACTTGCAGTCAGCGTTCGTCGGACTGTTCTCCAACAAGTGGCTATGGGGCGCGATCGCGCTGAGCATGGTATTGCAGCTGGCGGTGATTTACATTCCGTTCCTCAACACCGCTTTCGGTACGGTACCGCTCAGCGTCGGCGCATGGGTCGAATGCCTCGGCCTTGCCATGATCGTGCTCATCGCTTCCGAACTGCGCAAATGCGTCCTCCGCGCCAGATAACGTCCGAAAGTGCGCAAAATCTCGGACGTTATCCAGCTTTCTGGAAGGGAAAGGTTTGTGAAGTCAATGATTGATGGGCTTCTTTCTTGCCTAATCTTTTTGGTGAGATGGGAGGTGCGCGGGATGCATTCGTTTGTTGAAGTATGGCGTCCGATGAAATTTAAGTGTTTTATCTAAATCAGATACAACATTTATTTTCATATCGGCTATACGCTTCTTTTAGGAAATCTGTCGGATCGCATCGAAGCGCTTCCGACAGACGCCTGGCTGTATCCAGCCGCATGCCTGAGGTCGAGCGATAGCCTGTCTCAAACCAAGAGATGTTCGGCTGGGGAATCCCTGTCATCTCTGACAACTCGTTTTGCGTATAGCCGCGAGTCCGACGAATGTCTCTTAGCCCGGATTCAGCGCAGTGGATTCCGCCTCTCCAACCTTCGTCGGGATGGAGCTCCAACACGTTGCAGTGCAATGCTTTGGCAATTTGGCGAGCGGTGTCCAAATGCATATTGCGTATGGTTTCCGGATTGTTTTCGAACATGACGAGACGATCATGATCCACGCCGGAGAGCTCGGCCAGCTGTTCTAGAGACATTCCTTCCTTGAGTCTCAGGTCCTGTAGCCTCATAGGCTGCGCCTCCATGCCGTTCCCTCCCTTCACGGTATCACTGCGGAATATTCGATCCGTCTTCTATTTTGAGTCAAAAGCCTGCTCATGAAAGGGACCATCCCGTCTTGGCAGGTCATTTTGCTCCGCTGCGCCCCACAGGATAACAGAATCCCCTCAACGTATCGTTCCGTCAATTCCTGATAAGGCGACTCATACGACGAACATGTTTTCCGGAAGGATGAGCTGGTTTCTGTGGAAAAGGAGAAAGACGATTCAGATGGACGGAATCGGGACACGCCGAGGGATGTGTTTATTTGCAACGGTTCTAGGGTATCTTTGGAAGGGT
>ENA-UOIZ01003434-UOIZ01003434.1-human-gut-metagenome-genome-assembly--contig:-P88-NODE-3434-length-9807-cov-7.065422_pt1 | contig 9807 bp, 6 predicted proteins | sample MGYA00242336_ERZ723883 | MGnify/ENA metagenome assembly ERZ723883 | reverse complement strand
TCATTAAGCCTGATATACCTTAATTCCAAAGGACTCATGAATGGTAGTACGAGCCTCTTCGATTGATTTAAACTCTTCTGCTTTTAGCATCTGAGCGGTAATATTACCGATTGCAGTTGCCTCTCCAGGACCTGCATGAACCTCTTTGCCTGTTGCTCTCGCAGTCAGCTCATTAAGATAGCCTGCATTGGAACCGCCGCCAACTACATGGATACGACTGAAGGTTCTTCCTGTCATCTCTTCCAGTTCCTTTGCTGTCTTTGCATAGCACTCAGCAAGACTGGTATAAATAACAGTAGCAATTTCTCCTAAAGTTTCCGGAACCTTCTGTCCGGTTCTTCTGCAGTAATCTTTAACCTCTTCGATCATGCTTTCCGGAGAAAGGAAGCACTCATCATTTGCATCTACTCTGGATGGGAAATCTTTCGCTTCCTCTGCCATCTGACAGATTTCTGCAAATCCATATTTATCATCATATTCATGACGAACAGACTGGATCATCCAAAGTCCCATGATATTTTTCAGATAACGGAATCTTCCTGCATAGCCGCCCTCATTCGTAAAGTTCATCTCGCAACTCTTCTTGGAGCAGTCAGCTTTTTCTCTTTCAATTCCCATCAATGACCATGTTCCGGAGCTGATATAAATAAAATCGTCGTCGTTTGCAGGAACTGCAAGAACTGCGGATCCGGTATCATGTGTAGCCGGTGCTACAACTTCCACATCAAACCCAACTTCTGCTTTTACCTCTTCTGTAAAGTGTCCAACACTGGTACCAGGCATGATCAGCTTCTGGAACATTTTTCTTGGATATCCAAGTTTATCAATCAGTTCGTAATCCCAGTCCTTTGTTTCTGCATTTACCAGCTGACCTGTTGTTGCCTCTGTATACTCACAGGTTTTCTTGCCTGTAAGAAGATAATGGAAATAATCCGGTACATGAAGCATAGTTTCAGCCTGTTCCAGATATTCCGGATGTTTTGTCTTCACAGCCATCAGCTGATATACCGTGTTGAAAATTGCTTTCTGAATACCGGTACGTGCATAAAGATCCTCAAGAGAAATCGTCTTATATACTTCCTCATCCATACCTTCATTTCTGTGATCACGATATCCAACTGTATTTCCAAGAACCTTGTCGTCCTTATCCATCAGTACAAAGTCAACGCCCCAGGTATCAACGCCCATGCTTACCGGAATCTTGCCGATCTCTTTACATTTCTTAAGACCATTCTTAATTTCCTGGAAAAGTCTGTCAAACTCCCAGCAAAGCTCGCCGTCTTTCTTTACCATTCCATTCTCAAAACGATGAACTTCCTCAAGCTCCATTTTTCCATTCTCAAGATGTCCAAGGATCAGACGTCCGCTGGAAGCACCGATATCTACTGCTAAATAATACTTTGTCATTTTATGAAACCTCCTCAATTGTAAAATTACGCTGTATGTATCAAGGTTCCTGTCTTATTGTCACACACAAATGTCTCATCGAACATTTTCCATAAACAATAACGTACAAATCCTGATGTTCCTCACACAGCTGCCTTTCTAATTGATGATATCATAGTACTATAATATCCATCAATAAATAAGAACCTTGTTTGTCTAAAAAAGTGTCCTTATTTGCAACCAGAATGTTCTATCCACTATATTCACCAAAAACCTCTCACATAAAGTATCCGGAAGATAGTGACAATATTTTCCGTGCTGCAATAATTCCTCTTTCACTCAGAAAACCCCCGGGGCAATGCCCCAGGGGTCTGTTTCATTCACAGTTTATAAACCTGCAAACATTGGACGTTGTGTCGTCTCTTTACTTTTTAATTAGTCGTAAAGGTTTGGAGCGATGTCTTCAGCGTCGATGTTTGTAGAATCATACCAGTAACCAGCTGTAGGAACATCCTCAAGCTCAGCTCCGTTAGCAGCTGCTGTCAGAGCGTAGATTGCATAATATCCCATCATCAGAGGAGACTGTGTAACTGCACCAAGGAATGTGCCATCTGTTACAGCTGCTTTAATGATAGAACCAGCGTCGAAACCAACACCAATAACATCACCGTTAGCTGCGTCAGAACCAAGAACGTTCAGGTTAGCGTTAGCTGCAAGAACACCCTCTGCTGCAACCTGGTTGGAACCGAAGATTGCGATACAGTTTTCCTGGGAAAGGATAGCCTGAGCCTCTGTGGAGCAAAGCTCTACAGTTGTCTGTGCCGGAACTGCAACCTGGATAACAACGTCTGCGTCAGCTTCTTCAGCGTCAGCACCTTCTGCTGCGTTTACATAGAACTCATTACCTTTAACTGCTACTGTTTTTCCATCAGCTTTAATCAGCTCGATCATCTTATTGATGAATCCTGTACCACGCTGCTGGATGTTAAGAGCTGTAGCATCCTGGTTAACCTCACCGATGATAACCTGTCCGTCAGCATTAGCGATAACGTCTTTGATTGCCGGATACATGTTCTCAGCTGCTACAGAACCAGCCTGATTGTTGTCTGTGCAGACTTCGCAAACTACAGATCCTTCCGGAGCATCAGCGATACCTGTATCAAATGTAACAACCGGGATTCCTTTGTCAACACATGTCTGAAGAGCTGCCTGAACAGAAGATGTATCACAAGCTGCAAGTCCTAATCCAACAGGATTAGCCGCGATAGCTGTATTGATCATGTTAACCTGGTCAGCGATATCGGACTCACTGTTTGGTCCCTGTGCTGTATAGGTAACCCCTAATTCTTCAGCTGCTTTGTCCATACCTTTCATAGCTGCTTCCCAGTATGTAGACTGGAAAGATTTAACCATCATAGGGAATTCATAAGCTTCGTTAGCTGTAAGTCCTTCAAACTGATCTTCCGGAGCTGCCATAACAGTTGTTGCTGCTAAACCAGATACCATTGCTGCACAGAGTACTAATGCCATAACTTTCTTTGCTTTCATTTACTACTTCCTCCTTGAAATAAAAATTATATAGTTTTTTATGATGATACGTCGCTACACTCTCCGACGCTTCACATCCGTTATGAAATTGTTGCTGTTTACCAGCTGTTCTGCTTATAAACAGAATTCTGCTTTTCTTCAGGCTGACTGTCTGTAAGCCAGCCTGTATGTTTCAGTTATTAGTGTGCACTTTTTTTCTCTTTCAGGATATCGATCAATACTGCAACGATCAATACAACACCTGTGATGATCTGCTGCCAGTTTGCCTGCAGACCGACATATGGAAGACCGGTCTTTAACAGCATGATTACGAAAATACCTACCAGAGTTCCTACTACAGATCCATAACCACCGGAAGCTGCAACACCACCAACGAATACACCGCCGATTGCGTCCATCTCAAGTCCGGCACCAGTACCAGGCTGTACAGTAGGAGTTACTGCTGCGTATGCGATAGCTGCAAGTCCGGTAAACAGACCGCAAACTACGTATACCATTACATGGTAAAACTTAACATTGATTCCGGAAAGAGCTGCTGCTTCTTTGTTGGAACCGATTGCGATGGTGTAACGTCCGAATTTTGTATGATTCAGAACGAACTCCATCAGGATTACCAGAAGGATCATCCAAAGGAAACCGAGCGGGTAACGGGAAGCGCTTCTTCCCTGTCCGATTGTCAGTTTAAAGATGGAATGGAACCATCCGCCTGGCTGATTCAGTGTTGGCCATGGTGTAGCACTGCAAAGAGAACCAGCACCACGGGTAATCATACAGGTACAAAGAGTAGCAAGGAATGGCGGCAGATTCATGATACCAATGAGAACACCGTTCAATGCGCCGATTGCAATTCCAAGCACTACACAGAGCAGCATTGCTACTACTACTGGAACATTGTTGCTTCTTACAAGTGTTCCGCCGATCAATGCGTAACATACCATACCAGTTCCGATTGACAGGTCTACACCGCCTGTGATAAGCGGGAATGTAACACCGATTGCCATCAGAAGGTCATAATATGAGAAATCCAGCATACTCAGGATTGTGGTGTACTGTCTGAACTCCTTACTCATAAAGGAGAAAACAGCAGCCAGTGCAATGATAACCAGCAAAACAATAAATCTCTGATCACTTAAAATACTTTTTTTCTTCTTAGTCATGACGTCCTCCTTAATCGATATTCCGTGTCGCCTTATTCATGATGTGTTCCTGTGTAGCTTCAGAAATATCAATATTTCCTGTTACCTTACCTTCACACATAACGATGATTCGGTCACTCATTCGGAGAATCTCGGTCATTTCAGAGGAAATCATAATAATAGATTTTCCTTCTGCTGCAAGCTTGCTCATTAACTTGTAGATCTCGTTCTTCGCACCAACGTCGATACCTCTTGTAGGCTCATCGAAAATCAGGATCTCACTGTCACGGGTAAGCCATTTTGCAATAACTACCTTCTGCTGGTTACCACCGGAAAGATTCACTACCAGCTGGTCTGTAGAAGGAGTCTTGGTTGCAAGCTCTTTCACATATCTCTCTGTAACTTTTTTCTCTTTGGCTTTGTTGATGAATAAACCGTTGCAATATTCTTCCATGGTAGCCAGAGTTGTGTTCTCTGTTACAGATTTCTGAACAACAACTCCATATCTTCTTCTGTCCTCAGACAGATAACCGATACCATATTTAACAGCATCCTGTGGGCTGTTGATGGTTACTTCATGGAGCTGTCCATCTTTACCCATAATGGAAATCTTACCGCTCTGTTTCGGATCTGCCCCAAACAGTGCTCTGGCTGTCTCGGTACGTCCTGCTCCCATCAATCCTGAGAAGCCAAGGATTTCACCTTTACGAAGCTCGAAGCTTACATCCTGAACCATCTTGCCTGCATTCAAATGCTCTACTTTCAAAACAACCGGGGCATCTGGGGCAACCATGCTATGATCCTTCGGATCTTCGTAAATAACACGACCAACCATCATGTTGATAATATCTTCTTTTGTACTGTCTGCTGTGATCAGGGTTCCAACATAGCCACCATCTCGCATGACAGTTACACGGTCTGTGATGACCTTGATCTCATCCATACGGTGTGAGATGTATACAATACCAAGATTCTTCTTACGAAGGTCTTTGATGATTTCAAATAAATCCGCAATCTCCTTCTCAGTAAGAGCAGCTGACGGCTCATCAAAAATGATCACCTCAGCTTTGTGGGAAATAGCCTTTGCAATCTCACACATCTGCTGCTTACCAACAGTAAGATTACTCATTTTTTCTCTCGGATCGATCTCAATATTCAGATCCTGAAATAATTTTCTGGAATCTTCGATCATCTTCTTGTCGTCTACACGGATTCCCTTCTTCGGTTCACGTCCGATAAAGATGTTCTGTGCAACAGTCAGATCTCCGATCATATTTAATTCCTGATGTACGATTACCACTCCGGCATCCTGAGCTTCACGGGTATTGTGAAATTCTGTCTCTTTGCCTTTATATGTAATTGTTCCGGAATCCTTCTGGTAAATACCGGTAAGTACCTTCATCAGTGTGGACTTTCCGGCTCCGTTCTCTCCCATAAGTGCATGTACTTCACCGCGTTTCACTTCGAAATTAACATGATCCAGGGCATGAACTCCAGGAAAGGACTTATCAATATCCTTCATAGTTAAAATAACTTCACCCATTGTCGAATCCTCCCTTATGATCAGTTCTTTCTGCGTCTTGCAGAAACGTCAGCGTAAACTGCTACAATAACAATGATACCTGTAATAATCATCTGCTGTCCTTTGCCAAGACCAAATGCCATGATTCCCTGCTGAAGAAGAGAGATGATAAATACACCGATTACAGTACCGCCGATGGAAGCAAGTCCACCAACCATGGATGTACCACCCATTACACAGCCTGCAATTGCCTCGTTGTTATACTGATCGCCATATCCTGGCTGAACGGTTGTATAAGTAGCTACAAAGAACAGTGCTCCGATTCCTACCAGGAATCCACAGATCACATATGCAAGCATTCTCCATTTTCTGGTATTGACACCAGAAAGACGAACTGCCTCGCTGTTAGATCCAAGACAAAGGATATAACGTCCTGGCTTTGTATTGTAAAGAACAATACCGCAAACCACTGCCATTCCAAGGAAGATCACAAGACCAACCGGGAATCCATTATAAGATGCGATATTACGGAACCATCCGTTTACCGGATCAGAACTCTGCGGCCAGCTGACTGACTGTGTCTTGGTAAATACAGAAGCAATGCCTTTTGCAATGTTCATGGAAGCCATGGATACGATAAATGGCGGAACTGACATATAAGAAACCAGCCATCCATTAAATATACCAAATGCAAGACCAATGAGCACACACAGAACCATGGCAGCTGCACAGGGAACTCCATAAGAAGTCATGCAGTAACCGGAAACCAGTGCACAGCAGAACATAACCGGTCCGATGGAGAAATCAATTCCTCCTGTAGCAATTACAAATGTTACTCCAAGTGATAAAAAGCCCAAGAAGTATACATAGTTCAAAGTAGATTTGATACTGTCGCCAACAGGGAATTTACTTCCGAGTACTACCTTGAAAACTACGAACATAAGAACAAGAATACAAACAAGCATGATTCTGTTCAGGCCGAGCTTTTTCACAATTGGATTTTGTTTTAACTTTTCCAACTTTTCACCCTCCTTGATTTTTTGTTATTGTCCAGGTTTACCTCACTCTTCCTGAGCAATAACTTTTTGCACTCTCTGCGTTTTCTATATAATACCTTGAATTCTGCACAATTGTAATAGAATATTTTCCAGAAAAAGGTTAAATATTTACGGTATGGTCATAATTTTTTAACCTTTTATGTGAAATATGCACTAACACTTTACCGTGTAAAATCAAAAAACCTCAAATTCAATCCTTTTCATACGTAAGAAACGCAAAAGGATCGAACCTGAGGTCTCATTTTATCTGACAGAGTATATTAAAAAGATCTGGTACAGCATAAATCGGGTAACTCTTCCGCAAAACGTGCAGCTGTGAAGATACAGAACAGCTACAAAGTCTGTTTTATGGTATTAAATGGGAAGATCAGCTTTTCGATTTCGCTGGAATACATATTCTCCGGAGTTACAAGCTGACAGCCGGAATTTACATTCTCATCGTAAGGTTTGCCCTGCAGCATACGCACAGTCTCCGTTACACCCAGATAGCCCATCTTAAACGCTTTCTGCACAACAATTCCCTTGAAGACACCCTTTTCCATAAGCTGGACTGCTTCCTGGGAGCTGTCTACCCCCACTACCTGGATTTGGTCTTCCATATCATGTTTCTGTACCGCCCGTGCTGCGCCTACAGAGGAATATTCATTCATTCCTGCAATCATTTCAAGATTCGGATATTTCTCCATCAGTTCTTCTGTAAGCTGTGAAGCTTTATCAAACTGGGAATTACAATATACTACGTCTACAACATTCTTGTTATAATCCCCCAGACCTTCCCGAAAGCCCTGTTCTCTTTCGATTGCGGTGGAAACACCTTTTACATGGCTTACAATTGCAATCTGGGAATCCTTATTTAAAAAAGTTCTGGCATATTCCCCCAGCTGCTTTCCTGCTTCCAGATTATCTGTGGCAACTGTCATATCCTGAATATTGCTTTCTGTATAGGAATCTATAAATGTGATCTTGATTCCCTTATCTTTTGCCTCCTGCAATAATTCATCGGAAGCATCAAAGCTGGAAGGGGAAAATAATATTGCATCCGGATTTTTCTCAATGGCCTCTTCCAGAAGTTTATTCTGTACCTCCACATCCTGTTCTCTCTCCGGTGCCAGCACTTCCAGTTCTGCACCGCATTCCTGCGCCGCCATTCTTGTCCCGGAAATCAGGGAGGTCCAGAAGTCATTGGTTCCATCCTCTGTTTTCGGTATGTAAATTAATGACCACTTTTTGTTATTATTTTTTTGACGAATATAAAGCATTCCTCCGGAAACCAGACACACCGCCAGCGCTATGCATACAAGCATAAGCCATTGTTTACGCTTTTTCATGATGTTCCTCCTGCTCGATCGGAATTACCACTGTAACAGTCGTACCTTTTCCTTTTTCACTTTTATAGCTCAGACCATATTCCTTTCCATAGTACATACAGAGACGTCTTTGAACATTGTATACACCGACACCATTAGAACGATAATTGACTTTATGCTTCTCAAAAATCCGGTTCAGGGTCTCCTCATCCATTCCCACACCGTCATCTGCTATTTCGATAACTGCATTTCCATCTTTCTGGTATCCGTTAACAGTAAGCATCCCTTTTGATTCCTTATATTTAAGACCATGATAAATTGCATTTTCCACAATTGGCTGAAGTACAAGCTTCACTATATGCACACTGTTAATAGATGGATCCACATTGATCTCAAATTCCAGTTTATCCTTATAGCGCATTTTCTGAATGGTGAGATAACTCTTTACATACTGGATTTCCTGGCCGATGAGGACCGTTTCATCTTCGTTGCTGATACTTTGCCGCAAAAGCCGTGCCAGAGAAGCGGTCATCAGTACTACATCTTCATATTTCTTTCCTTCTGCCATCCAGATAATGGAATCCAGCGTATTATAAAGAAAGTGGGGATTGATCTGGGACTGAAGAGCTTTCAGTTCGCTCTTTCGCTTCAGTTCCTGTTCGTGGACATTCTGTGCCATCAGATCTTCAATCTTATGGGTCATCACATTGAATGATGTGGTAAGACTTCCAATTTCATTCTGGGAAGGTATAACCAGATCATCTGCTGCCTTGAAATCTCCTTCCTGAACCCTTTCCATAGAATCACGAAGCTTCTGAATCGGAAGAGTTATGCTTCTGGCAATAAAGCTGGAAATAAGCATGGCGATCACAACCAGTACAATGGCCGTCATTACATATATGTTATTGGCCTCTTTGCTGCTCTTTAAAAGCTCTGCCATATTCATGCAGCCAACAATCGTCCAGCCAGTTATCTCTGAGCGGGCAAGTGTATAGATTTTTTCGTCATCTCCCTCTCCTGTTACTACCGTATCTGTGTCGGCATTCATAACAATATCAATGTTCTCCGTCTGAAGCTCATTATACAGCTGCTGCTGGCTTGGATGATAAACGATGTTCCCATCCTGATCCAGAATAAATACATATCCCTTATCCCCAATGCTGTTCTGGTCGCAGAGCTCACTGATGGCGCTATAATTCAAGTCAATAAATACAACACCGTCACTGTTTCCCGTGCCATAGAAATTATGGACTTCGCGGCTTAATGTAATCACCCTCGGACGCTGGTCCTTAATCACATGCTGGACATGGGAAGAACTGAGACAATACTGATTATAATTATCTACTGCATTGGTGTACCACTCCTGAGTGGAAAGATCCAGATCCGGATTGGTAGCCTGATATCCGCTGTTTATAAGCATAACCCCATCTTTTTGCACGATTCCAATGTTGCAGATGTCATCACGTCCTTTCAATATCGTACTGAATTGTTCCTGGAGACGCTTCCTGTGCCCTTCTTTTACAGCCTCATCCTCACCGATACGCTGGTACAAAAGCTGATACGCATCCTGGCTTTTTGCAATAACTGAGGCAATATTATCCATATATGTAATATACGAATCAACATTCTGATTCAGCTGATGTATAATGGTCTGGGTATAAATGGCAGAGTTCTCATAAACTGTAGAATTCGTATATCTTACTGATACTGCAGTCGCTGCAAGCACCGCACAGAGAACCAGAACAGAAACAGCCACAAATATAGTGCTTTGAATACTTTTAAAGCCTTTAAGAAATTTTCGTTCTCTTTTGTTTTTATTCATAGGCTGCTCTCCCTTGCGTTTTCTCATT
>ENA-UOIZ01003428-UOIZ01003428.1-human-gut-metagenome-genome-assembly--contig:-P88-NODE-3428-length-9829-cov-6.711479_pt1 | contig 9829 bp, 8 predicted proteins | sample MGYA00242336_ERZ723883 | MGnify/ENA metagenome assembly ERZ723883 | reverse complement strand
CATTAGAATTTAAAATTTATCTATTTTATGAGTCCTTTTTCTTGACGTAGTACCATTCTACAATGCAAAGAGCAGATATAAAAGGGCTACTGAAGAACCTTCTCTTGTAGCTGTTGAAGTGAATGATGATATTGGATCTTCAAACACTGGATGCATCCGTTTTAAATTAAATGGTATGCGTTTTGAATTTAATGTATCTGTTCCAGACAAGGATATACAAAGAATCATAAAAATATGTTTGTCGTTATGATTAGTTTTGATGATATTCCAGAGATCTATATTGTAAAGAATGTTACAGATCTGAGAAAAGAAATTGATGGATATGCATCTATCGTTCAGGATGCGTTGTTCGTATTCTGCAACAAACATAGAAATAAAATAAAGTGTATGTACTGGGACGGAAATGGATTCTGGCTTCTGTATAAAAGGCTTGAAAAAGAGCATTTTCAGTTTCCAATTCGTGATGATGGCATAGCTACAATAACGAAGCAGCAATTGAGATGGCTTCTTGAAGGTTTAAGGATGGAACAGAAAAAAACTTTTGAAAACAAGTTATATAAATACGCATAAAACGCTTTATTTACAGTCTTTTTATGCGCATTTGTGGTATAATACATACGTATGGTAAATGTTGAAGATATTAATAAATTACAAGAAAAGTTTGAAAAACGGCCGTGAAGAGCTGAAGGAATATGCGATTGGAGAAACGATTTCTAAAATGACATATTTGGATCAGCTTGTATTCATGAAAAGAAGTAAGTTTGGCTCAACTTCTGAAAATGCTTCCCTTATTCAATGAAATCGAAAAGATACTTGATAATGTGACTCCGGATGATTTATTGGAGCCTGAGGTCAAAAGCACAAAAAAAGGCAAGAAGAGAAAGCCAAAATCAAAAGAGAATGATTATTCAGATTTGGAAATAAAAGAAACAATTCATCATTCAATAAAAGACAGATCATGTCCAGAATGTGGTTCTTTGATGAAAGAGTTAAAGCCAACGATTTCGTATGAGTTAAAATACAAACCATTTTGTCTTATTGAAGGCAGCGTAGGCATATAATAAATATGTTTTGGGAACACCACTATATAGACAAGAACAGGATCTAAACAGGCAAAATATATGCATCAATCGTCAAAATATGAGCAACTGGATGATGCAGTGCTCAAATGATTATCTGGAATATGTATTCGATCAGATGTGTGACGACTTTAAAAAGCTGGAGACTGTACATTTGGATGAAACACCACTTCAAATCATTGAAGACTGTAAGGACGGTCGAAAAAAGGGATATGTGTGGATGGTAATGAGCGGAACATTCGAAACCAATTAGATGGCGTTGTACTTCAGTCCAGGAAATCGGAAATACGAAAATGCGACGATGATTCTTGGAGAAGACAGTCAAGCTATAGCTCACAGTGATGGATACGAAGCATATCATAAGGATATTTGTCTGATGGTTGTAGGATGCATGTCGCATGTACGAAGAAAGTTCGTAGAAGTACAGAAAGCATCTGTTGGAGAAAAAGAAATTCGAAAGCTTTCCACAAGAGAAGAAAGGATCGAATATCTTGACAGCCATCCTGGATATAAAAATATTCTGATAGTGAACCATTATATAAACAAACTGTTCAAAATTGAAGAAACATTGAAAAAAGAAGGTGCAACACCAACCGAACGCTATAAGAGACGTCAGGAAGAGTCGTTACCTATATTCAATGAGTTTTTTGTGTACCTTCATGAAATAGAAGGCCAATACCTGCCAAAAGGAAAAATGGGATCAGCAATCAGTTATACATTCCATAAAGAAGAGTATCTAAGAAATTTCTTTAAAGATGGTCGCTGTGAATTAAGCAACAATCTAGCTGAACAAAGAATCAAACCATTCGTAATAGCCAGAAAGAATTTCTTGTTTTCAAATACAAAAAAAGGAGCTAAAGCAAGTACCATATATTTAAGTTTGATAGAATTCGCAAAAATAAATAAACTAAATCCATATAAATATCTGGAATATGTGTTGGATATATTGAGCACCAAAGGATTATCAAATGAAATCATAAATAGTGTGTTGCCGTACTCTAAACAGCTGCCAAAGAACCTATATGTAAAAAAAGAATAGATTCGATTGACAATGACATTGTATCATTTCAAAGCGAATCTTTTAATTTGTTGAATAAATTTTGTGTGCTAATTCTTGATCTGCAAAATCACATTGAGGATACCATAATTCTTTTTTTTGCAAATCATAGTCCTTTAAGTGTGCGTTATTATTCTTTGCGTAGTTTTTTTGAATGACCAATCTTACCTTTACCACTCGTGGACGTAAAATTTAAATAGAATGTAGAATCATTGGACATAGAGTTTTCTTAACAATATTCGATGGCTTGTATCTTATTTTCTACATCATAATTATAACTTGATTATTACGACACGGGCAGAGAAATTATTGGATAAAAGTATAAAAACACCATTTTGGTGCTTTTGGCGAAATATTCTAAAATAAATATAAATGTCAAATCCAGAATGATGTTATAATAGATGCATGCTGATTAATGTATATGTAGAATACAATCGCCTACGCAATACCTTTACATATTCTTGTGATTGTCATGTTGAAGTTGGTTGTCGAGTCCGTGTTGAATTCAACAATCGTACACTTGTAGGATTTGTCGAAGAAGTAGATGTAGAAAGCGATTTTAAAAATATTAAGCCTGTCATTGAAGTCATAGATGAAAAGCCATTATTAAATAACGAATTAAAGGTATTGGCAAATTATATGGCTGATTTTTATGCGAGTTCGAAAGTGACTTGTTATATAACAATGCTGACACCAGCTCTTCGTCCTTGTATTAAGCATTAAAAAATTATCTTTGAAGATTATGCGATATTAAATGATTCTGATTTGCCATTAACATCAAGACAAAAAGAAGTGCTTCATAGTTTTACCTATCCATGCAAGATGAGTGAACTTAGAAAAGTAAGTCCATCCATCACAAAGGTTTTATTAGATAAAGGTTATATTATTCTTGAAAAAAGAATTAAGGATTCCAATACATGTGTAAGTGAAATTGCGGATGTTACACATTCTTTAACTTCTGAGCAAGTGTCGGCGATTGAAACCATTCAAAACACCAATAAAACGGTCTCTTTACTTCATGGCGTGACTGGTTCTGGTAAAACCGAAGTCTTTTTGCGATTGGCAGAAAATGTATTGTCGACTGGAAAACAAGTTCTATTTCTTGTTCCTGAAATAGGTTTAACGCCGATGATGATACAAAGAGTGCAGGCGCGCTTTAAACAAAAGATTGCGATTTATCATTCAGGATTGAATGCGCAAGAAAAGCTAGAACAATATAATTTAGTAAAAGATCATAAAGTCGATATCGTTGTAGGTACGCGGAGTGCTTGTTTTATGCCGTTTTCTTCTTTAGGCTTGATTTTAATGGATGAAGAACACGATTCTAGCTACAAACAAGATAGTACACCACGCTATCATACGCGCGATATTGTTTTATTTCGTGCGGCCTATCATAAGTGTAAAGTCGTATTGGCAAGTGCGACACCTTCTTTAGAATCGTACGCAAGAGCTTATAAGAACGTCTATGAATTGATTGAACTTAAAAATCGCATTCATGAAATGCCGAAAATTTGTTTGATAGATATGAAAAAGGAAAGGATCACAAACGGCTTATCTGAAACATTGCTTCAAGCTATTCATGAGCGTCTTTCTAAAAATGAACAAGTGATCTTGCTTTTAAATCGAAGAGGCTATTTACCCATTGTTCGCTGTAGTGATTGTGGTCACGTACGCATATGTCCAGATTGTGGTGTGGCTTTAACCTACCACAAAAATCAAAATGCCTTGGTATGTCATTGTTGTGGAAGACAATTTCCATTTATGGAAGAATGTCCAAGCTGTCATTCTAAGAACTATTTTAAAGCCGGTATGGGAACTGAGCGTTTGGAAGAACAGATTCTAGAAATCTTTAAGAATCATCATGTCGTTCGTATGGATGCAGATAGTACACGAAAAAAGAATGCGCATGAAAAGTTGTTAAGAGAATTTGAAGAGTCTGGAGATCTATTAATCGGTACGCAAATGGTGGCTAAAGGCTTGGATTTTGAAAGAGTGACTTTAGTTGGAATTTTAAATGCGGATGCCACGCTTTGTCGAAATGACTACAGGGCTAGTGAGACAGCGTATGAAATGTTAGAACAAGCGAGTGGAAGAAGTGGTCGTGGAAAGCTAAAAGGACAAGTTATGATTCAAACATTTGATTCGGATCATTTTGTGATGCGATGTGTTCAAATGCATGATTATAAGATGTTTTTTAATCAAGAAATGCGCTATCGCCATTTAGGGATGTATCCACCCTATGTGTATTTATGTACCTTAGTATTTACACATTTTGATTTGCAGGAAGCCTATAAAATGGCGCGTGTTGCGAAATCGTATTTTACTTCTTTGCGCGTATTGGGTCCGATTGAAATTCGTATGCAACAAAAGAAGCATCGTGTGCGCTTGATTCTAAAATCAAAGGACGATCAATTATTACACAAAATTGTGCGAAATTATTTGGATGAAACAAAATATGTTGTGGATGTGAATATGCATCCAATTATGATGGAGGAATAGAATGAGAAAATGGATATGGAAAGCCTTAGATGAAGTTGTGAATAAAAAAGTCTATTCCAATTTATATTTAAGAAATCATTTACAGGAAGTGGATGAAAAAAATCGTGCATTGGCTACACGCATTTTTTATGGAACCATTCAAAATTATCGTTATTGTAAAGAATGCTGGTCAAAGTATGTGAAGAATAAATTACACCCTAAAATGGATGTGTTATTGACAATGAGTACATATCAGTTGTTGTTTTTGGATAAAGTCCCAAGCTATGCGATTGTCAATGATGCGGTCAATATTGCCAAAAAGATCAATGTGAAATATGCGGGTTTGACAAATGCCGTATTGCATAAGGTCAAACCGATTGAAACGGACAATGTAGCCTTAAAGTATTCATTGCCCGATTGGCTTTATAAGATGTGGGCTTCTCAATATGGACAAGAAAAAGCTTTGATGATGGCAAGTGCAAGTGTAAATATATTACCCATGTATGTTCGTCGAAATACATTAATGACTAGTGAAGCTGATTTTGATTTGGATACGTTTGTTTGTGTTCAAGATCCATTATATATTTATACAGGTAATGATTATTTTCATCATGACTACTATCAAAAAGGTTATATGAGTGCCCAAGATGAGGGGAGTTTTGCGATTGCAAAATTTGTTGATCCTAAGGAAAATGAAAGGATTCTAGACTGTTGTGCAGCTCCAGGAACAAAGACTATGGCCATGGCCGAAAGGATGCATAATCAAGGTCATATTGATTCGTATGATTTACATGCACATCGTAAAGAATTGATTGATAGTGATGCCAAACGCTTAGGCATTGATATTGTACATGCAGGTGTACAAGATGCGACAACATTTAAAAGTTCTGTGTTATATGATCGTATCTTATGTGATGTTCCATGTTCAGGCTATGGCGTATTATCTAGAAAACCCGATATTAAATTACACATGGTTCCTGAAGATATGGATTCGTTGATTCCGTTGCAGTATTCTATTCTGAATAATGTATGTCAATATGTAAAGGTGGGAGGAGTCTTAGTCTATTCCACTTGTACGATGAATAAAAAAGAGAATGAAAAACAAATTGAGAAATTTTTGAGTGCGCACGAAGAGTTTTGTCTTGTGGATGAAAAAACCATTTTTAGTGATACAAGACAAGATGGCTTCTATATGGCAAAACTAGTGCGTAAATGATATAATGAACGGTAGAAATTGAGGTGCTATTTTGGAAAGCTTATACAATTTAAATTATGATCAAATGTGCGAATATGCCCTAGATCACGGATGGAAATCGTATCGTGGACATCAGATCTTTCAATGGTTGTATCGCAATCGTGTATTTGACATTGATGAAATGAGCAATGTATCAAAGGAAACAAGAGAAATCTTAAAGAAAGATTTTATTGTGAATCCTTTAGAGTTAATAAAAAAACAAGTTTCACATGATGGAACAACAAAATTCTTGTTTAAAACAAGTGATGGTGCACTACTTGAAAGTGTTATGATGGTCTTTGACTATGGTCGCAGTGTTTGTGTTTCCAGTCAGGTTGGCTGCAACATGGGCTGTGCATTTTGTGCGAGTGGCTTGACAAAGAAAAAAAGAGATCTAACAAGCGGTGAAATGGTTGCCCAGGTTATGTATGTTCAAAAAGAATTGGATAAAGATAACTTGCGCCTTTCACATATTGTTGTCATGGGTACAGGAGAACCTTTTGATAACTATGATAATGTCATGAATTTTTTGGCAACAGTAAACCATGATCGTGGTTTAGGTATTGGTTCTAGACATATTACGATTTCAACTTGTGGCATTGTTCCAAGAATCTACGATTTTGCCAATGAACATACACAATACAATTTAGCCATTAGTTTACATGCGCCAAATGATGAATTGCGTGATAAATTAATGCCAGTTAACCATGCATATCCATTAAAAGAGTTGATGGAAGCTGTTAAGTATTATGGTCAGGAAAACAATCGTCGTTTGACTTTTGAATATATTTTATTAAATGGTGTTAATGATCGTCCTGAACATGCCAAACAATTATCAAAGCTTCTTCATGGAATGAATGCATATGTCAACTTAATTCCATACAATGCGGTAGATGAAAAGGGCTTTAAATCGGTAAGCCACGACGAAGCTATGGTTTTTTATGATTTGTTGATGAAGAATCATGTTCGTTGCACGATTCGAAAAGAACATGGTAACGATATCGATGCGGCTTGTGGACAATTAAGAATCAAAGAAATTAAAAAGGAAGGAATTTAGGCGGATGAAAGTTTTTGCGAATACAGATGTAGGTCTTGTAAGACAATTAAATGAAGATGATTATTGCATCGCTCATAATGCCAATGATGAATGGATGGCCATTGTCTGTGATGGTATTGGTGGTGCAAAAGCAGGAGAAGTGGCGAGTCATACAGCGGTAATGACTATGTATGAAGCATTTATGAAGTCTCCTGTATTTGAAAAAGATCGTCAAGTTGACAACTGGATTCGTGAAAATTTAAATCAGGCGAATGATTTCATTTATTCAAAAAGCTTAAAGAATTTCAATGAAAGAGGTATGGGGACTACGGCAGTGGGTGTCATCAAAGCTCATATTGGGACGTTTATTTTTAATGTGGGAGACTCAAGGATCTATGCGGATTATAATAATGAACTGATTCAAATGAGTGAAGATCATAGTGTCATTGCCCAATTATTAAAAGAGGGTAAGATCACTTTAGATGAAGCAAAGTCTCATCCACAAAAAAATACATTAACAAATGCCTTAGGCGTATGGCATGTTTTCCGTATTGATATCAATAAGATTGAAAATACATATAAATATTTGTTGGTTTCAAGTGATGGATTACATGGATATGTTGAAAAGAAAGTGATTTCGGATATTGTACATGACTCGAGTCTTTCTTTACAGGAAAAAACGGAAACATTGATTGCCAGAGCTAATCAATCAGGTGGTTATGATAACTGCACAGTTATCTTAATGGAGAATGATGGAGAATAATAACTATGATGATGGAACAAATAGCGAACCGCTATGAGATCTTGTCTTTGATTGGTCAGGGTGGAATGGCGGATGTCTATAAGGCAAAGGATACGATATTAAATCGTATTGTGGCAATCAAAGTTCTGCGTGATAAATTAAGTGGGGATGCGATGGCATTAGTGCGCTTTCAGCGTGAGGCAAGTGCAGCGAGTCGTTTATCACATCCAAATGTTGTAGATATATATGATGTTGGTGAATATGAAGGTATGCACTATATTGTCATGGAATATATTCGTGGTCGAACTTTAAAAGATTTGATAGCACAGCGCGGAGCTTTAGGTGTGGATGAGGCCATTGCCATTATGAAACAATTGATCAGTGCAATTGATCACGCGCACGATCATAATATTATTCATCGTGATATCAAACCGCAAAATGTGTTGGTAAAAGACGATGGAACGATTAAAATTACAGATTTTGGGATTGCGGTAGCCCATGGTTCTGTACAGCTAACGTTTAATAATACGGTTATGGGTTCAGCCCATTATTTAGCGCCAGAAACAACACAGGGTAAAGAACCAAATGCACAAGTGGATATCTATTCATTGGGTATTGTATTCTATGAATTGTTAACGGGGCACGTTCCTTTTACAGGAAAGACACCGACAGAGATTGCGATCAAGCATTTGCGTAAACCAATGCCTTATGTGCGTGATTTCAATCCGGATATTCCACAGTCTGTTGAAAATATCATTTTAAAGGCGACCGCAAAAAATTTAGATGACCGTTATGTATCTTGTAAAGAAATGCTTTATGATTTAATGCATTGCATGGATATAGAATATCGTGATATGAAGCGTATCAAGGTGGATGCAAGTTCGAATAAGGAATTGATGAAATATGATAATGGGCATATTGATTTTGAAGATGAAGAGTTTGAAAAAGAAGAGAAGAAAAAGCCAAATTGGATTCCAGCTGTCATGATTAGTGCTGCTGTTGTGATTTCTATTGTTGTACTTGTACTCATTGCCAGCATTACAGGCATAATTAAGATTAGTGGCTTTCTGGGCTATCAAACAATGCCGAATGTAGTGGATTTGACACCAGATGAGGCCATTGATGTGTTGCAGAATGCGCATTTTAACACTTCAAGAGTAACGTATGTTTATAAGGCGAATGATAAGTATGAAAAGGGAAAAGTCATTAAATCTTCTTATAAAGAGGGTGAAGTGATTTTAAATGATGCGAAAATTGTTTTAACCGTTTCTAAAGGATCTACCTATTTAATACCAGACTTTACAGATGGCTCGTATTCGCAGGCTGCTTATGAATTAGCAAAGAATTGTCCAAATGTGCAGATTGAAGTTGAACATGAAGGCTCAAAAGATATGGATCCAGGTATTGTTTTACAACAAAAGGGTTTAACGCCAGGAAAACGTATTGATCCAGACAGTAAGGAAACTATTACTTTTGTGGTAAGTACCTATCCTTCGATTGTGATTCCTTCGGACTTGATTGGTCAAGACGTATTGGATGCCAAAGATGAATTGAATGATTTAGGAATTGCGGTTGTCTTAAGTCATATTGAAAATGGGCAGGGCAGCAATAAGGTCATAAGTGTATCGCCAGATGTTGGAACTGAATATATACAGGAAGGAACAAACAGTGTTGTGACACTGTATTATGATTAATATGCAGAAAGGAAGAATTATAAAAATAATTTCGAATCAATATACGATTCAAAATGAAAAAGAAGAAATCATTGCCAAACCAAGAGGTAAAATGCGCCAGCATGAAGCGCCAGTCGTCGGGGATTTTGTCGAATATGAAAAGATTGAGGATTCATATCGTATTCATAAAGTTCTTTCACGAACAAATCGTCTTTTAAGACCGGCCATAGCCAATGTAGATCAAGCTTTGATTGTCACAAGTTTAAAAGATCCGGACTATTCTTGTCACTTATTAAACCGTTTGATCTTCTTAGTAGGCTTAGCAGGTGTCAAACCGGTGATTTGTGTGACCAAACTTGATTTATTGGATCGTCCCGAAGAAATTTTGGCGGATCTTGAAAAATATAAAAAGGCGGGATATGATGTGGTTTTCTCAAATCCTGGTAGTGATGATAAAGAATTACAGGAAATCTTAAATGGAAAAGTGTCTGTTTTATGTGGTCAGTCGGGTGCGGGTAAAAGTTCTTTAT
>ENA-UOIZ01003425-UOIZ01003425.1-human-gut-metagenome-genome-assembly--contig:-P88-NODE-3425-length-9836-cov-4.679378_pt1 | contig 9836 bp, 6 predicted proteins | sample MGYA00242336_ERZ723883 | MGnify/ENA metagenome assembly ERZ723883 | reverse complement strand
AAGTTTTAACGACTTCAAAGGCGGAGTGTCTTCTGCCGCAGGCGAGTTGATGAAGAATCCTGCTCTCGTAGCGATTCTTCAAAATCCGCAACTCGGTCCCATCGTTCAGCCGATCCTTTCAGACATGCAGAACGGTCTTAATTCATTGCTCGGACTCGATTGGGCTTATACGCTTCAAAAGCAGAGTTTCGGGTTCATCGGCGGCGACGTTACAATGCCTATCTTCATGGGCGGTAAAATCATTGCTGCCAATAAGGCCGCGAAGATCAACGAGAAAACTATTGTCGAACAAGGTATACAACAAAGAAACGCATTGATGTCCGAAATCGTAGAGCGATATTTCGGATATGCGTTGGCACTGAATGTCGTCGACGTCCGCCGTCAGGTGGTTGCCGGTGTCGAACAACATTTGAAAGATATTCAGTCGCTCGAAAAAAACGGAATGGTTGCACAGACCGAACGTCTCTACGTCGAATACAAACTTGCCGAGGCACAACGCGAACTGCTCAATTCGGAATTACAGGCGGAAACTGTCGGCAGTGCATTGTGCAATACGCTGGGAACGGATGTCGCGGCGACACCGGTTACCGCCATGTTCGTAATGGATGCGATCGAAGCGCTCGACTACTACCAGCGAGTCGCCGAAGACAATAATCCGCTTCTCAACCAAGTTGATCTGAAACGGCAGTTGGTCAAGCAGAATGTCAATGTGCATCGAGCCGATTTCTTCCCGCAAATCGTGGCTATGGGCGGCGGAACATTCTATAATTATCAGGTTACCAATATGCTTCCGCGCTGGGCGGTCGGTGTCGGATTCAATTTCAAGATTTTCGACGGACTGAATCGCGAATACAAGTATTCGGCGGCGAAAAATACGATGCGTCGTGTGGAAGCGCTGCAAACGAAAGCGGAAAAGGATATAGCGATTCTCGTAGAGAACATTTACAATAAAATGGTCAATTACCGTAATCAAATCACATCTATCGAATCGTCGATCGCTTTCGCCGAAGAGTATCTTCGTGCAAAGAATGCCGCATATCTCGAAGGTATGGGAACATCTACCGATCTGATAGATGCCGAACTGAATCTTGCGAAAGTAAAGATCGAACGTATGCAGGCAGCATATAATTTCGATCTGTATCTTGCCAAACTGCTCGAAGCGGCAGGTATCAGTGACGAGTTCATGACATACTCACGCAGCATCAATGCGCGTCAGATAACTTACAATAAACAATAATAACGCAGAAAGATATGAAAAAGGTAAACATTTTGGGAATTTTGATAGCCGTTGCGATTATAGTCGTCGCGATTATCGCATTGGGCTGGTATCTGGTCAAGAGCGAGCCGGTGCTGATTCAGGGAACGGTCGAATGTACATCCTACAAGGCGTCATCGAAAGTACCGGGGCGAATCGAATCCATGAAGGTCGAGCAAGGACAGCATGTCGAGAAAGGGCAATTGTTGTACGTACTCTCCACCCCAGAACTCAATGCTAAACTTCAACAGGCGGAGGCAGTTCGCAGTGCAGCGAAGGCTCTCGATGCAAAGGCGTTGGCAGGAGCGCGCGCACCTCAGATAGAAGCGGCTCTCAATTTGTGGCAAAAAGCACAGGCTGGCAAAGATCTCGCCCAAAAGACATACGAACGCGTGCAAAACCTCTATCGCGACGGCGTGGTTCCGGCGCAGAAACTCGATGAAGCAAAAGCCAACTACGATGCGATGGTCGCAACCGAAAGCGCTGCGCATTCGCAGTATCAACTCGCACTCGACGGAGCCAGCAAAGAGGAGAAAGCTGCGGCTGCGGCTCAGGTGCGCCAGGCTCAGGGAGCGGTAAACGAGGTGGAGTCGTATATCGGCGACGCGATGGTATATTCGCCGATAACAGGTGAAATCTCGACGATAATTTCGGAAGAGGGCGAACTTGTCGGTAGCGGCTATCCGGTCGTTACGATACTCGACATGACCGATACTTGGATTACGTTCAATGTCAAGGAAACGATGCTGCCTAAAATTCGAATGGGCAAGAGAATATCGGCTTATATTCCGGCTCTTGACCGAAACGTCGAACTCGAAGTTTCGTATATAGCGGTTCAGGCGGATTTCGCAACATGGAATGCAACCCGCACGCAAGGAGGTTTCGACATTCGCACGTTCGCCATCAAGATGAAACCGGTGGACGGGACGGAAAATCTTCGTCCGGGCATGAGTGCAATCGTAAATTGGAGTGAAATAGAATAGGCGATGCGTAGATTTTTCGGAGGCGCATACGCGGCATTCATTCGCGAGTGTGGGCGAATCCGTCGGAATGGTACTTACCTTTCGATGTTATTCGTACTGCCGTTCGTTACGTTCCTGTTTTTCGCGTTGTTTTTCGAAAAAGGCGTAGCAGAGAACCTGCCTATCGCCATACTCGACGAAGATCACACCAAATTGTCGCGCACGCTTGTTTCTATGGTCGGTGAAACACCGTCGGCACTCGTCGCATACGAAATTCAGGATATGAACGAGGGCGAACAGTTGATTCGTGAAGGTAAGGTGTATGCCGTATTGCAGATCCCGTCGCAATTCGAAAAGAGTGTGATGAGTAACGGGCAGACGCATGTAGAATTATATAATTCAGGTGCGAACATATCCGCGAATTCGTTGCTGGCGAAAGATATTCAGACTGCCGTAACATCGTTTACAGTAGGTGTCGAGTTGCAGGTTTTGCAGAGTCAGGGACTGACTGCCGCACAGGCAATGGCGCAAGCGATGCCGATACGGTTTACCAAACATGTATTGTTCAATCCGTATATCAACTACGGATACTATGTCGCGCCGTGTTTCATGGCGATGATGCTGATGATATTTACTATTCTGGCTTCGATATACGCCGCAGGAACCGAACTCAAATACGGGACTGCAAAAGAGTGGCTCGATACGGGCAGAGGATCTATCGGTGCCGCATTGTTCGGCAAGATGCTGCCTATCACGATCGTGATGTCGATAGTTTCGGTAGCGATGTTTATTGTCATTTTCAATATCATGGGTGCACCGATGAACGGCAGTGCATTCATGCTCGGTGCTTCGACGCTGGTATTCATTATCAGTTATCAGTGTATCGGTATAGCGGTACTTACGATAACGGCCAATATGCGTCTTGCTTTGTCGTTCGGCGGCGGATATTCGGTGCTGGCATTCACTTTTTCGGGACTCACGTTCCCTACAATGGCGATGGCTACGGTGTTGCAATGGTTCAGTTGCCTGTTCCCGTTCACTTTCTATATGAAATCGTTCGTCGATCAATCGTTGCGCGGTGCGCCGATCGGCATTTCTATGCCCGACATCGCTTACATGATGATATTCTGGATACTGCCGGTATTGCTGATAAATCGACTTAAACGCGAATGTACCGACAGTAAATATTGGGGGAAATTGTAGTCATGAAAAGATTAAAAGAGTACATATCGCTTTACCGTCACGAAATCGCATCGGTAATGCGCAGCGAATATCGGGAGATTTTTTCCGATCCGGGTGTCATGCTCGTGATAATTTTCGCTCTTTTCATATATTCTGCGCTCTATTCGTTCGGCTACAATAATCAGGTGTTGCATAATGTCCCGATCGCTGTCGTCGACAACAGCAAGACTCATTCGAGCCGTATGCTGGTCGAATCGTTCAGTGCAGGTCCTAATACCTATGTCGCATACGAAACTGCGGATATGGAAGAGGCAAAAAGATTGTTTTTCGAACACAAGATATACGGTGTCGTATATATCCCCCACGATTACGAAAAACAACTTCTGGGAGGACTTCAAGCCAATGTGTCGATTTATTGCGATGCGAGTTATTTTCTGATGTATCGTCAGGTATTTCAGGAGATAGTTGCGTCATTGTCCACAACCGGAGCGATAGTCGAGTTTCAACGACTTATCGCCAAGGGTATCAATGCACCTCAGGCAAAAGCCGTGACGCAGCCGGTCATATATCAATCGCACAATCTGTTCAATCCCTATCTCGGTTACGGCTCATTCATCATGCCGGCGATTATTCTGGTTATTCTGCAACAAACGGCATTGATCGGAATAGGAATGAGCGGCGGAACATGGCGGGAATACAATCTCTATCAAAAATTGATTCCGGCAGGTCGAGAACGACTTTCAACTGTTCCGATCGTATTCGGAAAGGCATTCGCTTATCTGTCTATTTATGCGGTAACGATGACTTATGTACTTACGATACATTATCATATATTCAAGTATCCGATGAATGGAACCATACTCGATTGCGCCGCAGTCGCAGTGCCGTACATACTCGCGTGCGTGTTTATGGGTATCGCAGTATCGTCGCTGTTTACCCGTCGTGAAAATTCGTTGTTGTGGTTGCTTTGGACATCGATTCCGATATTGCTTCTGAGCGGTGCCTCGCTGCCGAAAGAGTCATTCCCCGAATGGATGTATATGTTTGGCAAGATTTTCCCGAGCAGCAGTGCCGTAAGTGCATATATCCGCGTACAGAGCATGGGTGCGGATTTCGAAGACGTATTGCCGGAGATCGCTACCCTATGGCGTCTGGTATTCATATACGGAGGATTGTCGATAATCGGCATTCATTTGGTGCTGAACCAGGATCTCGCCAGTCGAACTCGCGACAAATTGCGCCGGCAAAGTAAGCGCGTCGGGAACAAAATAATGAAAACTATCGGTAAGTAAGACCGTTTGTTCATCTTCGATATCGAGGTTGTTGTGCATGCACAGCAACCTCGATATGTTCATAGTACGATAGGTTGCAAGGTCGATGACTGTGAAAAACTTGTCCGGCACACCTTTTTTTATTATATTTGCAGATTATTGGAAAACAAAGAAAATCAAAAAATATGGCAGACGAAAAAATCATCTTTTCAATGGTCGGCGTTTCCAAAACGTTTACCAATCAGAAAAAAGTATTGAACAACATCTACCTATCGTTCTTCTACGGTGCCAAAATCGGCATCATCGGTCTGAACGGTTCAGGTAAATCCACGTTGATGAAAATCATCGCCGGCATCGACAAGAATTTCCAGGGAGAGGTCGTATTCTCCCCAGGATACACGGTAGGCTATCTCGAACAGGAACCTAAACTCGACGACAACAAAACCGTAAAGGAGGTTGTCGAGGAGGGTTGTGCCGAAACGGTTGCCCTGCTGAAAGAGTACGAAGAGATAAACATGAAGTTGTGCGAGCCGATGGATGACGACGAAATGAACCGTCTTATCGAGCGCCAGGGCGAACTTTACGAAAAAATCGATCATGTGAACGGCTGGGAACTCGACAGCGTTCTCGAGCGCGCCATGGATGCTCTGCGTTGTCCGGATGCCGATCAGAAAGTGTCTGTTTTGTCGGGAGGCGAACGCCGCCGTGTGGCATTGTGTCGTCTGCTTCTTCAACAGCCGGACGTATTGTTGCTCGACGAGCCTACCAATCACCTCGATGCCGAGAGTATAGACTGGCTCGAACAGCACTTGCAGCAATATAAAGGTACAGTTATCGCAGTTACGCACGACCGATATTTCCTCGACAACGTAGCGGGATGGATTCTCGAACTCGACCGCGGCGAAGGTATACCGTGGAAAGGCAACTACTCCGGATGGCTCGACCAGAAGACCAAACGAATGGCTTTGGAGGAGAAACAGGAGAGCAAACGCCGCAAGACTCTCGAACGCGAGTTGGAGTGGGTAAACATGTCGCCGTCAGGACGTCATGCGAAGAGCAAGGCACGTTTGTCCGCATACGACAAGATGCTCAACGAAGATGCCAAGCAAAAGGAGGAGAAACTCGAAATATACATCCCGAACGGACCTCGGTTGGGAGATGTGGTCATCGAAGCGAATGACGTATCGAAAGCATTCGGAGACAGAGTGTTGTATGAACATCTCGATTTCAAACTTCCGCCTGCCGGTATAGTGGGTGTCATCGGTCCCAACGGAACGGGAAAGACTACCCTATTTCGAATGATCATGGGATTGGAGCAGCCTACAAGCGGAACTTTCACGGTAGGACAGACGGTGAAACTCGCATACGTAGACCAGCAACACAAATCCATAGATCCGGAAAAGACTGTTTATGAAGTAATTTCGCAGAACAGTGATCTTATCACTCTGGGCAATCGTCAGGTGCCTGCACGTGCATACGTCGCGAGATTCAATTTTACGGGCGCGGATCAGGAGAAGAAGTGCGGTATGCTGTCCGGTGGCGAACGAAACCGTCTGCATCTTGCAATGGCTCTCAAAGAGGAGGGCAATGTAATTCTGCTCGACGAGCCAACCAACGACATCGATGTGAATACGTTGCGAGCGTTGGAGGAAGGTCTTGAAAACTTCGCCGGATGTGCGGTGGTAATTTCGCACGACCGATGGTTTCTCGACCGTGTGGCAACCCACATTCTTTCGTTCGAGGGCGATTCCAAGGTCGTGTTCTACGAAGGATCTTATTCGGAGTATGAAACATGGAAGCGCAATCAGGGCATCGACACCACCCCGCACCGTGTCAAATATCGCAAACTTATGGAGTAATCAAACATAACAGTAAATCATGGCAGTTCAAAAACCATCGATACCGAAAGGCACTCGCGATTTCTCTCCGGCAGAGATGATGCGTCGCCAATATATATTCAATACCATCGGAGGAGTATTTCGCACTTACGGATTTTCTCCACTCGAAACTCCGGCAATGGAGAACCTCTCTACCCTGCTCGGCAAGTACGGCGACGAAGGCGACAAATTGCTTTTCAAAATTCTGAATTCGGGCGATTATGCATCCGGACTTGACGACGATGCGCTCCGTTCGGCATCCAAAATATGCGAAAAGGGTTTGCGCTACGATCTGACGGTGCCGTTCGCCCGTTATGTAGTGCAGCACCAAAACGAAATCGCATTCCCGTTCAAGCGTTACCAAATTCAGCCGGTATGGCGGGCTGACCGTCCGCAGAAGGGACGTTACCGTGAATTCTATCAGTGCGACGTAGATGTTATTGGCTCGCGCTCATTGCTCAATGAAGTGGAACTGATTTCGATAGTGGAGAAGGTATTCCGCAAACTCGGAATTAATGTAACACTAAAAGTAAACAATCGTAAAATTCTGTACGGCATTGCTGAAATAATGGGACATGCCGACAAAATGATCGATATAACCGTTGCAATCGACAAACTTGAAAAGATTGGTTTGGACAACGTGAAATCCGAATTGCATGAACGCGGAATCGAGGACGAAGCAATTGCGAAACTTCAACCGATACTTGAATTGTCCGGTTCTACGAGTGAGAAAATAGACAAGTTGGAAGCAATACTCGCAAGTTCGGAAACAGGACTTCTCGGCATCGGGGAGATGCGGACGATATTCGGATATGTCGATAAACTCGGCATCGGTTTGCCGACAGAATTGGATCTGTCGTTGGCACGAGGATTGAATTACTATACCGGCGCGATATTCGAGGTTAAAGCGAATGATTTCGCAATCGGTTCTATTTGCGGTGGCGGTCGTTACGATAACCTTACAGGCATCTTCGGAATGCCGGATGTTTCGGGTGTCGGCATATCGTTCGGCGCAGACCGCATATACGACGTAATGGTTGGACTGAATCTCTTTCCGGAGGACGTTGATTTCGCAACGAAATTACTGTTCGTGAATTTGGGTGCAGACGAAGAAGAGGCATCGTTGAAAGCGCTTAAATCGGTGCGCGATGCAGGCATTTCTGCGGAAATATATCCGGAAGCGAGTAAGATGAAGAAGCAGATGGAGTATGCCAACCGTCGCAATATTCCGTATGTGGCAATCATCGGCAGCAACGAACTCGCAGAGGGCAAGGTCACGCTGAAAGACATGCGCAACGGCGATCAGGTGAGTGTTGCTGCGAATTCGCTTGCCGAACATATAAAATAACTAAAACTCTATGAAACATTTGCTGGTGCGTATCGTCGCCTTATCGTTGCTTGTCGCAACATGTTGTTTGCAATCGGTATTTTCACAAACCAAACAAGGCGACGACGCTGTACAGCAATTGCGTAAACTTAATCAGGTTTACCGCTATTTAAACGCTGCATACATAGACGAGATCGAGATGTCGCCGCTCGTCGAAAAGGCGATTTTCGCGATGTTGCAGGAACTCGATCCGCATTCGACCTATATATCTCCGTATGAGATGAAGTCGGTAAACATACAACTCGACGGAGAATTCAGTGGTATCGGCATAGAGTTCAGAGTACTTCGCGACACGATTATGGTAACAAATACCATAATTGGTGCGCCTGCTGCCGATGTCGGCATATTGCCCAATGACCGTATCGTTGCTATCGACGGCAAAAATGCAATAGGAATTACTACCGCAGAGGTTCCGAATCTTTTGCGCGGAAAGACAGGAACAAAAGTCGAAGTGGATGTCGAACGCCGAGGATTCGACGAGAAATTGAAATTTTCGATTACTCGCGATAAAATCCCAATGCATACGATAGATGCGGTCTACAAGATAAATGGCAATATCGGATATGTGAAAATCAATAGATTCGGACATACTACCTCACGTGAATTTGCAGATGCGGTAAGTCGATTGGGTGATGTTGATTCTTTCATTATCGATCTGCGCGGAAACGGCGGCGGTATAATGTCGGCTGCGGTTGAGATTGCCGAGAACTTCCTGCCACTCGGAGCGACGATAGTTTCGACAGAAGGCAGAGTTGTTCCGCTTAGAAGCGTAAAAAGCCGAATCAATGGTTCATTGCAGCGCGAAAACGTTGTCGTTCTGATAGACGAGAATTCGGCTTCGGCAAGCGAAATATTGGCAGGCGCATTGCAGGACTGGGACAGAGCCGTAATTATCGGTCGAAATAGTTTTGGTAAGGGATTGGTGCAACGACAATTAGAACTTGACGATAAATCCGCGGTAAGAATTACTGTCGCAAAATATCTCACACCGAGCGGGCGGGCAATTCAGCGTCCGTACGAAAAAGGACATCGCGACGAGTACTATAAATCCTATCGCGAAAGAATTTTGCATCCGGACTCCATTCGTCATGATTCGGTGCCGAAAAAGATCTGTCATACGCTCGTTCTCAATCGTGAAATTACGGAAGGTGAAGGCATTGTTCCTGATATAGAAATACCTGCCGACACGACGAAAATATCTCCATATATAATAGGAGTGGTCGGAAAAGGGTTGCTTCACGAATATCTTTATGATTATCTCGGACGAAATGCGGAGCAGTTGTCCAAACAATATTCGACGTTCGGCAGATTCGAACGCGATTTCGTCGTGGATGATCGGATGCTGTCCGAGTTGTCGAATATGGCGAAACGTGCCGGTGCCGACATGTCCGGTTCGGATTCGGCAAACACCGACGAATTTCTTCGTATGCATTTGAAAGCATTAATCGCCAGACGGCTATTCTCGTCCGACGAATATTACAGAATCATAAATGGTTACAACGACAAAGCATTCGATCTGGCAGTTCGCGTCCTGTCTGATTGGGAAAATTCGGGCAGGAAGATTATTGGTCGCTAAGGCGAGAAAATAAGCAGTAATATTGTTTTTTAACGATTTTTTAACTATATTCGCATTATTAACCCAATAATAGTACGAATATGTCTACCCACACTACTCCTTATTGCGATACCGAGGAATACGGCGATCAGATTTTGTCTAAGGCGGTGAAAGCCGGACGCAGAACATATTTTTTCGATGTGAGAGCGACACGAGGCAACGACTATTTTCTGACGATCACGGAGAGTCGCAAGAAGATCAACAGCGATGGAAGCACCGGATTCGAGCGGCACAAAATATTTCTTTACAAGGAGGATTTTGCGAAATTTTCGCACGGGTTGTCGGAT
>ENA-UOIZ01003420-UOIZ01003420.1-human-gut-metagenome-genome-assembly--contig:-P88-NODE-3420-length-9847-cov-6.463644_pt1 | contig 9847 bp, 3 predicted proteins | sample MGYA00242336_ERZ723883 | MGnify/ENA metagenome assembly ERZ723883 | reverse complement strand
ATATGAGATAATAGTAAAGGCTGTTTATCTTCTCCATGTAACCTGAAAATATATAATTTATAAACAGTTGAGTCGTATAACGCGGACTCGACTGATTATATATTTTCAATAGTTACAGGGAGAAGTGTCGAGTTCCGCGTTTTTTTGATAACACTAATTCAAAAAATATACCGGAATGAAAATGAGATCCAACAAGACCAAAGATTGCAAGGAGTGTTCGGATTCACGCAATCTATTATCCGTATTTATCGATAAAAACAAATTCATCATCGGCGATGTCTACCTGTTCCACAAGACCGACCCACGATGTCCGGCAAACAGTTCATTGTGGGGCATGTTCGACAAGAGTGTCGACGGCGCAGTATTTCTCGAATCGTGCAGCAGCGATCACGAGAAGTTCGACACATGGTGCATGTTACCGGAGGACTATCGGTATTGTAGACTGACAACTCGCACAGAACTCCGCCAATACATATTAAACCAGACATGGTACGAAAGCAGACGGATATTGAAGGCGGAATGGCAGACGAAAATTTAGCCTGACAATAAAAAAAGCCACGGGATTATTCCCGTGGCTTTCATAAAATATAGAAGATTTACTACTTGTTCATCGTGAGGAATTCGACATCCGATTTGAGACCGACAACGAGATTGTCGTACTCGCGAAGACCCGTACCGCCAGGGATAAGGTGTCCGCAAATGACGTTCTCTTTGAGGTTCTCCAACGGATCGACCTTCGCCTGAATGGCAGCCTCGTTGAGTACCTTCGTGGTTTCCTGGAAGGATGCTGCCGAAATGAAACTCGAAGTCTGCAATGCCGCACGGGTGATACCCTGCAACACCTGATTCGACGTAGCCGGAACGATAGGACGCACCTCGATGAGTTGCATATCGCGGCGTTTGAGAGCCGAGTTCTCGTCACGCAACTTGCGAACCGAGATAATCTGACCTGCATGAACCGCCGTGGAGTCGCCCGCAGACGTAACGACAACCTTGTCGTAGAGTTCGTCGTTCACATCCATGAAATCCCACTTGTCCACTATCTGATCCTCGAAGAATCGCGAGTCTCCCGGATCTTCGATCTGAACCTTGTTCATCATCTGACGCACGATAACCTCGAAGTGCTTGTCGTTGATCTTCACACCCTGCATACGGTAAACCTCCTGAACCTCGTTCACGATATACTCCTGAACACGCGTAGGTCCGAGGATACGCAGAATATCGCTCGGCGTAATCGCTCCGTCGGACAGAGGCATACCGGCTTTGACGTAGTCGTTTTCCTGTACGATGATCTGACGCGACAGCGGCACGAGGTAACGCTTGATGTCGCCCGTCTTCGAAGTGATGACGATTTCGCGGTTACCGCGCTTGATCTTACCGAACGTAACCTCACCGTCGATTTCCGAAACGATAGCAGGATTCGACGGGTTACGAGCCTCGAAGAGTTCGGTTACACGCGGCAGACCACCGGTGATATCGCCTCCGCTCTTGCCTACGGCACGCGGAATCTTGATGAGGATATCTCCGACACGGATCTTTGCATTGTCCTTGACTACGACGTGAGCCGAAACCGGCAGGTTGTAAGACTTGACCTCTTCGCCCGACTTATCGACGATCTTGATAACCGGATTCTTGCTACGATCCTTGGACTCGATGATCACCCGTTCGGACATACCGGTCTGTTCGTCGCGTTCCTCTCGATAGGTAACACCCTCGATGACACTGTCGTAAACAGCCTTTCCGTCGAACTCCGAGATAACGACCGCATTGTATGGGTCCCACTCGCAGATCAGATCGCCCTTCTTGACCTCTGCACCCTCCTCCATGAAGATGGTCGCACCGTAAGGCAAAGCATGGGTGTAGAGTACGATTTCGGTCTTCGGATCGACGATGCGGAACTCCGACTGACGCGATATGACGATATTGACAGATTCTCCCTGCGAGTTCTTGCCCTTGACGGTACGCAACTCGTCGATTTCGAGACGACCCTCGTATTTGGAAACGACGTTGGTTTCGACTGTCGAGCCACCGGCAACACCACCGACGTGGAATGTACGGAGTGTCAACTGAGTACCCGGCTCACCGATAGACTGTGCAGCGATGACACCGACCACTTCGCCCTTCTGTACCATGCGGGCGGTAGCGAGATTGCGTCCGTAGCACTTCGCGCACACGCCTCGACGCGATACGCAGGTGAGTACCGAACGTATATCGACAGATTCGATAGGCGATTTCTCGATAGCAGCGGCAATATCCTCCGTAATCTCCTGACCGGCAGCGCATATAACCTCGCCGGTGAGCGGATGGATAACGTCGTTAAGTGCGGTACGACCCAAAATACGGTCGTAGAGTGTCTGTACGACATCATCGTTACGCTTGATGGCTGTAGCCGTAAGACCACGCAACGTACCGCAATCCTCTTCGGTGATAATGACATCCTGCGCCACATCGACCAGACGACGGGTAAGATAACCCGCATCGGCAGTCTTCAACGCGGTATCGGCAAGACCCTTACGGGCACCGTGAGTCGAGATGAAGTACTCCAACACCGAAAGACCCTCCTTGAAGTTCGAGAGAATCGGGTTCTCGATGACCTGCTGACCTCCTTCGACACCGGATTTCTGCGGTTTAGCCATCAGACCACGCATACCGGACAACTGACGGATCTGCTCACGCGAACCACGCGCTCCGGAGTCGAGCATCATGTATACCGGATTGAAACCGTCCTGGTCGTTGGTCAGAGTTTCGACCACCTCCTTGGTCAGTTTATTGTTTACATTCGTCCAAACGTCGATAATCTGGTTGTAACGCTCGTTATTGGTAATAAGACCCATGTTATAGTCTTCCATAATGGCATCCGCCTTCTCATAACCTTCGTTCACGAGTTTTTCCTTCGACTCCGGAATAACGACAGCGTCGAGGTTGAACGACAGACCGCCCTGGAATGCCATACGGTAACCGAGGTTCTTGATATCGTCGAGGAAGTTCGCTACCTTGTCGGCACCCGCCTTCTTCATCACGTTGGCAATAATATCGCGCAGGGATTTCTTGGTGAGGAGTTCGTTGATATAACCCACCTCCTCTGGCACCACCTGATTGACGAGTATACGACCGACAGTGGTATCTTTGAGTACCTGTACCGGATTGCCGTTCTCGTCCAAATCGCGAACCAGACATTTAACCGAGGCATGAATATCCACACGCTTTTCGTTGTAGGCGATGATCGCCTCCTCCGGACCGTAGAACACGAGTCCCTCGCCCTTGACGCCCTTACGCGGCTTGGTAATATAGTACAGACCGAGGACCATATCCTGCGAAGGGACGGTAATAGGCGCACCGTTGGCAGGATTGAGGACGTTGTGCGAACCGAGCATCAGCAACTGCGCCTCCAAAATCGCGGCATTGCCCAACGGCAAGTGAACCGCCATCTGGTCACCGTCGAAGTCGGCGTTGAATGCCGTACACGACAGCGGGTGCAACTGCATTGCCTTACCCTCGATGAGTTTAGGCTGGAAAGCCTGAATACCCAGACGGTGAAGCGTCGGAGCACGGTTCATAAGCACCGGATGACCCTTTATGACATTTTCCAGAATACCCCAGATTACAGGGTCCTTACGATCGATGATCTTCTTTGCCGACTTAACGGTCTTGACGATTCCGCGCTCGATGAGTTTGCGGATAATGAACGGCTTGTACAACTCTGCCGCCATATCCTTCGGAATACCCATCTCGTGCATGCGCAATTCAGGACCGACGAAGATAACCGAACGCGCCGAATAGTCCACACGCTTACCCAACAGGTTCTGACGGAAACGTCCCTGCTTACCCTTCAACGAGTCGGAGAGCGATTTGAGCGGACGATTGCTTTCGTTCTTCACGGCATTGCTCTTGCGCGAGTTGTCGAACAGCGAATCGACAGCCTCCTGCAACATACGCTTCTCGTTACGCAGGATGACCTCCGGAGCCTTGATCTCGATGAGTCGCTTCAAGCGGTTGTTGCGGATGATGACACGACGATAAAGATCGTTCAAATCCGACGTCGCGAAACGACCTCCGTCGAGCGGCACGAGCGGACGCAATTCCGGCGGAATAACCGGAATAACATCGAGAACCATCCACTCAGGCTTATTCTTACCATGCGATGCACGGAACGACTCGATAACGTTCAACTGTTTGAGGGCTTCGCTCTTACGCTGCTGCGACGACTCTCTCGACGCACGGTCGCGCAGGTCGTACGACATTTTGTCGAGATCTACCTCTTGCAACAGAGTCTTGATAGCCTCCGCACCCATCATTGCGACGAACTTGTTCGGATCGTCGTTCGGGAGCGATTGGTTGCCCTTCGGCAGGGCTGCGAGTACGTCGAGATACTCCTTCTCGGCGAGAGTTTGCAGACGGGCGATGCCCTGTTCCGCAGCCGCACCGGCGTTGAGTACCACGTAACGCTCGTAATATATGATCGCTTCCAGTTTCTTGGAAGGGATACCGAGCAGGTAACCGATCTTCGACGGGAGCGACTTGAAATACCATATATGTACCACCGGAACGACCAACGAGATATGTCCCATACGCTCGCGACGCACCTTTTTCTCGGTAACCTCGACACCGCAACGATCGCAGACGATACCCTTGTAGCGGATACGCTTGTACTTGCCGCAATGGCACTCATAGTCCTTCACAGGACCGAAAATACGCTCGCAGAACAGACCGTCGCGTTCGGGCTTGTAGGTACGGTAGTTGATGGTTTCAGGCTTCAACACCTCGCCGCTCGACTGCGCCAAAATCTCCTCCGGAGAGGCAAGGCTGATCGAAATACGGTTGTAACCGGTCGATGTATTGTCTTTATTTATTGACATAATATTTATACAGTTTTTCTATTTATACCTACAATTACACTATTCGAGTTTGACCGAAAGCGCCAAACCGCGCAACTCGTGCAAAAGCACGTTCATAGCCTCCGGAATACCAGGCTTCGGCAGGTTGTCGCCCTTGACGATAGCCTCGTAAACCTTGGCGCGTCCCGTAACGTCGTCCGACTTGATGGTCAGAATCTCCTGCAAGATGTTGGCTGCGCCGAAACCTTCGAGCGCCCAAACCTCCATCTCTCCGAAACGCTGTCCACCGAACTGAGCCTTACCACCGAGCGGTTGCTGTGTGATGAGCGAGTAAGGACCGATCGAACGCGCATGCATCTTATCGTCGATCATGTGACCGAGTTTGAGCATGTAGATGACACCGACCGTAGCAGGCTGGTCGAAGCGTTCGCCAGTACCTCCGTCATAGAGATAGGTGCGTCCGCTGCGAGGCACGCCCGCCTGTGCGGTATATTCGTTGATCTGTTCAAGCGAAGCACCGTCGAAGATCGGAGTAGCGAATTTCAGTCCGAGTTCGCGACCCGCCCATCCGAGAACGGTTTCGTAGATCTGACCGAGGTTCATTCGCGAAGGCACACCCAGCGGGTTCAGACAGATATCGACGATCGTACCGTCTTCGAGGAACGGCATGTCCTCGTCGCGGACGATCTTGGCAACGATACCCTTGTTACCGTGACGACCCGCCATCTTGTCGCCGACCTTCAACTTACGTTTCTTGGCGATGTAAACCTTAGCCATCTGGATCACGCCCGTCTGCGGAAGTTCATCACCGTTGGTAAGATTGTACTTCTCGCGCTTGATATTGGCATCAGCCTTCTTGACTTCGATCGTATAGTTGTTTACGGTACGTTCGATCAGTTCATTGAGATGAGCGTCCGTAGTCCAGTTGCAAGTTCCCAAATTGAGGTAGCCGACCGCAATTCCGCTCTTTTCGTCGATCGATTTGCGAGCGATTTCGTCGAGCATCTTCTGAGAGAACTTGGCTCCCGAAGCGTAGAGTTCGACACCGAAATAATCGCGGATACCTGTAGTGGTCTTGCCCTGAACGAGAGTCCAAAGTTTCGACACGAGCGTCTTGGTCAAAGCAGCCACCTCGTCGGCAAACTTGGCGTCGAGTTTGTCGAGTTGGAGTTTCTCGGCATTGCGACCCTTCTTGTCCACCTTGCCTGAGCGGCTGTACAGTTTCGTATCGATAACGACACCATGCAACGAAGGCTGAGCCTTCATCGAGGCATCCTTCACGTCGCCGGCCTTGTCGCCGAAGATCGCACGCAGGAGTTTCTCCTCCGGCGAAGGATCGCTCTCGCCCTTAGGGGTGATCTTACCTATAAGTATATCTCCCGGGTGAACGTTCGCTCCGATACGGATTATACCGTTAGCATCCAAATCCTTGGTTGCATCTTCGCTGACATTCGGAATATCGGACGTGAGTTCCTCGACACCGCGTTTGGTATCGCGCACCTCCATAATATACTCGTCTACGTGAACCGACGTGAATATATCTTCGCGCTGAATACGCTCCGAGATCACAATTGCATCCTCGAAGTTGTAACCCTTCCAAGGCATGAACGCCACTTTGAGGTTACGTCCGAGTGCGAGTTCGCCGCCCTGCGTCGAATAACCCTCGGTGAGGATTTGTCCAGCCTCCACACGGTCGCCGGTAAGAACTACCGGTTTCAGCGTAACGGAGGTGTTCTGGTTCGTACGGCGGTAACGAGGCAGTTCGTAAACCGTAACTTCCGGTTCGAACGAACATGTAATCTCCTCTGGCGTACGGTCGTACTTGATCTTGATCTTGGTTGCATCGGCGAACACGACTTCTCCGGACCCCTTGGCAACGATCTGTATGCGGCTGTCGGAGATCATGTCCTTTTCGATACCTGTACCGACGATAGGCGATTCGCATGTGATGAGCGGCACCGCCTGACGCATCATGTTCGAACCCATCAACGCACGGTTGGCGTCGTCATGCTCCAAGAACGGAATGAGACTCGCTGCGATAGAAGCAATCTGGTTAGGCGCAACGTCCATCAACTGTACGTCGGTATCGCGAACGACAGGGAAATCCGCACCCTCGCGAGCCTTGATACGATCAGGCTGCAAGAAATGCCCCTCATCGTCGAGCGGAACGTTCGACTGTGCAACGATCTTGCCCTCCTCTTCTTCCGCCGAATAGTACTTGATATGCGAATTGTCCAAATCGACCTTTCCGTCGGTAACGGTGCGGTACGGAGTCTCGATGAATCCCATATCGGAAATCTTCGCATAGACGCAAAGCGACGAAATCAGACCGATGTTAGGACCCTCGGGCGACTCGATCGGGCAAAGACGGCCGTAATGGGTATAGTGTACGTCTCGCACCTCGAAGCCTGCACGATCTCGCGACAGACCGCCAGGACCGAGAGCCGAAAGACGACGCTTGTGCGTGATCTCTGCCAACGGGTTGATCTGGTCCATGAACTGCGACAACTGGCTCGTACCGAAGAACGAATTGATAACGCTCGACAGGGTCTTCGCGTTGATCAAGTCTACCGGAGTGAACACCTCGTTGTCGCGGACGTTCATACGCTCGCGAATCGTTCGCGCCATGCGCACGAAGCCGACAGAGAACTGATTCGACAACTGCTCACCCACGGTTCTGACACGACGGTTCGACAAGTGGTCGATATCGTCGAGTTCGGCACGCGAATTAATGAGTTGGATCAGATATTTGATAATCGCGATGATGTCTTCGCGGGTAAGAGTACGGGTTCCGGAATCAATGCCCAGACCCAGTTTCTTGTTGATACGGAAACGACCCACGTCGCCCAAATCGTAACGCTTGTCCGAGAAGAACAATTTCTCGATTACGTCGCGTGCCGTAGCGTCGTCCGGCGCCTCCGAAGCACGCAACTGACGATAGATGTAACGGACAGCATCGACCTCCGAATTACATGTATCTTTCTGTAAAGTATTATATATGATCGAGAAATCGACACCCGACGGATTCTCCTTATGGAGGATGATCGTCTTGACGCCGCTTTCGATGATAGCATCTATATGCTCTTCCGTGAGAACGGTTTCGCGATCGACGATAACGCTGTTACGCTCGATCGAAACCACCTCACCGGTATCCTCGTCCACGAAATCCTCGACCCAGGTTTGGAGGACACGGGCAGCGAGTTTGCGACCGACAGCCTTTTTGAGATTGGTTTTGGTAACCTTCACCTCATCGGCAAGGTCGAATATATCGAGAATCTGCTGGTCGGTTTCATAACCGATGGCACGCAACAATGTGGTAACCGGCAACTTCTTCTTACGGTCGATGTAGGCATACATCACATTGTTGATGTCCGTAGCGAACTCTATCCACGAACCCTTGAACGGAATGATACGTGCCGAATAGAGTTTCGTGCCGTTGGTATGCACGCTCTGACCGAAGAATACACCCGGCGAACGGTGCAACTGCGAAACGATCACACGCTCTGCGCCGTTGATGACGAAAGTGCCTCGCTCCGTCATATAAGGAATCGTTCCGAAATAAACGTCCTGAACGACTACGCCGAAATCTTCATGCTCGTCGTCAGTACAATATAGTTTTAACTTCGCTTTGAGAGGCACGCTGTAAGTCAGACCGCGCTCCAAGCACTCCTCGATCGTATAGCGAGGAGGATCGATGTAATAATCGAGGAATTCCAGTACGAAGTTGTTTCTTGTATCGGTAATTGGGAAATTCTCCTGAAACACCTTGTAAAGACCTTCGTTCTTACGGTTCTCAGCCGTAGTGTCCATCTGGAAGAAATCCCTGAATGATTTGAGTTGTACCTCTAACAGGTCGGGATAAGGCACTCTGTTCTTGACCGTAGAGAAACTGATTCTTGGTTGTTGTGTTGTATTGGACATACTCTAATCCATTTGTTTTTTCGTATGAGTACTCATTGGGGAAAAACAACCCCGCAGCAGGTCTTTTCTATCCTGCCGAATGCCCTCAGCGTAAATATATTACACCACGAGAGCATCCAAAATTCCAAAAATCGGACACAGCACAATCGGCACTTCCGATCCTTAGACCACAAAAGGCATAGTGCTTACACTGCAGTCGTAAGCACTACACCTGAGATGTCGGGTTTAGCCAAGTAACCGAAATTACTTGAGCTCAACCTCTGCACCAGCCTCTTCCAAAGAAGCCTTGATCGACTCAGCCTCTTCCTTGGAAACGCCCTCTTTAACGGCCTTAGGAGCACCGTCAACCAAAGCCTTAGCATCGCCGAGCGAAAGACCGGCAACGTCCTTAACGACTTTGATTACCTGCAATTTTGCCTGACCTGCGCTCTTCAAGATTACGTCGAAAGTCGATTTCTCAGCAGCCGCTTCGCCCGCAGCAGCAGGTGCAGCAGCAACAGCAACAGCTGCAGCAGCCGGCTCGATACCATACTCCTCTTTGAGAATAGTAGCCAATTCGTTTACTTCCTTAACTGTCAAATTTACCAATTCTTCAGCCAGTTTCTTTACATCTGCCATAGTTGTAATTTTCTTTATTAAATTTTGTTTTTAATTCTTTGATTAGTTGTTTCTTTCTTCGAGAGTCTTTACGAGACCCGCGATTTTCTGACCTGCATTGGACTGCAATGCAGAGATAACATTCTTCGCAGGGGACTGCAAGAGCGAAACGATATCGCCGATGAGTTCCTCTCTGCTCTTGATGTTGCACAGAGTGTCCAACTGATTGTCGCCGATATAGAGGCAACCCTCTACGCAAGCGGCTTTCAGGATCGGTTTGTCGCACTTCTTGCGGAACTCCTTGATGAGAACCGCTGGGGCTTTGCCCGTCGTTGCGAACATAATCGAAGTAGGACCTTCCAGCACATTAAGCAATTCTGCATCAGCCTTCTCCACCTTTTCAAGAGCCTTGCCGAGCAAAGTGTTCTTAACGACAACGAGTTTGATGTCGTTCTCGAAGCACTTGCGACGCAACGACGCAGTCTGCTCCGCAT
>ENA-UOIZ01003415-UOIZ01003415.1-human-gut-metagenome-genome-assembly--contig:-P88-NODE-3415-length-9863-cov-115.232361_pt1 | contig 9863 bp, 9 predicted proteins | sample MGYA00242336_ERZ723883 | MGnify/ENA metagenome assembly ERZ723883 | reverse complement strand
TGTCCCTTGACCCTGCAAGGGGCAGACGAAAAGGGACGAAGTCCCCCCTTGACCCGTTTTTGGCGGTCAGGCTTGAACACACTTCCCAAACTGAACTTTTTTGCTGCTTTTTTCTTATTTCTTATCCAGTTCCGAGGTGCAGTGCGGGCAGCGCGTCGCCTTAATCGGAATCTCGCTCAGGCAATAGGGGCACTTTTTCGTCGTCGGCGCGGCAGGCGCAGCGGGCTTCTTCCCGATGCTCATCAGCGCGTTAATCCCCTTCAGCAGCATAAACAGCACCAGCGCCGTGATGAAGAAATTCACCACCGTCGTCAGGAACGACGCAAACGCCGCGCCGAACGTCCATGCCACACCGTCGGAAATGTCGCCGGGGCCGCCGGTGAAAATCAGCGATAGCAGCGGATTGATGAAATTCGTCGTCAGCGCCGTGACAATGCCGGTGAACGCGCCGCCGATGATGACGCCGACCGCCATGTCCATCACGTTGCCGCGCAGGGCGAACTTCTTAAACTCTTCGATGAACTTTTTCATGGGGAAACCCCTCCTCCAAATTTGATACTGTCAGTATAGCACGCAGGACAACCGGTTGCAAGCGTATGCGGCGCGAAAAAAACGAAAAGAGGATGCAGAATGACGAAAAAACAATGGATTGCGGATGGATTGCTGCTGGTCGCGGCAATTATTTGGGGGTCAGCGTTCGCAGTGGTGAAAAATACGCTGGACAGTGTGCCGCCGTCGATGATGATTGCGCTGCGCTTCGGCATTGCGGCGCTCATCAGCGGCGTGATTCTCCGCAAGCATCTGCGGGGGCTGACGCGCGGACAGGTGCTGATGGGGCTGCTCGTCGGCGTACTGACCGGGCTGGCGTACATTGTGCAGACCATTGGATTGCAGGACACGACCGCCGGGAAGAATGCGTTTCTGACGACGATTTACGTCCTGCTGGTGCCGTTCGGCAGTGCGGTGCTGTTCCATGAGAAGCTCAGCGCGCGGCGATACGTTGCGGCGGTGCTGATGCTGCTGGGCATCGGCATCCTCTCGCTGGACGGCGAAAGCGGCGGACTGAATCGCGGCGACGTGCTGACGCTGGTGTGCGGCGTGCTGTATGCGGCACAGATTATCTCCGTCGGGCGCTGCAATGAACGCATGGATACTTATGCGCTGATTGTGCTGGAGTTTGCGTTCGCGGCGCTGACGGGGCTGTGCTGGTCGCTGGCGACGGAGCGGGGGATGCCGATACAGTGGAACATGCAGTCCATCGGCGGCATTTTGTATGTCGCAGTGTTCTCAACCATGTTGGCATCGTCCTGCCAGAATATCGCGCAGAAGCTCGCACCGACGTCTCATGCGGCGCTGCTGATGAGCCTCGAATCCGTGTTCGGGGTGCTGTCCGGCGTGATTTTTCTGGGCGAAAAGCTGACCATCCGAATGGGACTGGGCTTTCTGGTGATTTTCGCGGCGGTGGTGCTGAGCGAAACGACGGCGTCATCAAAAAAAATTCACGAAAAATGTATGAATATGCATTGACAAGCGGATGATTCTGCGCTATACTATGCACTGTTCCCCGGAAGCGCTCCGGCGGACAATAATACTAATTCTCATCTAAAGCATGTCATTCGCACAGCATCTTTTCCGCTCCGGCCTTGCTTCGTTCCGCTCGCGCGTACCTCCAGTACGCCTCGCTTCACTCAGCTTTGCCGGAACGAAAAATCTGCTATGCTCGATGCCATGTTTTAGAATCGAATTAGTATAAAATCGTGAAAAACCTGTTTTCAGGAGGATGGTAACAATGAAGAAGCTGCTGAGTGTGCTTATTGCTCTGATGATGATGGTGACATTCGTGTTCGCGGAAGAAGCCGCGCCCGCGGAAGTCAAGACCCTGTACGCTGGTGTGCTGACGGTTGGCTGCGAAGCCGGTTATCCGCCTTTCGAGATGGTTGCGGATGACGGCGAATCCGTTGTCGGTCTGGACATGGACATCATGGCGGCTGTGGCGGAAAAGCTGGGCTTGCAGATGCAGGTTGTGACGACCTCCTTTGACGGCATCTTCGACGGCATCGGTGTGAACTACGACGTGGTTTGCTCCGCCGTGACCATCACCCCTGACCGTATGCAGAACATGCTGTTCTCCCTGCCCTACATCACCAACTATCAGGCGGTGGTTGTGCCGGCGGACAAGGACGTGGAAATCAATTCCTTCATGGATTTGGACGGCTATGTCATCGGTGTGCAGAAGGGCACGACCGCGGACATCCTGATGGGCGACTATGAATCCACCCAGACCATCAACGTGACCGTGGTGGCGAACGACAAGCTGAGCAACTGCTTCACCCAGCTGACCAACGGCGAAATTCAGGCGGTTGTGGTGGACAGCGGCGTTGCGGAAAGCTATGTTGCGAAGAATCCGGAACTGTACAAGATTGTCTATCAGGACATGACCGAAGGTGAGCAGTTCGCCATTGCGATGGGTCTGAACGACACCGACATGCAGGCCGCCATCAACAAGGCAATGGCGGAACTGGAAGAAGACGGCACGCTGAAGGAAATCTACGAGTACTGGTTCGGCGCGGAGTCCGAGGAAACTGCGGAGTAATCAGCCAACAGCCGCAAACAATCCGCACCTGCCGGGTGGAAACATCCCATCCGACAGGGCGCGGTTTTTTGTGTGACAAGGGAATCCGCTGACCATGCGGCGGGAAAGGAATCGGATATGAAGGGAAAAATGCCCGCAAAGCTGTTCCGGGTCGATCGGTGGCAGCGGAAAACAAAAATCGTCGTCAGCATTGTGCTGCTCGTCCTCATCGTCGTTGGGATTCTCTCGACCATGATGCCCACGCGCGAGGAAATGCTGGCGAACACCTCGGAAGCCATGCAGCAGCGCCTGGCGGAGGATGCGCAGAGCACCCGCAAGCGCCTGACCATCTCCTATAACCCGCTGTTCTGCGTCAGCTATTTGTCCGTCTCGTCCAGCGGGCGCGACGTTGTGTCGGAAAGCTACGTTGGCTTCTGCAACCAGATTATTCCGGCGAACGATGGCGCAATGCAGGTCGTTGGGCAGATGATTAACTACACCTACCGGATGCTTGGCGGCGGCCGCAACCTGATGTACGGCGCAAAGCTGACCATCCTGCTGACGACCATCACCGTGTTCTTCGGCTTGATTCTGGGCACCCTGCTGTCGCTGGGCAAGATCAGCAAATTTAAGCCGCTCAGCAAGATTTGCAGCGGTTATATCTTCTTCTTCCGCGGCACGCCGCTGCTGATTCAGCTCTTCGTCGTCTATTTCACGCTGCCCAAGATCTTCGACTTCTCGTGGACGGGGCTGTTCAGCGCCTATGGCACAGACGCAACCTACATGGGGTCGTTCCTTGCCTCGTGCATCACGTTCAGCCTGAACTCCGGCGCGTACTGTGCGGAAATCGTCCGCGCGGCGATTCAGTCCATCGACAAGGGACAGCATGAAGCCGCGAAGGCCCTCGGCATGACCTACTGGCAGACCATGTCGCACATCGTTATCCCGCAGTCGATTCGCCGGATGATTCCGCCTGTCTGCAATGAGTTCGTCATGATTCTGAAAGATGCGTCGATTGTGTTCGCGATTTCTTTGCAGGACATCACGACGATTGCCAACAACATCCGCACCAGCGAAGGCTCGAACCTCGTCTTTATCCCTGCGCTGATTCTCTATCTGATTATCACCGCGCTGTTCACGTTCATCTTCAACAAAATCGAGAAGAAATTCTCGGTGTACGAATAAGGAGGTGTCTCGATGGAAAATCAGGAAGCGTTCATGCTGGAAACGCAGCATGTTTCCAAACATTACGGCAAGCTGGAAGTCTTGAAGGACATCAACCTGCAAGTCAAAAAAGGTGAAGTCATTTGCCTGATTGGCCCGTCCGGCGCAGGCAAATCCACCTATCTGCGCTCGCTGAACCAGCTGGAGACGATTACGGGCGGCAAAATCTTCATCAAGGGGCATCTGCTGCTGCACCGCGAGCATGACCACACGGTCGAGCGCATCGACAAGAAGACGCAGCAGCAGCTTCTGCTGGAAATGGGCATGTGCTTTCAGCGCTTCAACCTCTTCCCGCACAAGACGGTGCTGGACAACGTGATGATGTCGCCGATTATCGTCAAGCACGAGGACAAGGAGCAGGTACGGCAGGAGGCGCTGACGCTGCTTGACCGCGTTGGCTTGAAGAGCAAAGTGGATGAATATCCGAACCGCCTCTCCGGCGGACAGCAGCAGCGCGTGGCGATTGCGCGCGCCTTGGCGATGAAGCCGGAAATCATGCTCTTCGACGAGCCGACCTCCGCCCTTGACCCGGAACTGGTCGGCGAGGTGCTGAACGTCATGAAAGACCTTGCATCCGAGGGCATGACGATGCTGTGCGTGACGCACGAAATGGGCTTTGCGAAGGAAGTGTGCAACCGCGTGCTGTTCATGGCGGACGGCTACATCATCGAGGAAGGCACGCCGACGCAAGTGTTTGAAGACCCGCAGAATCAGCGCACGAAGGCGTTTTTGCGGTCGGTGCTGAATGCGTAAATTATGAAAGAACCCACTGTGGAGGTTTGAAACTCCCAGTGGGCTTTCTTTATGCGGCTGTCAGTGGAAATGCATACCTCGTGGATAAACACGCGGGCATAGTATGCCAATGCGCACAACTCAATCGCGCAAAAGGGTCAAGGGAGGAACTCCCTTGTGGGGTCAAGGGGCAAAGCCCCTTGCGGAGTCCAGAGGCAGAGCCTCTGGCGTTCCCCATCAGAATATCAAGTCCATGCTCCGCAGTTTTTCGCGAAGCCAGCTTTCGGATAGGCCGGATTTCTGCGACATTTCGCGAATCGTTAAACCCGATAGGTATGCGTCAGACAGTACCTCCGGGTCGCTCAGGTTGTCCCAGTCGATATCCGGGATGACCGGCGCGGGCGGGGGCGTGTAGACGGGCTTCGGCGGCATCGGCTTGGGGGCGGCGCGCACCGGGTTGCGGAATGCAGCGGACTGCGCACGCTCCGCCAGCAGCTTCACATTCGCCTTCATCTTCCGCTCCTGCGCCACATACGGGCGAATCACCCCAAGAAACGCTTCGCCGTAGCGCGCGGTCTTGATTTCGCCCATGCCGCTCACGCTCCGCATTCCGTCCAGCGTCTCCGGCTTGCGCCGCGCCATCTCCGTCAGCGTCGCGTCGTTGCAGATGATGTAGGGCGGGACGTGGTGCAGCTTTGCCAGCGCCATCCGTACCTGCCGCAGCTGCTCGAACAAATCGCCGCCTGTTGGGGCTTCGATTTTCCCGATGCTGCCGACCTTCTCCGCCGTCGCCTGCTGCCCCAGATGTGCGCCGTCTGCTCCTCGCCGCCGCTGACGGGCGATTTCCTCCGCCTCGCCGTAGCGCGCGCCGCAGCAGGCACTGCAATGCCCGCAGTCCTGCGCCGCGTTCTCCCCGAAGTACCGCAGGATAAACGCCCGCAGGCAGCCGGGCTTCGTGCAGTAATCCACCATTCGGTTCAGGCGGTTCATGTCCTGATAGCGCACTGCCGACTGCTCCGCCGCCGTCATGTTCTCGTTTGGCTCGGTGTGCTCAATCATCCACTTCGCGGTGAAAATGTCCGACCCGTTGTACAGCAGGATGCACTCCGCCGCCTCGCCGTCGCGTCCGGCGCGCCCCGCCTCCTGATAGTACGCCTCCATCGAGCGCGGCATTTGGTAGTGGATGACAAACCGCACGTTGGATTTGTCGATGCCCATGCCGAATGCGTTCGTCGCGACCATCACCGGGCAGGTGTCGTACTGAAATTTCTCCTGATTCTCCTTGCGCTCCTCGTCGCTCAACCCCGCGTGATAGCGCGTCGCGTCGATGCCCGCGCGAATCAGATTATCGCAGACCTGTTCGACCGCCTTGCGCGTTGCACAGTAAACGATGCCGCTTTCGCCGCGTTTCCGGCGGAGAATATCCATGAGGGCAGCATCACGGTTCTTTGGGCGGATGACCTCGAAGTAGAGGTTCGGGCGGTCGAAGCCGGTCGTGACCGTTTCCGGGTTTTGCAGGCGCAATAGGCGGATGATATCTTGCCGGACGCGCTCGGTTGCGGTCGCGGTGAATGCGCCCATGACCGGGCGGGTGGGCAGCGAATCGACGAAATCCGCGATACGCAGATACACCGGGCGAAAATCCTGCCCCCACTGGGAGACGCAGTGCGCCTCATCCACGGCAAGCAGAGAAATCGGCATGGATTGCGCCATCGCCTGAAACGAGGGTGTTTCGAGGCGCTCCGGGGCGACGTAGATGATTTTGTACGCGCCCTGCCGCGCCCGCTGCATGGCGAGTTCCATCTGGCGCGGGGTGAGTGAGCTGTTGAGGTACGCAGCTGGAACGCCCGCGCTTTTGAGCGCCGCCACCTGATCCGCCATCAGCGAAATCAGCGGTGAAATAACAATCGCGACCCCCGGCATCATCAGCGCCGGCACTTGATAGCACATGGATTTTCCTGCGCCCGTTGGCATGACGCCCAGTGCGTCCCGGTGGTGCGTCAGCGCATTCACCATGACCTCCTGCCCCGGTCGGAACGCCTCATGCCCAAAGTACTTCCGCAGGGTTTCCTGTGCTTGCATCCGTTTTTTTCCTTTCTTATGGGAGGACGTGGGGAGGCGCCAGAGGCTCTGCCTCTGGACTCCGGCAGGGCTCTGCCCTGCACCCGCGAAGGGTCTTCGACCCTCTCGACACCCTTTTCGCGATTGAGTTGGTGCCACTCTCATACTGGTTCCGCGTGTTTATTGGGGGACGCAAGGGACGCTGCCCCTTGACTCCGCCAAAGGGTCTTCGACCCTCTGGACTCCCTTTCGCGCGATTCAGTTGAGTGCATTTGCATACAATGCCCGCGTGTCTATTGAGGGAACGAACCTGCGGCTTAGAGGTACTTCACCTTCACCGTCGGCGGAAGCATCTCCGGCACGTCCTGCCCCTTCGCCAGCACCAGCACTTCAATGCGGTACAGGCGCATCAGCTCCGGCAGCGTCAGCTTCTCCGTCTCCAATTCCAACACGCGGTCAACACACCGCAGCGCCAGCAGCGAACTTTTCCGCACATCCTGCGCACATCCGGTCAGCGCGACCGTCAGGTGTCCGCCCTCGTCCTTCGCGCGGGTCAGGAACGCAATCGCCTCGTGCGACAAGTCCGCAAATTCCCCGATGACCATCACGCGGCGCATGATGCCGCCGGAAATGTGGCGCATGAGGGCGCTCTCGAAGCGCACCGCCAGTTCGCTCTGACGCACTTCGCTCGTCTTGTCGCGCGTCATGAGCGCCAGCGCCATGTCCTTCGCGCTGATTTCGCCCTTCACGACCGCGTTTACCGCCTTGGCAATCGGCATTTCCACCTGATAGCGCTCCATCAGCTGCATCGCGGCGGGGAGTGCGTTGATGCCCTCCACCGTGCCGACCTGCCGAACGGCTTCCTGCGGCGGAACACCCTGTCCGATGAGGATGCCGCAGCGGTTGTTGCGGCTGTGCATGGATGTCGCCGTCACGATGAGGTCGCCGATGCCCGCCAGTCCGCCGAACGTGTACTCCGCGCAGCCCATTTTCAGCCCCAGACGGCTGATTTCTGCAATGCCGCGCGTGATGAGGGCGGCGCGGGCATTGTCGCCGTTGCCCAGCCCGCTGGAAATGCCGACGGCGAGCGCCTCGATGTTCTTCATCGCGCCGCACAGCTCCACGCCGAGCACGTCCGTGTTCGTATAGGTGCGCATACAGGTGTTCATGAACACGTCCTGCACCTTTTCCGCGACCTGCATGTCCGTACAGGCGGAAACGATGGACGTGGGCATATCGAGCGCGACTTCCTCCGCGTGGGTCGGGCCGGACAGCGCAACGAGCTTCACATGGTCATGCTGCCCGTCCTTGCTCAATTCGTCGCGGATGACTTCGGTCATGGTCATGAGTGTGTCCGGCTCAATGCCCTTGGCAACATCCACGATAATCTGTCCGTCCGGGATGAACGGGCGCGCGCTTTCCGCTGTCTGCCGAATCGCAATAGACGGCACGGCGAAAAGCAGAATATCCTTGCCGCTTGCCACTGTCTGCAAATCGCAGGTGAAATGCACCGTTTCGGGGATGACCAGCCCCGGCAGCGCGGGATGCGTGCGCGTAGCAGACAGATTTTCGATTTTCTTCGGGGATCTTGACCAGACGGTTACATCATGCCCATTGCGGTGCAAAAGCCGCGCCAGCGCAATGCCCCATGTGCCGGAGCCAAGAATGCCAATTGTCGTCTGGTTATTCATGCGATGTTTCTCCTTCTGCTGGATGATGGACGTTCAGCTCGCGCATCAGCATCTCGTAAAACTCCCTCTGATCGCGCCGCAGCCGAATGAAATGCCCTTCGGGATTCAAGAAGCAGTGTTCGGACGAGCCGGTGAACACACGCGTTCCGTCCTGCTTCGTCATGTCGTAGCCAATCGTCAGCACGACGCCGTTGAACGCCTCCACGCGCACATCCACCGTGATGCGGTCGTCGAACGTCGTCGTCGCCAGATACTTGCAGTTCACCGCCGTCACGGGCGAAATCACCCCGCGCCGCTCCAGCTCCGCATACGGGAAGCCAAGCTGCTCCAGATACGCCACGCGCGCTTCCTCCATGAAGCGGATATAATTCGAGTGGTGCGTCACGCCCATGCGGTCGGTTTCATAATACTGCACCCGATGTGTTAATGCTTGCATTGCTTACCAATTCAGGCGGCATCCGTCCGCGGAGCAGCCCGTTTCCTCCTGATTTTCTTCCGCCGGAATCACGCCGCGCAGCACGTCCGTCATTTCCGCCAGCGTGTACGCCCGCAAGCGGATGCGCTGCCCGTTGACGAAGAGAATCGGCACGCCGCGCGGATGATAGGTGTCCAGCGTGTTTTGGATGGCGGTCTTCACGTCGTCCGCGTAGGTGCGGTTTTCCAGCGCCTGACGCATTTCGTCCGCATTCAGTCCGATGTCCGCCGCCAGCACGCACAGCACGTCAATTTGCCCGATGTCGCGCCCCTCGACCCAATACGCGCGGTAAACTCGGTCGCTCCACGCCTCATGCATGCCTGTCTTTTCCGCAAGCACCGCCCCTTCAAACGCGAGATACGTCATTGGGCGCGGGCGGATTTCCGGCGGAAGCTGCATGTTCAGCCCGACCGTCTCCGCGGGTTCTTTCAGCCGCGCGAAATACGCCCGATGCTCCTCGTCGCAGACGTCCGTCGGCGCATCGCCTTCGGGGGTCAGCGCATACGGATGCTCGATGATTTCCGCCTCTTGGTGCAGCGTTTTCAGCGCCGCGCGGAGGTTTTCTTTCGTGACAAGGCAGAACGGGCACACATAGTCCGTCAGAAAATCAATGGTCAGCATGGGGGTCTTCTCCTTTCGGGGGGATAATCAGCCGTCGTCGTCGCGCCAGCATTCGTTTTTCGCGCTGCCATCGCGGTACGTCGGTTCATACGGCGATATGTCCTCGTCGTCCTCATCAGGGGACACGCGGTCGCTGTCGTCAGGAATTTTGCGGATGCGCTCCATCTTCGCCGCCTCCTTACGTTCTGCCTTCTATCATACCACTTTCGCGGGAGGACTGCAAGGGGAAAGAAAAAGCGCCTTGCCCCGGATGGTATGCGGGGCAAGGCGGAAAGAGATTTTGTTGCGGGTTAGTTGTTCAGCCAGTCGTTGGCGTCGGGGTAGGTGTATGGGATGTTATTGGTTTTGGCGTACTCGGCAGCGTAGGAGTTGCGGGGGACGGTGAGGGTGAGGTTGGAACAGTCACCGAACGCGTAGTCGCCAATGGAGGTAACGGAATCGGGGATGGAGACGGAGGTCAGGGAGTCGCAGTAGTAGAACGCGCGGT
>ENA-UOIZ01003403-UOIZ01003403.1-human-gut-metagenome-genome-assembly--contig:-P88-NODE-3403-length-9897-cov-7.478866_pt1 | contig 9897 bp, 6 predicted proteins | sample MGYA00242336_ERZ723883 | MGnify/ENA metagenome assembly ERZ723883 | reverse complement strand
GATATTTAACAGTATAACATTGTAAATCAAAATATTGAGAGCAAACACAAAATATAAAAAAGTGGATGCGAAATAGCGCGTACAATTATTAAAAAATTTAATTAAATTGCTGATTATCACGGTAATACAAACTTACGGCATCCACTTTATACACCGCGCACAAACGCCACAACAGACGAATTATCAAATAATTACACATTTGCAATCGCGAAGTCGTCCACATATTGATTACGGCGGGTTGAAAAATACTTTCATTTTGGCAAATTTTGTAGACGCAAAAAATAACGAGCCGCAAAATTCGCTCGGAAATTACAACCTAAAATAAACCTTTTATGAAACGATTATTGTCACTGATTTTCATCCTCGCCGCCGCCGCTCTCGGAACGACGCTTTCGGCGCAGGATGTCAAGATCACCGGTAGAGTTACGGTTGCGGGAAGCAACGATCCGTTACCCTACGCCAGCGTTACCACATCGGAGGGACTGGTCGGCGTGAATACCGACATCGACGGACGATACTCCATAAGCGTTCCGCCGAAATCGACACTCGTATTTTCGTTCATCGGCTACAAAACAAAAGAGGTCGCACTTACTCCGGCAATGACATCGGTGGATGTCGTACTCGAAGAGGACTCGCAGATGCTCGAAGCGGTAGTCGCGGTCGGCTACGGCACGATGAAGCGCAGCGACGTAACGGGAGCCGTTTCGTCCGTCAGTTCCGAACTGATCAAAGCCGCTCCGGTTGCCAATGTCGAGCAGGCGATGCAGGGTCGCGTGGCCGGTGTAACGATAACCACGAGTTCGGGACAGCCGGGTGCGGGTGCGGAGGTACGCGTTCGCGGTATAGGAACCATCGGCGACAGCGCACCGATATACGTGGTGGACGGCGTGATCACCGATAACATCGGTTTCCTCAACTCCAATGACATCGAATCGATGGAGGTATTGAAAGATGCATCCTCGACGGCGATCTACGGTTCGCGAGGCGCCAACGGCGTAATTATCGTAACGACCAAAAGCGGCAGCGAAGGTCGCACCAACGTTTCGTTCGAAGCCTACGTCGGCATTCAGAACCGCTGGAAGGCTCTCGATCTGATGGGGGCGCAGGAGCAGGCTCTCACGTCGCTCAACATCCGCGGCATATTGTCGGAAAAGAACTTCTACAACCGCTACGGATTCGATACGTGGTTGAAAACATACAAAATCAATCCGGCGAAAGACGCCGACTACCCGACCAATCTCGACTATTCGGCAATAGACACCGACTGGCAGAACGAGGTATTCCGCAAGAATGCGATGATACAGAACTACCACGTCTCGGTAGACGGCGGCACAGACAAGGCGAGTTATTCGCTCTCGACCGGCTATTTCTCACAGGACGGTACGATCATGGCGTCGTGGTACAACCGCTTCACGATTCGCGGCAACACGCAATTCAAGATTACCAAATGGCTGCGCGCCAACGCCAATGTAACCTACGTAACGTCGAAACAGCGTTCGGCTCCGAACAACCAGGCAGTATCGTCGATCCTGACGGGTGCTATCCGTATGGCACCGTGGGATCCGACCCACTATCCGACAGGATCGGTAGACTATCTGGGCAACGACATCAGCGGACGTCCGGCTGCGGCATCCAATTTCCGCAACCTTTACAATCCGTTCTCCCAGACGACCTATGCGCACCCCAACAATCGCGACCAACGCTGGATAGCCAACGTTTCGCTCGAAATCGAACCGGTGAAAGGACTCGTCATACGTCCGAGCGTCAGCGCCAATATGAATACCGTCGTGAACCGCAATTTCTACGAATCCTACCGTTCGTCGTCATACGACATTCGCGAGAAGAACTTCCTCGAAAGCAACATGGGACGCTACAACACCATGTTCTACGAAGCGACGGCGACATACTCCAAGAAATTCGCCGGCAAACACAACTTCTCGATCATGGCGGGCGTAACGAGCGAAGAGTACAACGGCTACTGGATCGGAGGTTCGGGTTCGTCGATCATCAACCCGACGCCGAACAACTGGTATCTGTCGCAGACCACCGAAAACCGCAACTATGCGAGCGATTCGGCAGCACGCACCCGACGTCTGTCGTTCCTCGGACGACTGTTTTACAGTTACGACGAACGCTACCTGCTGACGGTGAATTTCCGCGCCGACGGTTCGTCCAAATTCCCCGAGAACACATGGGGCGTATTCCCTTCGGCGGCACTGGCATGGCGAATCTCCGAAGAGAGTTTCCTCAAAGACAGCGACATTCTCGACAATCTGAAACTTCGCGTAGGCTGGGGACAGATCGGAAACGACAAGATCAATGAAAATTCGTTCGTACAGGTTATGGAGAACCAGATCTACTACAACGGCTATGCATTCGGCAGCGGTCAGACCTGGTCCGAAGCCGGCGCACAAGGCGCAAGCATACTGACGATGATCAACCGCGGCGGACGCTGGGAGTTCTCGGAGCAATGGAATGTCGGTGTGGATTTCGGTCTGTGGGGCAACAAATTCTACGGAACGGTCGATGCCTACATCCGCGACACGAAAGACATGTTGTTGCAGGTCGTAACGCCTGCCCATGTCGGCAACCGCTTCTATCCGCAGGCAAACATAGGTACGGTACGCAACAAGGGTATCGAAATCATGCTCGGTCATAACAACAACGTCAGCAAGAACTTCTCCTACGACATATCCGCCAACGTATCGTTCGTCAATAACCGTCTGACGCACCTGAACGGCGGTTCGCGCGTCGTACACAACGACTATCAGATCAGCGACGAAGGTCTGCCGCTCTTCTCGTTCTACGGATTCGAGTACGAAGGCATATACCGCAGCGACGAAGAGGTCGCTCAGCACCAGTGGGGTGTGGCGCCTACCGACATCACCGAACACGCCGGCGACGCCCGTTACCGCGACCGCAACAACGACGGAGTGATCGACGAAAAGGACATGACGGCACTCGGCAGTCCGTTCCCTTGGCTGACGGGAGGTCTGAACGCCACGTTCCGTTTCTACGGAGTAGACGTTTCGCTCTTCTTCCAGGGATCTTACGGCGGCAAGGTATACAACGCCCTGCGCACGCTGACCGAAGGCGACGGCTCGACCTCGACTCTGAGTACGACGATGCGCAACGTATGGACCGGCGACAATCCGAACGGCACCATCCCGAGTCAGAGTCCGTCGGCTTCGACCCGCAACCAACTCTTCTCCGACCGTCTGGTCGAGAGCAGCGCATACCTGCGTCTGAAAAACGTCTCCATCGGCTATACGCTGCCGGAGCGCATCACCAAAAAGGCTCACATAAGCCGTCTGCGCTTCTACGTATCGATGAGCAACGCATTCACCATAACCGGTTATTCGGGATTCGATCCCGAGGTCGGCGGCGGCATCGATTGGGGTAACTATCCGCAGTCGCGCACGGTATTGTTCGGAACAAACATCAATTTCTAAAAGGGAAACGCAATGAAAAGATTATCATACATAACGATCATCATCGCCGCGCTCACGCTCTCTTCGTGCCACGACTGGCTCACCGAGAGCGCACCCGGAACGACCGATGTCAAGGATTTTCTCAGCAGCGAAGAGGCTGCCGTGCAGCAGGCAAACGGCGTTTACGTACCGCTCGCATGGGAATTCAACAACGTATTCTACGCCGAATGGGCTATCGGCGACGTATGCTCCGACGACGCCATCAAGGGTGGCGAAAGCATCCAGAATGCCGCGGAGATATACGACCTCTCCAATTTCCAGACGACGTCCAACAACTCCTATCTGCTCGATTTCTATCGCGCGCAGTATCAAGGCATCGAACGCGCCAATATCGCGATCGAAATGATCGGCGGAATGCCGGCGGACTATATCGGCGACCGCATGCGGTTGCGACTGATCGCCGAAGCGAAATTCCTGCGCGCCTACTACTATTTCCGCCTGGTAAGAATCTTCGGCGGAGTTCCGCTCGTCATCGAGCCTATCTATTCGTCCGCCGATTGGAAACAACCGCGGGCGACGGAGGAAGCGGTATACGAACAGATCTTCATCGACCTGAAAGACGCCGAAGCCGATCTCTGGCTCAAAAGCGACTATTCGGCATCCGATCTTGGACGCGCCACCAAGGGTGCGGCACAGGCTATGTTGCTCAAAACGTATCTTTACGCCCACAAATACGAGGAGGCTTACACTTGGGGTACGAAGTTCATGACCGAGCAGGCGAGCGAATACGATCTGCAACAGAACTTCCTCGAAAATTTCGCGATCGAGGGCGAAAACGGCATCGAATCGGTATTCGAAGTACAGTATGTCGAGGAAGGAACGTCCGACTGGGGCGGCGACATACCTAACGGAGCGAACGGTTCGACCCGCGGCAACATGTCCACCAAATGGATGCGCCCGCGCAACGCCAAAATATGTATCACCAATTTCGATACGATGACCGGCGACGACGGCTACGGATTCGACAAACCGACCGAAGACCTTCGTCTTGCATTCGAATCGGACGATCCGCGACGCGAATGGACGATCTATGAAATGTCGGACGACGAGATCTCGTCGCCGGCACAGGAGATCCAGTACGGCAACCGCAACATCAACCGCAAATATCTCGGCTTCTTCTCCGACGGCGGCAAATACGAGCGTTATTACAAACTCGAACACGCAACCCGTTCGCCGATCAACCGGCGCGAAATCCGACTGGCGGACGTTCTGCTGCTCTATGCCGAAGCATGCCTCGAATCGGGCCACGACCTCGACAAAGGCAAAATCGCACTCAACCGCGTTCGCGGACGCGTCAAGTTGGGAGAAGTAGAACTCACCGAACAGACTCTGCGTCACGAACGACGCGTCGAACTCGCAATGGAGGGACACCGCTGGTTCGACCTCTGCCGCTGGGGTATCGTCGGCGACACGATGAATGCATATCGGCAAAAATACATCGGCGCCGAAGGTGCTGACATGCGCGAATTCGTCAAAGGCAAGCACGAACTGTTCCCTATTCCGTGGGAAGAGGTTCGATTAAGCGGACTCTCGCAGAATTCCGGTTATTAACAGAAAACATTTCTCAACCAATAAATTTTATCAACCAATTAAAACTAAACTTATTATGAAAAAATTATTTGTATCGGCACTGATGATCGCCGCTCTGGCAATGGCAGGTTGCAGCAAGAGCGACGATGGCAACACCGGCAATGGTGGCAACGGCGGAAATGGCGGAAACAACAATCCGGATATTCCTAATCCGACCGAACTCCACGAATCGCTCAAAGGAACCAACTATTTCCCTATCATCCTCGACAGCGAATCTCTCGCAGCGATTCAGGGCAAAGTGGTAGCCGATCTTCGTCCGAACGATTCGACTGTAGACGGCGTACACTACAACGGCTACGTGAACTGCTGGCACTGGAACGGAGCATTCGCAGCACTCGATCCGGTAGGTCCTAACTTCTACGGTGTTCTCGAAGGATGGATGTCGTATACGATTTTGCAGGATCAGGGCTGGTACGGACTCGGTATCGCCGTTACGACCAATGCAGATGTCGTAGGCGTAGGCGACGGCGGTGCGAAACTCGACGCTGCGACCCTCGCCGACATGACCGGCAAGGCTTCGGCTGCGATCAACGCTCTGTCGAAGATCGACGCATCCTATTCGCTCCACCTTGCGCTCAAATCGGCTCGCCAAGGTATCTACTCATTCAAACTCTATGACGGAATCATCGACGGTTGCGAAGTCAATATCGGCGTAACTCCTGCCGACGGTTCGGACTTCCAGTTCGCACGCGACGGCGAATGGCACGAAATCATCATTCCTGTTCAGTTCTTCATCAACAAGGGCATGAATTTCGCCAACATCGCTACGCTCAACGACGTGAACGTAATCGCGCTCACCCAGCCGGGAGCCGGAACTTGGGCAAGCGATCTGAACCTCGACGCAGCATTCTTCTATCAGCCGGCAAAATAGGGCTTATCTAAACTAAACGAATCTCAACTTCAACAGACACAACGGGTCCGACCGCCCGTTGTGTCGCAAACAACGGATGAAACTACACGACACGATGAACCATTTTTCTACGCTTCTGCGCATCATGAGCATCGCGACGCTGCTGTCGCTGTTCTGCTTCGCATCGTGCGACAGCGCAAACGAAGATACCGAAAACCCCGCACTCGCCATACCTCAACCGCAAATTCAGGCAGGTTCGCTGACACGCAATTCGTTCACAATCGAGTGGGAGGCGATCGATAATGCGGTCTATTACGCCTACCGCATCGACGGCACGATCAACGGACGCGCCTACGAACCCCAAAGGGCGATCTCCAATCTCACGGCAGGCACGACCTATACCGTCGAAGTAATGGCGATAGCGGATGCCGACAGCGGACTGCGCAATTCGGCATGGAGTGCGCCACTGAGCGTTACCACGCTCGGCGGCAATTCGGGCGGCGACAAACCCGACACCGATTTGGCGGGATACACCCTCGTCTGGGCAGACGAATTCGACGGGCAGACGCTCGACACTAACAGTTGGAACATCGAGGTGAACGGCGACGGCGGCGGCAACAACGAGTTGCAATATTATCGCGAAGAGAACGTCGGCATCTCGATCGAACCGGTTTCGGGGCGCAGTTGTCTCACGCTGACGGCGCGCCGCGAAAGTTTCGGCGGTCGCCACGCCACATCGGGACGCATCAACTCGAAGGGTAAACGGTTCTTCAAGTACGGACGCTTCGACGCGCTCATAAAGTTCCCGCCTACCGCCGACGGACTGTGGCCTGCATACTGGATGATGGGTAACGATTTCGACGAAGTCGGCTGGCCACGTTGCGGCGAAATCGACATTATCGAACTCGGCAATGCAAACGGCATAGCCGCAGGAACGCAGGACAGATATTTCAACGGCGCATGTCACTGGGGCTACTACAAGGACGTGGGCAACGGCAACTGGGCATATCCGAACTACGCCAACCACGTAACCTACCACTACTCTGTCGAGGACGGCGAATTCCATCTGGTTTCGTGCATTTGGGACGAAGAGTACCTGTCGATGTACGTAGATCTCGACAAATATCCCGACGCCGAGCCGTATTTCCGCATCGGAATAACCGAAACCGGCGACGACTGGGGAACCGGCTACTATTTCAACAAGGATTTCTTCATCCTGTTCAATCTCGCAGTCGGAGGCAATTTCACAGGAATCTGGGACATCAACCGGATCACCGCTCTCGCTTCGGGCGAAGAACGCATGTATGTGGATTACGTAAGAGTTTATCAGAAAAAATAACGCTATATGAACAAGTTCACCGTTTTGCTCTGCTCGCTGGCGTTGATCGCAGCGACAGGATGCACCAAAGACGATAACGGCGGCGGCAAAGAGAGTCCCGCAGCCGAAGATTTCACGGTAAAGGAGATATGCAAGCAGAGCCGCAGCGCAAAACGCGGACTGAGCGGATCGTTCCAATTGCCGTTGGTCGATATTCCGCTGGTTACCGCCGGTGTAGGATGGTACTACAACTGGGGGAACACCTGCCCTATCGACACGGTTCTTGCGGTCCTCGACGAATACGACATCGACTTCCTGCCGATGATCTGGAACGAGAACTACTCCGTAGCCGAAATATGCCGATACGCGGCAGCCAATCCGGACGCGAAGTATCTACTGGCATTCAACGAACCCAACCTCACCGATCAGGCGGACATGACGCCAACCGAGGCGGCTTCGTATTGGAGCGGAGTGAAGGCTGTGGCAGCGAGCAGCGGACTGAAACTGATTTCGCCGGCTCTGAATTACGGTACGCTCGCCGGTTACAGCGACCCTGTCGTATGGCTCGATGAGTTCCTCGCATGCGACGGAGTTGCGGCTGACGATTTCGAGGCTCTGGCGCTCCATTGCTACATGCCGAACGTCTCGGCACTTCGCAGTTACGTACGCCGCTTCGACAAGTACGCCAAGCCTATATTCATGACCGAGTTCTGCCATGCCAACGGTATAATCACCAACAACGAATATTCGCAGCGCACCTACATGTGCGACGTACTCAACTACATGGAGTGCGATCCGTCGATCGAGGGTTACTCGTGGTTCATGACGAGAGCCACAGGCGACTGGGCGGCGGTAAGCGTTCTGAATCGCGACGCCAGAAATCCGGCACTAACCGATCTCGGCAAATCGTACGTCTATTTCTCATCGTTCGACAAGAACACCTATTACGGTTCCGGCGAGGCTATTCCGGCGGAACACTACGTAGCCAACACCAATTCGGCGACCGCTGCCGACGGCACATTGCGGCAAATGCCGCGAGTGAAGAGTTCGGGCGATGGCGACAGTCTGCTCGATCTGACGGATTTCTACACGGCGAATACATGGGTCGAGTATCAGTTGGATCTCGAAGAAACACGCAGTTACGATCTCGCCATACGTTACCTTGGCGACATCGGCGAAGGAACGTACAATATCTCCATCGACGGAGAGAACATCGGCGACATCGTGTTTCCGAAAAGCGACGGCTACAAGACCCATTGGGTATACGGCATCGACCTCACGGCAGGCAAACACACCATGCGGCTCTCTTACATAGACGGTCGCACCGACTTCAACTGGTTCTATCTGCGATAGACCTGCCGCCTTGCAACAAACAACCGCCGCTCCGAAAAGAGCGGCGGTTATCGTATAAGGTCTTTAAGGTCGTTCAGACAAGGGGTCAGTTCAGCGTCCGGTACTCGTTCGGAGTACTGCCGGTAGCCTTCTTGAACAGGCGTGTAAAGTGCTGAGGATACTTGAATCCCAATCCGTAGGCGATCTCGCTCACCGACTTTCCCGTATCGAAGATTCGCACTTTCGCGATATCGATCAATCTCTGCTGAATATGCTCCTGCGCCGAACGACCCGTTTCACGCTTGATCAGGTCGCCGAAATAGTTAGCCGACAGATGCAGAGCATCGGCACAATAACGCACCGACGGCAATCCGATGGTCTGGGGCTTGTCCGACTCGAAATAATCCGAAAGCAGACGCTCGAATCTGACGAGAATATCGTTGTTCACCTCGGAACGGGTGATGAACTGCCGTTCATAGAACCTCACGCAGTAATCCAACAGCAACTCTATATTCATGGCTATAAGCGTCTTGCTATGGCGATCGACTGGATGCTGCAATTCGCGGTCGATCTTCCGCAGGCAGTCGAGGACTATTCCGCGCTCCTGTTCCGACAGGTGCAGAGCCTCGTTCACCTCATACGAAAAAAAGGTATAGTTCTTCATTTCGCGACCGAGCGACGTGCGACGCAACAGATCGGGGTGAAAGAGCAATGCCCAGCCCTTGGGTTTCACGATCACATCGGGACCCGTCGTACCCAACACCTGTCCGGGGGCGGTGAATACCAGCGTACCTTCCTGATAGTCGTAATACTGGCGACCGTAAACCAAATCGCCGCACTTTATGTCTTTGAGGAATACTGCATAGAATCCGAACGAGTGCATAAACCGTTTCAACGGTCGGTCTATTTTCGACCAATCGACCACTTCCACGAGCGGATGGCGGGTTTCGACACCGCACCAGTCGCAGTACTCGAAGATATTTTCCATATTCATCGATTTCGTTGTTACGTAAGCAAATATACGGAAATTCTCCGAATCTCGGTACGACCAGCCGTCCGATCGGTAAAAAAGGTAGCAAAACCCGTAATCCGTATCGGGGGAATGGGGAAAGGTATATGGCTTAGGGTCTTTAAGGACCTTAAAGACTTTAAGGCCGTTTTGGGGGAAGAGGCAAATTTTTTTCATTTTTTTGCACCTCCCCTTCCCGAAAAATTTTAGGCAATTATATACTATTTTACACTGAATTGCAGATAAATTACTATAACTATGCAATCTATGATAATTAATGCAAATTTTATCATTCGTCATGTTGAGC
>ENA-UOIZ01003399-UOIZ01003399.1-human-gut-metagenome-genome-assembly--contig:-P88-NODE-3399-length-9902-cov-5.613791_pt1 | contig 9902 bp, 10 predicted proteins | sample MGYA00242336_ERZ723883 | MGnify/ENA metagenome assembly ERZ723883 | reverse complement strand
GGGAACCGTCGTCGCGCAGTATACGGGGCTGCTGCTGTCGGTAGCGCTCTGGCTGCGCTACTACCGCCGTTTCGGCCGCTACGTCGATCTGCGCGACAGCCTGAGGCTCCGGCCGATGACGGCTTTCTTCCGGATCAACGGCGATATTTTCCTGCGAACGGCCTGCATCGTGATCGTCTACACGTTCTTCACGGCCGCTTCGTCGGGCATGGGCGACACGCTGCTGGCCGTCAATATGCTGCTGATGCAGCTTTTCACGCTGTTTTCCTATCTGATGGACGGATTCGCCTATGCCGGCGAGGCACTGGCGGGAAGGTATGTCGGAGCGCGCAACGCGCCGATGCTGCGCCGGTGCGTCCGGGCTTTGCTCGTATGGGGAGCGGCGGTTGCCGCGCTTTATGTCGGCCTGTATGCGGCGGGATGGCGGAGCGTGCTCTCGCTCTTTACCGACAGCCGGGAGATTCTGATCGGTGCCGGCGATTACGTGGTGTGGCTGATCGTGGTTCCTTTGGTGGCTTTTGCGCCTTTTTTGATCGACGGTGTGTTGATCGGCGCCACGCGCACGGCCGTGATGCGCAATTCGGTCTTTCTGTCGACCGTCGGTTTTTTCGCCGCTTATTACGGATTGAGGGACGTGGCCGGAAACGATGCGCTGTGGTTCGCTTTCCTGCTGTTTCTGGTACTTCGCGGCGTGTTCCAGTATTTTATGACGAACCGGCTGCGGATCGTGTGACGGGTTTTCTCTCCCGGTCCCGATGCCGCGTGGCCGTCACGGTATTGGTCGCCGGGGATGCGGCGGGAGGCGGGACGAGTGTCTTTCGGAGCGGGAGTTCGTTCCCGTCGGTTGCGCGCCGAGCATCTGCCGGACCGCAGCGGAAAGAGATTGCGGAAAGCGTTTCGGAAAGAATCCTTTGTCGTTTCCCGAACGGACCCGTCGGACCTGCATCCGGACCGAAGTGGTCCGTTGCCCGACTCCTTTCAACGGGAATGAGCTTTCACGGATTACTGGACCGGGACTTGTACCGGAATCTTGACCTGCACCTTGTTCGGGTCGTCCGTCGTAGCCGGGACCTGCGCCGGAGCCGGCTGGCTGGCCTCCCCGGAGTCTGCCGTTTCGGTCGGAGAAACCGGTTCGCCTTCGCCGGAACGGCTCGTCGAATCGACGGCCGGAGCAGCGGCCGCCTGCGCGACCGAATCGGCTGCGGCGCGTTCGGCCTCGGCACGGGCTTTCGCCTCGGCTTCGGCCGCCTGCTGCTCGGCCTGCTTGGCTTTCAGTTTTTCCTGCTCGTCGGCGGTGTTGAGCGCTTCGGCGAAATCTCGGAACGCGTAGACCGACAGCATTTCGATCTTGACCAGTCCGAACTGGCTTTTCAGTTCGGGATATTTCTGCGAGAAGCTGTACAGCAGTTCGGTGGTGAGGCATCGGCACTGCCCGGTTTCGGTGTCGTAGATCACGGGAATGCGCGTCGAGAGCCTGTCGACGGCGCCTTTGACCGCTCCGCCGATCAGGCCGCCGATCTTCGGGATCGAACCTCCGGTCTTGACGGCCGGGGCCTGCGAGTAGTCGCCCAGAATGCTCTTGTATTTCGGGTTCAGCGGGATGGCGATGTTCAGGTACAGATAGCGCTTGCCTGTCCCGTATTCGGCCTTGGCGTACCAGTCGAGTCCCGAGAACGGCTTGCAGTTCAGATAGACCGTGTCTTTGTAGACGATGCCCCACAGGCTGTCGGTCAGGTAGTCTTTGTCCATGGCCTCGTTGCATTCGATCTTGTAGTCGTTGCCCGGGCTCACTTTCATCAGGGCCGCCGACCGCTTGTCGGCATAGTAGATGCGGCTTCCGTCGGGATTGTTCGTGCGGTAGTCGTACAGCGTCGGGTATCCGTTGGGCGTTTTTTTCTTGATTTGGGCGTGCAGCCTGCCGGAAGTCGCGGCGGCGAGAAAAATCAGCAGCGTGAAGACGTATTTCATAACCTGTCCGAATTTTGGGACAAATGTAGCGATAATTTCGCAACGGTGCGCGACGAAAAAAGCGCCCGCCGGAGCGGGCGCTTGGGATCATGCGTTTGGGGTCGGATCGGCTACTTCCCGCATTCGCATCCCGAAACCGGGATCTTGTCGATCCGGCGCTGGTGCCGGCCGCCCTCGAACTCGGTCGAGAGGAAGGTGTCGACGATCCTGATCGCCGTGTCGCGGTCGATGAAGCGGGCGGGCATGGAGCATACGTTCGCGTCGTTGTGCTTGCGCGCGAGCGACGCGATTTCGGGCTCCCAGCAGATCGCCGCGCGGATACCCTGATGCTTGTTCAGCGTGATCGTGATGCCGTTGGCGCTGCCGCACATCGCGATGCCGCGCGGAAGCTCGTCTTTTTCGATCGCCTCGGCCAGCGGGTGCGCGTAGTCGGGGTAGTCGCAACTCTCCTCGCTGTGGCAGCCGAAATCGTGCACGTCGTAGCCTTTCGAGTCGAGGTAGCCGATGATGAATTCCTTGAGCTGGTAGCCGGCGTGGTCGCTGGCGATACCGATTTTCTTATCGTCCATGTCGTTCGTTGTTAGCTGAATGGTTTGAATACGGTCCTAAAGGTAGCAAAATATCCGCATTTTGCGTGCCTATTTGTGCCTTTTGGCCAGTTCCTCCTCCAGATCGGCGATCGACAGGCCCTGATTTTCGAGCAGCACGAGCAGGTGGTAGATCAGGTCCGATGCCTCGTAAACCAGATCGGGATTGTTGTTCGCAACGGCCTCGATGACGGTCTCGACGGCCTCTTCGCCTACTTTCTGCGCGATTTTGGCCGCTCCTTTCGTAAAGAGCTTCGTCGTGTACGAACCCTCGGGCATGTCGCGGTGACGTTGCCGGATCACCGACTGCAGCAGCCCGATGAAGCCCTCGTTCTCGCGGCCGCCGAAGCAGGTCTTGCTTCCCGTGTGGCAGACCGGGCCTGCCGGAACGACGCGGATTAGTAGCGTATCCGCATCGCAGTCCTTTGCGATGCTCTTGACATGCAGATAGTTGCCGCTCGTTTCGCCTTTGGTCCACAGCCGGCCTTTCGTGCGGCTGAAGAATGTGACGCGGCCTTCGGCCACCGTTTTGTCGAATGCCTCTTCGTTGAGGTAGCCCAGCATCAGGACCTGACGCGTGTCGTCGTCCTGAATGATGGCGGGAACCAGTCCCTCGCAGCTCTTGGCTGTGTTCAGTTCGCTGAATTTTATCATAATCTGACGGTTATATGCTGTTCGTACAATTGTCGCTTAAGCGATGGGATGGGTATTTCGCCGTAGTGGAAAATGCTGGCTGCCAGCGCGGCGTCGGCTTTTCCGAGCGTCAGCACATCGGCGATGTGCCGTACCGATCCGGCTCCGCCCGAGGCGATGACGGGAATCGACAACCGCTCCGACAGCCGGGCGTAGGTGTCGCACGGGTAGCCGTTTTTCGTCCCGTCGTGGTCCATCGACGTGAACAGAATCTCGCCCGCTCCGCGCCGTTGCGCCTCGGCGGCCCAGGAGAAAAGCTCCCGGTCGGTGAGCCGGCGGCCGCCGTGCGTCGTCACGCGCCACCGGCCGTCTGCTTGCTTTGCGTCGATCGCAACGACGACGAACTGGCTGCCGTATTTAGAGGCGATGTCGCTGATGAGCTTCGGATTGCGCACGGCGGCGCTGTTGACCGTCACCTTGTCGGCTCCGGCGGCGAGCAGCCGTCCTGCGTCCTCGACCGATGCGATGCCGCCGCCGACGGTGAACGGAATATTGATGCGCTCGGCGATGCGGGTGACCAGCTCGGCGAATGTGCGCCGGCCTTCCTGCGTCGCGCTGATGTCGAGGTAGACCAGTTCGTCGGCTCCCTGTTCGGCGTAGCGTCGCCCCAGTTCGACCGGGTCGCCCACGTCCTTCAGACCGAGAAAGTTGATCCCCTTGACGGTTTGTCCGTCCTTGATGTCGAGGCAGGGTATGATGCGTTTGGCTAACACGTTTCTGTCGTTTTATTCGGGTTATCTCGTTCCGGACCGGATTTTCCGATACCGGAGGGTTTCGTTTCGGGCGCGGCCTCCTGCCGTTACGCTTTCGGTCGGGTGGCCGACGGCGGAGTTCGGGTATTGCGCCCCTTGCTTTACCGCTCGGCCGCGCCGTAATGCGTTTCCAGCCGGTCGAAGCCGATCCGGCCCTCGTAAATCGCCTTGCCGACGACAACGCACGGCACGCCCGCTCGGTCGAGCTCTTCGATGTCGTCCCACGAACCGATGCCGCCGCTGGCGGTCAGTTCGATCCGGGGAAAACGTTCGAGCAGTTTCCGGTACAGGTCGACCGACGGGCCCGACAGCATGCCGTCTTTGGCGATGTCGGTGCAGATTACCTGCCGCAGGCCGCTGTCTGCGAACCGTCCGATCAGTTCCTCGACTCCGATTGCGGAGGCTTCCTGCCAGCCGTTGACGGCGACGCGGCCGTCGCGGGTGTCCGCCCCGAGCACGATCCGCTCCGGGCCGAACTCGGTCAGCCACTGTCGCAGCAGGTCGGGCCGGGCGACGGCGATGCTTCCGCAGATCGCTCGCGAAGCCCCCGAGCCGAACACGTCGCGCAGCGCCTCGGTGCTTTTGATGCCGCCGCCGTATTGCACTTCGAGCGAGGTGCGTGCGGCGATCCGCTCCAGCACGCCGAGATTGGCCGGACGGGAGGCTTTCGCCCCGTCCAGATCGACCAGGTGCAGACGTCCTGCGCCGCACTCCTCGTACCGCAGGGCGGCGTCGAGCGGATCTTTGTAATAGATGGTCTTCCGGTCGTAGTCGCCCTGCGTGAGCCGGACGCACTGGCCTCCGATCAGGTCGATGGCGGGAATGACTTCGATCATAGTCTCAAAAAGTTTTGCAGGATGCGCTCGCCGACCGAAGCGCTCTTTTCCGGGTGAAACTGCGTTCCGAAGAAGTTGTCGCGCCGGATCGCGGCGCTGAACGTCTCTCCGTAGGTCGTCCGGGCGATCGTGTCGGCGTTCGTCTGCGGCGCGTAGGAGTGGACGTAGTAGACGTATGCGCCTTCGTCGAGGCCGTCGAACAGCGGCCCGCGCAGGTCTTCGATACTGTCCCAGCCCATGTGGGGCACTTTCAGCCCTTCGGTCCGGAGTCTGCGGACCTCGTTGTCGAAAATGCCGAGGCATTCGGTGTCGCCCTCTTCGCTGCGGCGGCACAGCAGCTGCACGCCGATGCAGATGCCCAGCACGGGGCATTTCAACGAGCGGATCACGTCCGGAAGTCCGCGCTCGCGTAGCTTGGCCATCGCGCTGGAAGCCTCGCCGACGCCCGGAAGCAGGACCCGTTCGGCCGCTCGAATCGCGGCCGGGTCGGCCGTAATCCGGTATTCGGCTCCCAGCCGTCCGAGGGCGTTGGCCACCGAACGGAGGTTGCCCGTGTCGTAGTCGATGATCGTAATCATAGCGTTCCTTTGCTGCTCGGCAGCTCGAAATGAAAGTTGTCGCGCGCGATGGCGGTGCGCAGCGCGCGCGCGAATGCCTTGAATATCGCTTCGATCTTGTGGTGCTCGTTCTCCCCTTCGGCCTCGACGTACAGGTTGCAGCGGGCCGATTCGGCGAGGCTCTTGAAGAAGTGGCGGAACATTTCGGTCGGCACGTCGCCGACGTACTCGCGAGAGAAGCGGGCGTTCCAGATCAGCTCGATGCGTCCGCCGAAATCGAGCAGCACGGCGGCCCGGCACTCGTCCATCGGCAGGCAGAAGCCGTAGCGGCCGATGCCGAGCTTCGATCCGAGCGCTCGGCGGATCGCCTCTCCGAGCGCGATGGCCGTGTCCTCGATCGTATGGTGCTCGTCGACCTGCAGGTCTCCCCGGACCTGCAGGTCGAGCGATATGCCGGCGTGATGCACGATCTGGTCGAGCATGTGGTCGAAAAACTTCAGTCCGGTGTCGATCCTCGACGTCGAACTGCCGTCCAGATCGAGGCGGACCCGGATGTCGGTCTCCCGCGTGCGTCGCTCGACGACGGCCGTGCGCTCTCCGGCGCGCAGGAACTGCCATATCCGGTCCCAGTCGTCGGTAATCAGCGCGCAGACGTCCGACAGACCGCTCTGCTCGGCCATGCTCCGTCCCTGCTCCGTCTCGCGCAACAGGATCGCCCTCGCGCCGAGGTTGCGCGCCAGCTCGACGTCCGTCAGCCGGTCGCCGATCACGTAGGAGCCTTTCAGGTCGTACCCGCCCGCGAGGTACCGGCCGAACATTCCCGTGCCGGGTTTGCGCGTCGGGGCGTTCTGCTCGGGCAGCGTGCGGTCGATCAGGACGTCGTCGAAATGTATGCCTTCGCCCTCGAGCGTCTTGATAATCAGGTTCTGAACGGGCCAGAACGTCTCCTCGGGAAACGATTCGGTGCCGAGGCCGTCCTGATTCGTGGCCATGACCAGTTCGAAGCCGAGCGTCGCGATGCGGCTCATCGAGCCGATGGCCTTCGGGACGAACTCGAGCTTGCCGAACGAGTCGAGCTGGTAGTCGACGGGCGGCTCCACGACCAGCGTACCGTCGCGGTCTATGAAAAGGACGCGTTTCATGCGGTTTCGTTTTTCAGCGTTTCGATCAGCCGGTCGTTCTGGGCGGGCGTGCCGATCGTGATGCGCAGACAGCCCTCGCAGCCCGCGACGCGCGAGCGGTCGCGTACGATGATTCCCTCGCCGATCAGCCGCTCGTACACGCCCCTCGGATCGTCGAACCGGGCGAGCAGGAAATTGGCTTGCGACGGGTAAATCTTCCGGACGGCAGGCAGCGTGCGCAACGCCTCGGCCACCCGCTCGCGCTCCGAGACGATCTCGGCTACCTGACCGTCGATGCTTGTCTCCAGCCGTTCGAGCACGGCCCGCTGCGTGATGACGTTGATGTTGTACGGGTATTTCACTCGGCTCAGCGTCTCGACGATCTCTTCCTGAGCGAACGCGAGCCCGAGCCGCAGCCCGGCCATGCCCCACGCCTTGGAGAGCGTCTGCAAGATAATCAAATTCGGGAAGCGGTCCAACTCGCCGAGCAGGCCCGGCGTGTCGGCGAAATCGATGTAGGCCTCGTCGAGCACGACGAGGCCGGGGAACGCGCGGACGATGCGCTCGATCTGCGCGCGCGGGAAGCAGTTGCCCGTCGGGTTGTTCGGCGAACAAAGCAGCAGCAGCCGCGTATCGCCGTCCGTCGCCGCGAGCAGCTTCCGCTCGTCGAGCGAGAAGTCGGGCTCGAGCGGAACCTCGCGCATCGGCACGTCGTTGATCGCGGCGGCCACCTTGTACATGCCGTAAGTCGGCGCGATCGACACGGCGTTGTGCAGTCTCGGCTCGCAGAAAACGCGGAATGCGAGATCGATCGGCTCGTCCGATCCGTTGCCGACGAATATTTTCTCCGGGGCGACGCCCTTGATTTCCGACAGGCGCCGCTTGAGTTCGCGCTGCCGAGGATCGGGATAACGGTTGCAGCCGTTGTCGTAGGGGTTCTCGTTCGCGTCGAGGAAGATGCCGAGTTCGCCCCGATACTCGTCGCGGGCCGTCGAGTAGGGGGCCAGCGAGCGGATGTTCGGGCGATAGAGTTCGCGTATGTCCATATCGTTCTTCATAACGTGTCCTTACAGGGATTCGAGGCGGATCGTCACGGCGTTGCGGTGCGCGTCGAGGCCCTCGGCCGAGGCCATCGTCTCGATCGTCGGGCCGAGGCCGCGCAGTCCGTCGGGCGTGATCTGCTGATAGGTGATCTTGCGGAGGAAGCTGTCGAGGTTCACTCCGCTCATCGAGCGGGCCCAGCCGTAGGTCGGCAGCGTGTGGTTCGTTCCCGAGGCGTAGTCGCCGGCGCTTTCGGGCGTGTAGTTGCCCAGAAAGACGCTTCCTGCGGCCGTGATGCGCTCGGCGACGGCCCACGGGTCCTCGACCGACAGGATCAGGTGCTCCGGCGCGTAGGCGTTGCTCATCTCGATTATCTCGTCCGGAGAGTCCAGCACGACGATACGGCTGTTCTCGATCGCGAGCGCGGCTGTTTGCCGGCGAGGCAGCGTAGCGAGCTGTCGCTCCACTTCCCGGGCGACTTGCTCGGCCAGCCCGCGCGACGGAGTGAGCAGAACGGTCTGGGAGTCGGGCCCGTGCTCGGCCTGCGACAGCAGGTCGGCGGCCACGAATGCCGGAACGGCCGTCGAATCGGCCATGACGAGCACTTCGGAAGGCCCGGCCGGCATATCGATCGCAACGGAAGACGAGGCGACCTGCTGCTTGGCAGCCGTGACGTACTGGTTGCCCGGTCCGAAAATCTTGTCTACGCGCGGGATGCTCTGCGTGCCGTAAGCCATCGCTCCGATCGCCTGCGCGCCGCCTGCCTTGAATATGTGCCGGATGCCGGCGACCGATGCCGCATACAGCACGGCGGGGGCTACGCTTCCGTCTTTCTGCGGCGGGGTGCACAGCACGATCTGTTCGCAGCCGGCTACGCGGGCCGGAACGGCCAGCATCAGCACGGTCGAGAACAACGGAGCCGATCCGCCCGGCACGTAGAGCCCGACCCGTCGGATCGGCACGGCCCGCTGGAGACACCGCACGCCGGGAGCCGTTTCCAAATCGACCGTCCGAGGCCGCTGGGCGGCATGGAACCGTTCGATATGCTCGGCCGCCGTCGCGATGGCACGTTTGAGTTCGGGCGAGACGGCCGCTTCGGCCCGTTCGATCTCTTCGGGCGCGACCTCGAGCGAGTCGAGCGCGACCGAGTCGATCTCGGCGGTCAGATCGAGCACGGCCCGGTCGCCTCCGGCGCGGACCCGTTCGAGTATGGCCGCCACCCGCTCGCCGATGACCGGCGCGTCGATCTGCGGGCGGCGGAGCAGATCGGCCCACTCGCTTTTTGGGGGATTCACCGTAATTCGCATCAGCGTATCATTTTTTCGAGCGACAGCACCAGAATATCCTCGGCCCCGATCGCCTTGAGTTGTTCGATTTTGCTCCACAGCTCGCGTTCGTTGATTACGACGTGCATCGAGCTCCAGCCCTCCTGCGCCAGCGGCAGGATCGTCGGACTTTTCATGCCGGGCAGAATGCGCACGGCCTCGGGTATCTTCGCGTGAGGCAGGTTCATCAGCACGTACTTCAGGCCCCGGCTGCGCTCGACGGCCTCGATTCGGAACAGCAATTGCGAGAGGATCTGCCGCTTGTCGTCGCTCAGCGCACGGCCGCCTATGAGCACCGCTTCCGAAAAGAGTACCTGCTCGACTTCCTTCAGCCCGTTGGTGACGAGCGTGCCGCCCGAGCTGACGATGTCGAAAATCGCGTCGGCCATGCCGACCGACGGGGCGATTTCGACCGAACCGGCAATTTCATGGATTTCGGCCGCTATGCCTTTCTCCCGGAAGAAGCGCGACAAGATGACCGGATAGGACGTGGCGACGCGCTTGCCCTCGAAGTACGACAGGCCGTCGTAGGGCTCCGTTTTCGGGACGGCCAGCGACAGCCGGCACTTGCCGAATCCGAGCCGGTGGACGATTTCCACGTCGAAACCTTTCTCCTCGACTTCGTTCAGGCCGACGACTCCCAGATCGGCCACGCCCATCGACACGGCCTGAGGAATGTCGTCGTCGCGCAGGTAGAGCACTTCCAGAGGGAAACCGTCGCTGCGCGCGAGCAGCTTGCGCTTGCTGTCCTCGATCGATACGCCCGCCTCGGCGAGCAGTCCGATACTCTCTTCGTTGAGCCTTCCTTTGGCTTGAATCGCTATTCTCAGCATATCCTTTTCGTTTGATTCGTTCGCGAATAAAAAAGCGAGGCACCGTTTTCGGTAAGCCTCGCCGTATGAGTTGAATCTCGCTTCGCGTTCAGACAGACGCCATCGGCCTACCGGTGCTTCCGGGAGCGGTGATGGTGGTGATGAAAGCGGCTATTGAGAATCATGTTTTCGACTTCTGACAGTGACAAA
>ENA-UOIZ01003398-UOIZ01003398.1-human-gut-metagenome-genome-assembly--contig:-P88-NODE-3398-length-9906-cov-4.365344_pt1 | contig 9906 bp, 6 predicted proteins | sample MGYA00242336_ERZ723883 | MGnify/ENA metagenome assembly ERZ723883 | reverse complement strand
CGCGGTATACGGAAATGAGGAGAGAATACTTCTGACCGCGGTATACGACAATCTCGGCAAGGGCGCGTCGGGCGCGGCAGTCGAAATTCTTAACATGATCCTCGGCGCAGACGAGACACGGGGACTTAACATTTGATCGGGAGATAATTATTATGGAAATAATCGGCGGCGGCGTTTGTGCCGCAAAGGGCTTTAAGGCAAACGGAATACATTGCGGAATACGGAAGAACAAAACGAAAAGAGACATCGCGCTTATAGTCAGCGAAAAAACGGCGAATGCTGCGGCGGTTTATACGACAAATCTCGTCAAAGGAGCGCCGCTTCTCGTCACAAAAGAACATCTGGCGGACGGGAAAGCAAAAGCCGTGATATGCAACAGCGGAAACGCGAACACTTGCAATGCGGACGGGATCGAAAAGGCGGAGGCGATGAGCGAGATCGCGGCGAACGCGCTCGGGATCAAAGCGGACGATGTCGTCGTTGCGTCAACGGGAGTCATCGGACTTCCTCTCGATGTTGCCCCGATAGCGGACGGGATCGGAGAACTCGTCTCGGGACTCGGAGATCACAGCGATCTTGCCGCAGAAGGCATAATGACGACCGACACGAAGAAAAAAGAAGTCGCCGTCAGTTTCATGATCGGAGACCGCGAATGCCGCATCGGAGGCATCGCAAAAGGTTCGGGGATGATACATCCGAACATGGCGACGATGCTCGTTTTCATAACAACGGATTGCGCGATCAGTTCCGAAATGCTTTCGGAAGCGCTTTCGTCCGATATACAGAGCACATTCAACATGGTCAGCGTTGACGGAGACACCTCGACGAACGATATGGTCGTCGTGCTTGCCAACGGCGAGGCGGGAAACAGCGAAATTACGGAAAAGAACGCGGATTTCGCGGTTTTCATGCAGGCTCTCAATACCGTGACTGTTCATCTCTGCAAATCCATAGCGGGAGACGGAGAAGGCGCAACGAAGATGATCGAATGCTCGGTCATCGGCGCGAAAAGCGACGCATGCGCGAAAACGGTCGCAAAATCCGTTATATGTTCGTCGCTCGTCAAAGCCGCAATGTTCGGAGCGGACGCGAACTGGGGACGCATACTGTGCGCGCTCGGTTACAGCGGAGCGGACGTTGACATATCAAAAGTCGGCGTGGCGTTCAGTTCCGATGCAGGAAGAATAACCGTCTGCAAAAACGGAGCGGGCGTGGAATTTTCCGAAGACGATGCGAAAAAAATACTTCTTGAACACGAAATAACGATAGAAATAGACCTTAACGACGGCGCGGGCAACGCCGTTGCGTGGGGATGCGATCTGACCTACGATTACGTCAGGATCAACGGCGACTATCGCACATGAGGTGAGAGGAACATGACAATATCGAATGCGGATCGCGCAAGGATACTTGTCCACGCGCTTCCATATATTAAAAAGTACACGGGCAAAATACTCGTTATCAAATACGGCGGAAACGCCATGACAAGCGAAAAACTGAAAGACTCCGTCGCAAGAGACGTCGTTCTGCTGAACCTTATCGGAGTAAAAGTCGTTCTCGTTCACGGGGGCGGTCCCGAGATCACGGAGATGCTTTCAAAGATCGGGAAAGAAACGAAATTCGTCGACGGACTTCGCGTCACGGACGAAGAAACCATAGAAATCGCGCAAATGGTGCTTGCGGGAAAGATAAACAAAAGTCTTGTCAACCTTCTTGAATGCCGAGGCGGTTCGGCGATCGGTCTTTCGGGGCTTGACGGACACATGATAAAAGCCGAAGTAAAGGACGAACGTCTCGGCTATGTCGGAAAGATCACGGATATCGATCCGAGCCCTATCCTCGATGTTCTTGAAAAAGGCTATATACCTGTCATCTCAACGCTCGGATGCGACGGTGACGGCAATGTTTACAATATTAACGCGGATACCGCCGCGGCGAAGATCGCGGGAGCACTGAACGCCGAAAGTCTGATCATACTGACGGACACGGCGGGAATACTCAAAGATAAAAACGACCCTTCGTCTCTCATCTCCCACGTTAACACGGAAGAAGCGAAAGCGCTCATCGGTGAAGGCATTATATCGGGAGGAATGATCCCGAAAGTCGAATGCTGTATGCAAGCCATCGCGGACGGAGTAAAAAGAGTTTTCATAATCGACGGACAGGTTCCGCATTCCATACTCGTCGAAACGCTGACAGATGAAGGTATAGGAACGATGTTTGAAGGAGAAAGCAATGACTGATGTTTTTTCAACTGATAAAGAATTTGTCGCAAATACATACGCGCGTTTTCCGATCGATATTGTTTCGGGTAAAGGCTCGCTCGTGACCGACAGCGACGGTAAGGAATACATCGATCTCGGAAGCGGGATAGCCGTCAACACCTTCGGTGTCGCCGACGACGAGTGGATAAAGACGGTAACCGCCCAACTCGGGAAATTTCAGCACACTTCAAATCTGTATTACACCGAGCCGTGCGCGGCACTTGCGGAAGAACTCTGCAAAAGAACGGGCATGAAAAAAGTATTCTTCTCGAATTCGGGCGCGGAAGCGAACGAATGCGCGATCAAAGCCGCGAGAAAATACGCCGCGGATAAAAAAGGCAAGGATTGTTTCAAGATCATCACGCTCAACAACAGTTTTCACGGAAGAACTCTTACAACGCTTGCCGCAACGGGACAGGAAGCGTTCCACCGCGATTTTCTGCCGCTTACGGAAGGGTTTGTCTCCGTCGAACCGACGCCGGAAGCATTGACTGCCGCGGTCGGAGACGATACCGCCGCGATAATGTTTGAGATCGTGCGCGGCGAAGGCGGCGTTATACCTCTCGAAAGACCGTTCATTGACGCGGCGGTCGGGATCGCGAAAGAAAAGGATATTCTTCTGATCGCGGACGAAGTTCAGTGCGGAAACGGAAGAAGCGGAAAACTTTACGCATATATGAATTACGGCTTTATGCCCGATATTGTTTCAACGGCAAAAGGGCTTTGCGGCGGACTTCCGCTCGGCGCGACCATGCTCGGAGAAAAGGTCGAAAACGTCTTCACTCCCGGCTCGCACGGCTCGACATTCGGAGGAAACCCCGTTTGCTGCGCGGGCGCGCTGAATATCCTGTCGAGGCTTGACGATGCTCTTCTCCGCGAAGTTTCGGAAAAATCGGAATATATCTTTTCCGAGATGAGCGGCGCGGACGGAGTCGAAAGCGTCTCGGGGCTCGGGCTCATGATCGGGATAAAGACAAAAAAACCGGCGAAAGAAGTCGTTTCGGAATGTATGAAAAACGGTGTTCTCGCGCTGACGGCAAAAGACAGAGTGCGTTTGCTCCCTGCGCTCAACATTCCGTTCGATCTTCTGAAAAAAGCCCTTGAAATACTGAAAAATGCTTGCGCGGAGGATAAGATATGAACTTAAAAGGTAAAGATTTTCTGAAACTGCTCGATTTTTCGGGAGAGGAAATAACATACCTGATAGATCTTGCGGCGAAACTGAAAGATCTGAAAAAAGAAGGTATTCCGCACAGATACTGTCAGGGGAAGAACATCGCGCTGATCTTTGAAAAGACAAGCACGCGGACACGGTGCAGTTTTGAAGTCGCAGCCAGAGACCTCGGCATGGGCGTTACATATCTCGACCCGCAGGGCTCGCAGATCGGCAAAAAAGAGAGTATCGCGGACACGGCGCGCGTTCTTGCGTCGATGTTCGAGGGAATAGAATACAGAGGTTTTGCGCAGGAAACGGTCGAGGAACTCGCAAAATATTCCGATGTTCCAGTATGGAACGGTCTGACGGACGAGGCGCATCCGACGCAGATTCTCGCGGATATGCTGACGATAAGGGAGATCTTCGGAAAACTGAAAGGGATCAACTTTGTTTATATGGGAGACGCGAGGTTCAATATGGGCAACTCGCTCATGGTTGGCTGTGCGAAACTCGGACTGAACTTCGCGGCGTGCTGTCCCGAAAAATATTTCCCGGGAAAAGACCTTATCGAAAAGTGCAGGGGTTTTGCGGATAAATCGGGTGCGGCGCTTCGCTTTGAGACCGATCCGACAAAAGCGGTCAGCGGAGCGGATGTTATCTACACGGATATATGGGTATCGATGGGCGAACCCGAAAGCGTTTGGGAAGAGCGCATAAAAGAACTTTCACCGTATCAGGTCAACACGGCGCTGATGAACAAAACGGGAAAGAGTTCAACGATCTTCATGCACTGTCTCCCCTCTTATCACGATCTCAAAACAAAGATCGGAAAAGAAATGGGAGAAAAGTTCGGCAGAACCGAGATGGAAGTCACCGACGAGGTTTTTGAAAGTAAAAATTCCGTCGTTTTCCGTGAAGCGGAGAACCGGATGCACACAATAAAAGCCGTCATGGCGGCAACACTTACGGAAATATGAATATGAAAAGGTATCTTATTTTGCAAGACGGAAGCGTCTTTGAGGGAGAAGCGTTCGGAGCGGACGTTTCGCAGATCGGAGAGATAGTCTTCACAACGGGCATGTGCGGTTACATCGAAACGCTTACCGATCCGAGTTATTACGGACAGATCGTGACGCAGACATTCCCGATGATCGGAAATTACGGGATCATCAGCCCCGATTTTGAAGGAAAGTGTTTCGTCAAGGGGTATGTGGTTCACGAAAAATGCGATGAACCGTCGAATTTCCGAGCTGAGTACGATCTCGATACTTTCCTGAAAAATAACGGTATTCCGGGGATATACGGCGTTGACACGAGACGTCTGACGCGCATAATCAGGGAATACGGAGTAATGAACGCAGCCATAAGCGACGACATTCCGAAAGGTGCCGCCGCTTCTACTGCTGTTTTTGAGAGTTTGAAAATGTATTCGGTCAGAGACGCGGTAAGGAGCGTCAGCGCGAAGGAAAAAGAAATTTTTCTTCCCGAGGGAGAGAAAAAGTTCCGCGTCGTTCTTATGGATCTCGGAGCAAAAGCGAATATCGAACGCTGTCTGTGCAGGCGCGGGTGCGAGGTCATCTCCGTTCCCTATGACACGACTGCCGACGATATACTTTCTCTTGCCCCTGACGGAGTAATGCTCTCAAACGGTCCCGGCGATCCCGCGGAGAACACGGAGGTCATCGCGCAGATAGGAAAACTTTTCGGCAAACTTCCGATATTCGGTATATGCCTCGGCCATCAGCTCATGGCGCTTTCTCAGGGAGCGAAAACCTTCAAACTCAAATACGGACACCGAGGAGCCAATCAGCCCGTGAAAGACACGGCGGGAACAAGGACTTTCATAACGAGCCAGAACCACGGATACGCGGTGGATGCGAAAACGCTCGGAAACGGAACCGTCCGCTGGATAAACGCGAACGACGGGACGTGCGAGGGCATAGATTATCCCGACAGCGACGCGTTCTCCGTCCAATTCCACCCCGAAGCCTGTTCGGGACCGAAGGACACGGAATTTCTCTTCGACAGATTTTGCGACATGATGAAGAAAGGCAGGGGCTGAAATGCCGTTTGACACAAGTATAAAGAAAGTTCTCGTTATCGGTTCGGGGCCGATCGTCATCGGTCAGGCGGCGGAGTTCGACTATGCGGGCGCGCAGGCGTGCCGCGTTCTCAAAGACGCGGGGGTCAATGTCGTTCTCGTCAACTCAAACCCCGCGACGATCATGACGGACAAGGCTCTTGCCGACGAGATATATCTTGAACCTCTTACAAAAAGGACTCTCGAACGCGTTATCGAGAAGGAAAAGCCCGACAGTCTCCTTGCCTCGCTCGGCGGACAGACGGGGCTTACGCTTGCAATGGAACTTGAAAAAGAGGGATTTCTGAAGGCGCACAACGTGCGTCTTATCGGCACGAACGCGGAAGCGATAGACAAAGCCGAGGACAGAAAACTGTTCAAGGAGACGATGGCGCAGATAGGCGAACCGACCGTTCCGTCCGACATTGCGACGACGGTCGAAGGAGCGATCGAGATCGCCGAAAAGATCGGCTACCCCGTCATCATCCGTCCCGCATTCACTCTCGGAGGAACGGGCGGCGGCGTGGCATACGACCGCGAACAAATGAAAAAAGCCGCGAAAACGGGACTTGACGCTTCACCGATAACGCAAATCCTCGTTGAAAAATACATATTCGGCTGGAAAGAGATCGAATTTGAAACGATGAGGGACGCGGCGGGAAACGTGATCGCAGTCTGCTCAATGGAAAATTTCGATCCTGTCGGAATACACACGGGAGACAGCATCGTCGTCGCACCCGCGCTGACGCTTTCCGACAAAGAGTTTCAGATGCTCCGTTCCGCGTCGCTGAACATAATCTCCGCACTCGGGATAGTCGGAGGCTGTAACTGTCAGTTTGCGCTTGATCCGAACAGTTTCGATTATTCGGTCATTGAAGTCAATCCGAGAGTTTCGCGTTCGTCCGCGCTCGCGTCGAAGGCGACGGGATACCCGATCGCAAAGATCACGACGAAGATAGCGCTCGGGTACACGCTCGATGAGATCAAAAACGATATAACGGGTAAGACCTGCACGTGCTTTGAGCCCGCACTCGACTATGTTGTCGTAAAATTCCCGAAATGGCCGTTCGACAAGTTTGTCGGAGCATCCCGAAAACTCGGAACTCACATGAAAGCGACGGGGGAGGTCATGGCGATCGCTCCGTCGTTTGAAGCGGCGCTGATGAAAGCCGTTCGCGGAGCAGAAATATCCCTCGACACGCTGAACGCGCCTCCGATCTCGGAAGACACGCTCGAACAGCGCCTCGCAACGCCCGACGACAGAAGACTGTTCACGATCTTCGAGGCGATCAAGGCGGGAGTGACGCTCGATCATATTCACGAAGTCACACGCATCGATATGTTCTTCCTCAGCAAACTGAAACATCTCGCGGACTACGAAGCGGCGATCGCCGACGGGATAGACGCGGAAAAGTACCTGAAAGGCAAAAAGTACGGATATACGGATAAGGCTCTGAAACGCCTCTCGGGAACGGATATTCTCCCCTGCCCGAATTTTAATCTCTCATACAAGATGGTTGACACCTGTGCGGCGGAATTCGACGCGGAAACGCCTTACTTTTATTCTGTCGCGGACGGCGCGTGCGAAGCTGTCAAATTCGGAAGAAGCGGCAAGCCCGTCGTTATAGTTCTCGGTTCGGGACCGATCCGCATAGGTCAGGGAATAGAATTCGATTATTCATCGGTACACTGCGTCTGGTCGCTGAAAAAGTTGGGCTACGATGTGGTCATCATAAACAATAACCCCGAGACGGTCTCGACCGATTACGACACCGCGGACAGACTTTATTTCGAGCCGCTCTGCGAAGAAGATGTAATGAATATCATCCGCATCGAAAAACCCGTCGGAGTGGTCGTTGCTTTCGGCGGACAGACGGCGATCAAACTGACCGGCACGCTCGACAAAGCCGGCATTCCCATTCTCGGCACGTCTGCGGAAGGGATAGACGTTGCGGAAGACCGCGAAAGATTCGACAAACTCCTTGAAAAATTCAATATACACCGTCCCGTCGGATGCGGTGTTTCGACGGAAGAAGAAGCCGTTGAAGCCGCCGAGAGGATCGGTTATCCCGTTCTGCTCCGTCCTTCCTACGTTATCGGGGGACAGAACATGAGGATCGTTCACGACGAAAAGGAAGTCCGACTTTATATGAAGCGCATACTCGCGCAGAAGATCGACAACCCCGTTCTCGTTGACAAATACATGATGGGCATCGAACTTGAAGTTGACGTCATCTCCGACGGCGAAGATGTTCTCATTCCGGGGATTATGGAGCACATAGAGCGCGCGGGCGTTCACAGCGGAGACTCGATCGCCGTATATCCTCCGTACAGCATCAACGACAAGATGACGCAGACGATCGTTGACTGTTCCGAAAAACTTGCGCTGGCGCTCGGCACAAAAGGGCTTGTAAATATACAGTACCTGATATGGCACGGCGAACTCTATGTCATCGAAGTCAATCCGAGAGCGTCGCGCACCGTTCCGTATATCAGCAAAGTTACGGGAGTTCCGATGGTCGATGTCGCTTCAAGCGTCATGCTCGGCGGCAAACTCAAAGATGCGGGATTCGGCACGGGACTTTACAGAACACCGCCGTATTTTGCAGTCAAGTTCCCCGTATTCTCGTTTGAAAAACTCATCGATGCGAATGCGTCTCTCGGACCTGAGATGAAGTCGACCGGAGAAGTCCTCGGGATCGGAAGAACTCTGAACGAAGCTCTTTTCAAAGGCATGACCGCTTCCGGCAGACACTTCCTGTATCCTCACAAGGACGGCAGTGTCGGAGTTCTTCTCAGCGTCGACACGCATGATCTGCTCGAAGTCGTTTCTCTTGCAAAAAAACTCGATGACCTGAAATTCTCGATCTACGCGACGAGCGAAACCGCCGACGCAGTCCGTTCTCTCGGCATCGATGTGACGGAAGTCGGGTTTGACGGCATCATGCAGCTTCTCGAAAAAGGCAATATCAGTTATGTTCTTTATACAGGTGCTCTGCTCGACGGAACGATAGACGAATATATCGCGCTGAACAGGCGCTGTCTGCAACTGTCGATACCGTGTTTCACCTCTCTCGACACGGCACACGCCGCGGCGGATATAATCGCGGGAGGGTTCAATGAGAGCAACACCGAACTTGTTGACATAAACAAACTCAGGGAAGAGAAGCAGAAGATCGATTTCTTCAAGATGCAGGCGACGGGAGACGATTATATCATCATAGACGGCAGAAACGGCGATATAGGGTGTCCCGAATCGATAAGCATCGGCATCTGCGACCGCCATTTCGGGATCGGCGCGGACGGGCTTGCGCTGATAGAAAATTCCGAGATCGCGGACGCGAAAATGCGCGTCTTCAACCGCGACGGCTCGGAAGGATCGATGGGCGGCAACTGTATCCGTTCGGTCGGCAAATATCTTTACGACCACGGAATCGTTCCGAAAACGGATATGACTATCGAAACGTCGAGCGGCATAAAAGAATTGACGTTGTATACAAGCAACGACAAAGTTACGCTGGCGGACGTGAATATCGGAAAAGCGAGCCTTGAAGCGGCGGCAGTGCCCGTTATAACGGATGAAAAAAGGCTTATCAACGCTCCGATAACGATCGGCGGCAAGGAATACCGCGTCACCTGCGTGTCTGTCGGCAACCCGCACTGCGTCGTTTTCTGCGATTCGGTCGATGCGGTCGATCTTCCGACCGTCGGTCCTCAGTTTGAAAACGCTCCGATATTTCCCGAAAGAGTCAATACGGAGTTTGTCAGGGTCGTAAATCCGAATATGCTGAAAATCCGTGTTTGGGAACGCGGAAGCGGCGAAACTCTCGCCTGCGGAACAGGTGCGTGCGCGGCGGTCGTCGCGGCGGTCGAAAACGGGTTCTGCAAGCGCGGCGAGGATATAGTCGTCAAAGTCCGCGGAGGAGACCTGAGCGTCAATTACGGAGATGACGGGATCATTCTGACAGGAGACACAAAACTCGTTTTTGAGGGTTCAATATATTATTAAGATACCCATTGAATTCATATCAGGCATTAAAAAGCGATTACGGTTGATCCCGTAATCGCTTTTCTCATATATAATTCGTTGATGTATGTGTCTGAAAAAGTCGGACTTTCGTGTCCGAGCCTTTAACCGTCCGAAAAGGCGGTACAAACATATTCCGAGATAATGATTTAATATCTGTCTCATCTGACAGGTTCGACAAAGACAGTCGCGGGGTTATAACGTGCGTAATTCCGATTCCGACCGAGATCTCTTTCAAGGATTGTTTCATGTATTCGCAAATATCCGGAAATAAGCCGAAGTGAACATATCGGTTGAGCCCTGTCTGTCCGTTTTTTTCTTTTCGGTCGAAAATACTTGAAAAAAGTCTTGAATTTTGCCGTCGGTCGTGATATAATCT
>ENA-UOIZ01003364-UOIZ01003364.1-human-gut-metagenome-genome-assembly--contig:-P88-NODE-3364-length-9980-cov-5.629219_pt1 | contig 9980 bp, 7 predicted proteins | sample MGYA00242336_ERZ723883 | MGnify/ENA metagenome assembly ERZ723883 | reverse complement strand
TTCGAATGGAACGGCGTAAATAAAGTCTCCGTTCGGCTTGTCGATACGCATCATTGCATCGGCATAACCCAATGGGTATAATGCTTTTACTGCCTCTTGGATGTCGGCTGGGAGGTTATGAAAACTTACTACTAATCTCTTCTTTGTATTAACTGTTGCCATAAATAGTTCGGAAATTTTCCGCAAGTATAAGCAAAAAAAGCATATCTATACGCTTCTTCTATTTTTTTTTCATTTTTTTTCTTTTTCAATGCGAATTAAGAACAAAATATGTACCTTTATGCGCGACACGATATAGATATATGGTATACGAAAAAATAAAAGAGTTGCGCGAACGGCTCGATTATCATAACCGCAGATATTATGTGGACAATGCACCCGAGATCTCGGATTTCGAGTTCGACTCCATGATGCGCGAGTTGCAGGATCTCGAAGCGGCTCATCCCGAATTCGCAGATCCTAATTCGCCTACTGTGCGTGTAGGCAGCGATATTACAACGGAGTTCGCTACCGTCCGTCATCGGTTTCCCATGCTTTCGCTGTCGAACACCTATTCGGTAGAGGAGTTGCGCGAGTTCGTCGAGCGTGTCGAAAAGGAGATAGGCGAAACGGAGTTCGTTTGCGAACTCAAATTCGACGGTACGGCGATTTCGCTTACATACGAGAACGGCAAACTTTTGCGTGCGGTAACTCGCGGCGACGGCGAAAGCGGCGATGACGTTACGGCGAATGCCAAAACCATACGTTCGATTCCATTGACGCTCTCCGGCGATACGTATCCGCAGTTCTTCGAGATTCGCGGCGAAATACTGATGCCGTATGCATCGTTCGACCGGTTGAATGCCGAGCGCGAGCAGAATGGCGAGGCTTTGTTCGCCAATCCGCGCAATGCTGCGGCTGGAACGCTCAAACAGCAGCAGTCGTCGATAGTGGCGAAACGCGGTCTGGATTGCACTCTGTATCAACTTGCGGGCGAGACTCTGCCGCATCAGTCGCAATGGGAGAATATGCAGGAGGCTCGCAAATGGGGATTCAAGATTTCGGATAAAATGCGCATTTGCCGGTCTATGGACGAAATCGAGCAGTTCATCGAGTATTGGGATACCGAACGCAAATCGCTGCCTTTCCCCACGGATGGAGTGGTGATCAAAGTAAATCGGTATGCCGACCAGCGCGTGCTTGGCTTTACGTCGAAGGCTCCTCGTTGGGCTGTTGCCTATAAATTCAAGGCGGAACAGGCTCTGACGAAACTGTTGAGCGTCGATTTTCAGGTAGGACGCACGGGGGCGGTAACTCCGGTCGCCAATCTCGAGCCGGTACAACTTGCCGGAACGACCGTGAAACGTGCAACGCTTCATAATGCGGAGCAAATCGCACAACTCGACATCCGTATAGGCGATATGGTCTATGTCGAGAAGAGCGGAGAGATAATACCGAAAATTACCGGTGTGGAGATCTCGCTGCGTCCGGCGGACAGCCGCGAATTCGAGTATATCACGAAATGTCCCGAGTGCGGAACCCCGCTCGAACGCTATGAGGGCGAAGTGAAGCAGTATTGCCCGAACCAGAGCCACTGTCGTCCGCAGATTCTTGGACGAATAATCCACTTTATCCGCCGCAAGGCGATGGATATCGACGGTTTGGGCGCGGAAACAGTCGAACTCCTCTTCGAGAGCGGACTGATACGCAATATAGCCGATCTTTACGATCTGAAGGCCGTCGATCTTGCATCGTTGCCGCGGCTTGGCGACAAATCGGCGGACAATATCGTGCGCAGTATCGATGCTTCGCGGAAAGTGCCGTTCAACCGTGTGCTTTTCGGACTCGGTATACGCTTTGTCGGCGAAACCACTGCCAAGTATCTGGCGGCACATTTCAAGAATATCGATGCGTTGATGCAGGCGACTTCCGATGAGTTGATGGAATCGGACGAGGTGGGTTCGAAAATTGCGGATTCGATCATCGAATACTTCGCCGACGAATCCAATCGTGCCATAATCGACCGCTTGCGTGCGGCAGGATTGCAGTTCGAAGCGGAACACAAGGAGTTGATGTCAGATACGCTCCTTGGCAAGAATGTGGTCGTGTCGGGTAAATTCTACGATCATACCCGCGACGAATTGAAAGAACTGATCGAAGCGCACGGAGGCAAAAACCAGTCGGGCGTTTCGTCGAATACAGATTTTATAGTCGCCGGTGACAATATGGGACCCGCCAAATTGCAGAAAGCGCAGAAACTTGGCGTAACGATACTGTCGGAAACGGAGTTCATCGAGATGATCGGCGGTGCCAAGATCGCTGCGGCAGTGTCGGAAAAGCCTGTGGCGAATGATAATAAAACGAATGACAAGCCGTTGCAAGGCAGTTTATTTTAAAAGAACAGAGAGATGAAGAAGCATGATTTTTCAGGCGTCGGAGTGGCTGTCGTAACGCCGTTCGACGAAAATGGAGCAGTGGATTTCGCGGCTCTCGCACGTATAATCGAACGTATCATAACCGGCGGAGCGGATTACATAGTCGCTCTCGGTACTACATCGGAAGCGCCGACGCTTACTGCCGACGAGAGAAAGGCGGTCGCGAGATTCATAAAGGATAGAACCGCTGGACGTGTTCCGCTCATGATCGGCATCGGTGGCAATTGTACACGAGATGTCGTTGCGACGCTTAAAAGCGACATCACTGCCGGCTACGATGCCGTACTGAGTGTCTGCCCATATTATAACAAACCTAATCAGGAGGGTCTGTACCGTCACTTCAAGGCACTCTCCGAAGCATCGCCGCTGCCGATCGTCCTATATAATATTCAGGGACGTACGGGAGTGAATATGTTGCCGGAGACGGTAGCCCGACTTGCGGCGGAGTGCGATAACATTATCGGAATCAAAGAAGCGTCTGGTAATATCGGGCAGATGGCACGTGTTCACGAACTCGCACCGGAGGGTTTCGCCCTCATAAGCGGCGACGACGGGCTGACTGTCGATGCCATGCGCCGTGGCGGAGTGGGCGTGATCTCGGTACTTGCACAGTTGTATCCCGAAGCGACCGTTGCGGTAGTACGTGCGGCTGCTGAGGGACGGTTCGAGGAGGCTGACGCTTTGCTTGCACCGCTCGGCGAAATCACGTCGGAACTCTTCGAGGAGGGCAATCCCGTCGGCATAAAAACTGCATTGTCTATCAAGGGGGTTTGCCATCCCGTAATGCGCCTGCCGCTCGTGGAAGGCAGTACGGAACTTGCCGAAAAGATGAAACGTTCGTTCGCGAAATACGAAAAAGATGCGGAATGACGTTTATAGAAAAATAACGGATTTTTATGCTTAAAAAGACTATCGTTACGATACTTGTTCTCATGTCCGGTGTGTGCTTTGCTCAGACGCCGGATAACGACGATATTTTCGCAAAGATAACCGATGCTTCGTCGCCGTATTACTATCCGAATCTGATGTTGCGATACAACGGCACCGACAAACTGTCGGATGACGAGTATCACTATCTGTACTACGGATATGCGTTTCAGGACGGCTACAAACCTCTCGTTGCCAACAAGGGAATGGAGCGTGTTCAGGCGATAATGTCCCGTATAGCCATAGACGAACCGTCGGTATCGGACATAGACGAACTGATCGCCGCCGGAACGGAAGCAATGCAGCAGGATCCGTTCAGTCCGCAGTTGCTGAATATTATGGCATACGCCTACGGTACTGCGGGTGACAAGGAGCGCGAACAGGCATTCTACGATCGTCTGAACGGTGTATTGCGCTGTATCGAGCGGTCGGGCGACGGCTTGAAGGAAAAGTCGCCGATGCACATCATCATGTTTTCGCACGGACTGGACTATATCTCGTCGAAAGATTGGAATTATCTGAAATCGCGCATCATAAGCCGTTCGGTAGAGTTCGTGCCGTTTGCGACGCCTCACAACAAGGTCAAGGGCTATTATTTCGATTACAGCCGCATATACTGGAACAAGCCGGAGAACTACACGTTCAAGCGCGAACGTACATGGCAGATCAATAACATGAAGCCGCGGCAATACAAATAATTTCGTGGACTTTACGCAAATACCTTTCCCGAAACATGAAGAAAATATCGTACATATTGTTGATGATTGCCGTCGGATTGTCGATCGCCGGATGCGAAAAGAGCGATCCTGCAGAGTCCGGATCCATCACCGTCAGCGGAATTTCCGATCGAACGCTGCTTATAGAGGGTAGCGAAGGATCGGCTGCGACATTTGCCATTTCGGCGAAATACGATTGGGAGATACTGCATACCGGCGGATTCGTGTGTACTCCTTCGCGAGGTTATGCCGGCAGCGATATTGCTATAACCGCGACTGCGACGCAGGCGAATAATACGGCGGAGGCGGTGTATCTCGGCGAACTGACATTCAAATTGAAATCGACCAAGTTTTCGGGAATCAGCGTATATCAGCAACCGCAGATAATTATCGAATACGGCTACGACAAGGTTTACACCGAGGCTAATGCTGGATCCAAGGCGACGATAAGATTCTCGTCGTCTGCACCGGATTTCGAGATAGAGCCGTCGGATGGTCTGGAATACGAGTTCCTGCAACGCGATACACAGAAAGGCAAATACCAAATCGCGGTATCGTCGAAAGGCGACAATTTGTCTAATGAAGAGTTGAAGGTCGGCGAGATCGGATTTTCGGTGAATGGAGTTCGTCAGAGCGGAATTGTGGAGGTATTCCAGCAACCGGCGATACGTATCGACAAAAGCCGAATTATGTTGTCGGGCTTTGCGGGGGCACAAAATACATTTCAGGTTATAACTCCGTTCGAGTTCGGCATCGCTCCGGCATCGCAATCATTCTCGATGACTGCCGGAGATGAGAATACGGTAGTCGTTACGGCGAGTGCCGCTAACGGCTCGGACGACGATATTTCGCTCGGCAAGGCTGAGGTGTATCTTGTTGCAGACCGTTCGTGTTCTGCATCCGTCGATGTCTTCCAGCGTCCGAGTGTCGCTCCGCAGACCGTGCTTTTCTACTTTATCGGTACGAGCCTGCAATCTCATTTCAACAACAATATCGGTAATGCCGTAAAGGCTCTCGATGCCGGTATTCAGGGCAAGTCGCGTGTCCTCGTATTCATTCAGAGTTCAACGACATCGGCATCGCTGTACGAATTGCAGTGCGATCCCGATTCCGGTGTCGGAATCCGCGAGAAGATCAAGGATTATACTCTGCCCGCAAAGTATACGCAACAGATGCTATCCGACTATTTGACTGACATGGTTGCATTTGCTCCCGCCCGCAATTACGGGCTTATAATCGGTGCTCACGGCAAGGGTTGGATTCCGAAATCGGGTGCCGGTTCGCTGTCCCGAAATGCCCGCAGGTTAGCGCAGGAGCGTATATGGACTACCGTAGAAGGTGCGCCGCAAATGCGTCATATGGGCGATACGGCGACAACGCAGTTCGATACCGACGAATTCGCCGCCGCAGTGGAGAGTACGGGTGTGAAGATGGACTATATCATTTTCGATGCCTGCTTCATGTCGAACATCGAATCTCTGTATGATATGCGGAATACTGCCGGCAAGATAGTCGCGTCGCCTTGCGAGGTGATGGGTACCGGATTCCCGTATAAAGAGATAATGCCCCTGCTGCTGATCGATAACGGTACGCGATACGATCTGGATGCTGTGTGCCGGACGTTCGTAGATTACTATAATGCCAACTCGACGGTAATTTACCGTTCGGCTTGCTCTGCACTGATCGACTGCTCGCAAATAGAGGCACTCGCCCAAGCGACGAAGCGTGTTAATGAGTCCGGAACGCAGGATTTCGATCTGAACGAATTGCAGGCATACGAAGGCATAAGTTCATATTTCAATCCGACCCACATATTCTACGACATGGAGGATTATGTGCGGCGATCGTGTGTCGATCCAGATGCCGTGCGAGCATTTTCGGAGCAACTCGACAGGACCGTGTCGTCGCGTTATCATACCGAGAAGTTCTATTCGGCATACAACGGACTCGCAAATGCGATAGATTACTATTCGGGTATCACGACGAGTGCACCGATGGAACTCGATCCTAAATCGGCGTATATCGAAGAGTGGCGACAAACGGCGTGGTATCGGGCTACGCACTGACAATATGTTCTTCAAGGACATTCAGCCCTCGAAGTATTTAACGACTTCGAGGGCTTTTTCGTTTTACGATTCAGCCTTGCGGTAAACATCGCGCAGACGATGAGACATGAAATATTGCACTACGCCGCGAATTGCCATATATAGTGTAAAGGCGAGCCAGAGAGCATCGTTGCCGATGAACGGGGACAGCCCGTAGAATATCGCGAAATATGCCGCCGTCGAAACCAGCATCGAGTTGCGCATTATGCGCGTGAGTGTCGCACCGACCATTACGCCGTCGAGCGTAAACGGTACTGCCGCAGCGACGGGTATAGCCATGATCCAGCCTATGTAGCGATGTGCCGTGTCGAGAATCGCTCCGACATCGGATGCGTCGTTACGCAGGAAAAGCATGAATATGTCGCGCCACCAACCCACATAGATGCCGATGCACAGAATCGATATTGCGAATGACCACGCAACGCATAGTTTTACGCAACGGTGCAGCGATATGTTGTCGCGTGCGCCGACATATCGTCCGGTCAAAGCCTCGGCTGCGAACGCGAAACCGTCGTTCATATATGAGAAGAGCGTGAAAAGTTGCATGAGCATCGTGTTCACCGCCAGTATAATTCCGTTGTCCAGCCTTGCTGAAGCCGCCGTGAAGAATGTGTAGACTGATACTATGCAGAACGTGCGTATGATGATGTCGATATTGACCTTGAAGAACTCTTTCATCGGACGAAGATCGAATGCGGAGCGTATGTCGATGCGTCGCAGTGTCTTGCGGAATACGATGACGAGCAGCAAAGCCGAAATCAGAAGTCCCGACCACTGTGCGACGACAGAGGCGTAGGCGATTCCTATTATACCCATATCGAACCCGAAAGCGAACCACAGACTGCACAGAACGTGTACGATATTGACTATTATCGACGTACACATCGGAATGACGGCATTCTGCATTCCGGTGAACCAACCGTTGAGTCCGAATAGCATTATTCCGGCAGGCACCGCCCAGATGCGGGCGTAGAAATAGTCGGCGACCATGTCGTTGCCGTTCATCATCCATAGCGACAGTTCTCCGAGCGGATATTGAAGGACGAGTACAGCCGCACCGAGCAGCAGCGATACCGCTACGGCACGAGCCAGCATGACTGTCGTTTCGTGAAAATCGCCCGCACCGAATGCCTGTGCCGTAAAGCCGCTCGTTCCCATGCGGATGAAAGAGCAGTTCCAGTATATGAAATTGAATATCGAAACGCCTATTGCCAATGCGCCTATCGTCTGAGCCGAATCGCCCCAGTGGCCGGCGATCGCGGTCGAGAAGATACCCATGAGCGGTACGGTTATGCTCGATATTATGTTGGGTATCGCTATGCGGAAAATCTCTTTGTTCATCGCCCGCAAAATTACAAAAAAGAGAGCAATCATATCATATTGCCGGTGAATTTATACCGTCCGTCGTCGTAGCACATGTTGCTTCCGACACGAAATGTACTGCGCGACAGTCGGTAAGAACAATCGCAGGACGATTAAAAACGGAATATTTCGTATTTTAATCCATATTTGACCTGACGTTTGAGTGCGAATCACGAAATTTAGTTTACCTTTGCCGGCGTAAAACAACTTATATATGAAAGATTTCAAAAGCGATGCGACTTCGACATTGTCGCGGTTCGCAAAAGACAAACGCTTACGACAGGTGCGCACTGAACGTGTGGAACGCCCTGTGAAGACCGATGATGAACGCCGCAGTTACGACGATAAACCAAGAAGAAGTTCCTATAATCCGAATTTCACATCCGATAATCGATTGAAAGATAGATCGAACGACGGTAAAGAACGTTCGTTCGGCGATAAACCGCGCAAGTCTTTCGGCGAGCGCAAGTTCGGCGACGACAAACCTCGCAGATCGTTCGGTTCGAATTCGTTCGGCGACAAGAAATTCGATGGCGATAAACCGCGCAAGCCTGTCGGTGCGCGCAAGGTCGGCGACGACAAGCCGCACAAGTCATTCGGCGAAGGCGGCGGTCGTAAATCTTTCGGAGCGAAATCTTTCGGTGATAAGAAGCAGGGCGGTAAAAAGTTCGGCGACAAGAAGTTCGGCGGTGAACGACCTGCATACGGAGATAAGGGCGGAAAGAGATTCGGTCGCGACGAACGCCGTTTCGACGACAAACCGAAATCGTATCCCAAATACAATCCGAATCGCGTAACCGGAGAAATTCGTCTTAATCGGTTCGTTGCGCAGTCGGGACTTTGTTCGCGTCGCGAGGCGGACGATTTCATTACCGCAGGACTCGTCAGCGTGAACGGGGTAGTGGTAACCGAACTCGGAACGAAGGTGAAGCCGACGGACGAAGTGCGTTTCAACGACGAACGTATACGCGGCGAAAAGAACGTCTATATGATTCTCAATAAGCCTAAGGGTTATGTTACGACGCTCGAAGACGAACATGCGAACAAGACCGTAATGGACTTGGTGAAAGATGCCTGCAAGGAGCGTATATATCCCGTAGGACGTTTGGATAAGAACTCGCTCGGACTGCTGCTGTTTACCAATGACGGTGATATTACCCGCCAACTGACGCACCCGTCCAACAAGAAGAAGAAGGTCTACGAGGTTGCGCTCGACAAGCCTTTGACAAGAGCCGATTTCGATGCACTTGCCGAAGGAATAACGCTCGAAGACGGCGATGCATTTTTCGACGAAATATCCTATCTGAAAGATGATAAGAAGTCGGTAGGCGTAGAGATCCACTCCGGACGCAACAGAATCGTGCGACGTATGTTCGAGCATTTGGGTTATTCGGTAACCAAACTCGATCGCGTGTACTATGCGGGTCTGACGAAAAAGAACCTCAAACGCGGTGCATGGCGATTCCTTACCGACGACGAGGTGAATCGCCTGAAATCGGGACGCTACGAATAATTCCCGCTTCTGAGAAAAACGATAATAGGCACTTCCGAAAGAAGTGCCTATTATCGTTTAAAGACCTTAGAGACCCTAAGGTCTTTATTTATCTGCTAATTTTACAGCAAAGCCGCTCACTTCTATGGCATGATCCGATAAGGTGGTTATATGCTGTATCTGAAAATTGAGAATAGCATTTGCCCCCATTTCCATTGCTAAGGCAACGAGTCTTGTCGTGGCATAGTCATATACATTGTATGTCTCGATTTCGAAATACCTCATTACCGCCTTTGTAGATTCATCCTTATTCATTGATTTTATACAATCATCGGATTCTTCTCCTGATGCAAATGGATTCGTCAGTTTGACTCGAACCTCTCCTATTGATTCGTATGTAAATCCAGAAAAACTCGGGGTGATAAGAAAGCCTTTACTTTGATATTTCCGGAAATCGTTAACGTATGTAGCCGACAAATATTGCAATACGGAACATCCGTTGCAGACCAATATGATAATTATAAGTAATATCTTTCTCATTACTATTTTATTTCACCTTTTTTAAATTTATTATAAAATTCGTTAGCCTCTCTTTCGAATTTCCAAGGTGTTATGCCATACTTCTGCCCGCGTGTGTCTATCCATTCCTTTATCGGTATATATTTTCCGTAATTCTCGGTGTCTAACACTTTTAGACCTTCGGTAGTCGGTTGTATAGCTCTCTGTTTATTTTTTGCCAAATATCGATATGCATTAAGTAAAGCAACTCTAATTTCTTCCTCCTGAAACTTATCTAATTCGTTTACACCTATTACTTTATCGTTTACGACGCATTTCGCTTTTCCGGTGATTGATACGAATTGTTGTGCGAAGACGGTTGTGCATGAAAGTAGAAATGCTATTAAAAAGATTGATTTTTTATTTTCAATTTCTATTCAAGAGTAGTGTTGTGAGTTGTAAATTT
>ENA-UOIZ01003361-UOIZ01003361.1-human-gut-metagenome-genome-assembly--contig:-P88-NODE-3361-length-9988-cov-7.459076_pt1 | contig 9988 bp, 8 predicted proteins | sample MGYA00242336_ERZ723883 | MGnify/ENA metagenome assembly ERZ723883 | reverse complement strand
TTTGAAGTAGAACCTTTAAGAAGGAGATTATCTCTTCTTCTTGTAATTTTCCAATCCAGTTTGCAGAAACTCGATATACTTGGGAATATCTTCATCATAAGCATACGACTTGTTCAACGGTTTTCCCTGATTATCCAGCAATACGTAGAAAGGCTGTGCATTGGCACCGAACTTCACACGTTGCAGATAACTCCATTTGTCACCGACAGTACGCAAGGTACGTTCTGTTCCGTTCTCGACAATCTTCACAGGTTCGGTCAGCGGAGTTTTATTATCTACATAGAGAGTTATCAATACATAATCGTTATTAATTAAGTCGCTCACCTTCGGGTCAGTCCAAACAGCAGCCTCCATTTTACGACAATTGACACAACCGTATCCGGTAAAGTCGAGCATTACAGGCTTACCATTCAAACGTGCATACTCCATTCCTAAATCATAATCGTCAAATTTGGCATGTACTTCATTCTTATACAAATTGAAATCCTGCGTCTGCATAGGCGGAGCAAACGCACTGACAGCTTTCAACGGTGCTCCCCATAGACCAGGAACCATATATACCGCAAATGCCAAAGAAACAAGTGCCATGAAGAAGCGGGTAACACCTACCTTATTATCATCATCATCATGCGGGAACTTGATCTTACCCAACAGATAAAATCCAAGTAAAGCAAAAATAACAATCCATAAAGCAAGGAAAGTTTCACGATCAAGCAGTCTCCAGCCATAAGCCAAATCGGCAACCGATAAGAATTTAAGTGCAAATGCAAGTTCAAGGAAACCCAGTGTTACCTTGATCACATTCATCCAACCTCCCGATTTCGGCATAGATTTCAGCCACGATGGAAATAAAGCGAAAAGAGTAAACGGCAACGCCAAAGCAATGGCGAATCCCAGCATTCCAATTGCCGGAGCTACTATACTTCCCGTTGTGGAAACCTGTACCAACAAAAATCCGATAATCGGACCTGTACAAGAGAAAGACACCAACGAAAGTGTAAATGCCATTAGGAAAATACTCAGTAATCCCGTAGTCGATTCCGCTTTACTATCTACCGCATTACTCCACTTCGAAGGCAATGTAATCTCAAATGCTCCGAAGAACGAAGCGGCAAAAACTACCAACATCAGGAAGAAGAGAATATTGAAAATTGCATTAGTAGATAAGGCATTCAACGCACTGGCACCGAAGATCAATGTAATAGCCAAGCCTAATGCCACATAAATCACAACAATAGACGCACCATAAGTCCACGCATCACGAATCCCTTTCTTCTTGTCCTTACTACGTTTCAGGAAAAAACTGACCGTCATAGGAATAATCGGCCATACACACGGAGTAAACAAAGCTAATAGTCCGCCTAAGAAACCTGTCACAAAAATATAAATCCAGGACATATCTCCCTGCGTATGTTCTTCACCTAACGCTTGCAGTTCACTAATGACCGGTTTCCAGAGTTCACCGGATGCAACGGCAGGTTGAATCCCCGTAGATGCATCTGTTGTAGTGGCAGGAACCAGTTCCATCATAGCTACAGTATCCTTAGAAACAACAGGAGCCGCCTCTTCTTTTTTCTCAACTTCCTTTTTTTCCGGTTGTTCCGCTTTAGCTGCAGCAGCATTAGCTGTCTTCGCTACTCCGGAAAACTTAAACGGCACTTCAGTAGGAGGAAGACAACTTTCATCGTCACAAGCTCCATACTCCAGATAACCTTCTATTTCATAAGCTCCACCTGTGAGCTTCACCTTCTGAATGAATTTAGCCGTATTCTCAAAATAACGCACCTTCATTTCAAACAACTTGTCGAAAGTGGCGACCTCTTTGCCAACCGGTTTCAGCTTTCCCAGTAGCTCTATGCCAGACGTTTTATCAACATTAAACGTTGCAGAAATAGGTCCGCCGTCTCCAAGTTCGGTAGAATACACATGCCACCCTTTATCAATGGCAGCGGTAAATACAATCTCCGCTTCCGTGTCAGAAAGAGTATTGAACTCAGTCTTGAACTTTACCGGATCTTTGATCTGCGCTTGCAAAACACATACAACAAAGCTTAAAAGCAGTGAAGAAATTAACTTTTTCATTTTCAATAATTAGGGGATTATAATTCATAATCTACACACGCACGGCTTTCCTTTGTCTCAGCCAAAATCCTTCCGGCTGCCACATGGTCGGGATGCGTCGCATAGTATTTCACATCTTCCAGCGTATCAAATTCACTATACAGCGCTATGTTCCACGTTTCTCCGGGATTCATATTCAATCCGACTTCAACCTTACGGATCACCGGAATTTTAGCCGGAAGCGCTTCTATTGCCTCCTTAAATTTATTCATGACTACAAGTTTCTCCTCTGCTGAAACTTCGTCTTTTAACTTAAATAATACAATGTGTTTTACCATTACGTTGTTATTTTAATGAATTGTTTCTATATTTGCCTGGTCAATGCACTGCATAAACAATGCAAATTTACTCTATTTGGTTTAAATATACACTTAAAGAGATGTTAATTATAGGAATAGCAGGCGGAACAGGCTCCGGAAAAACCACCGTCGTACGAAAAATTGTAGAAAGCCTTCCTGCAGGGGAGGTAGTATTGTTACCTCAGGATTCATACTACAAAGACAGTAGTCACGTCCCGGTGGAAGAACGCCAGAACATTAACTTCGATCATCCGGATGCCTTTGAGTGGAGTTTGCTCTCCAAACATGTCATGATGCTGAAAGAAGGAAAAAGCATCGAACAACCAACCTATTCCTATCTGACTTGTACCCGCCAGCCCGAAACAATTCATATTGAACCTCGCGAAGTAGTTATCATTGAAGGGATTCTTGCTTTATGCGATAAGAAACTACGCAACATAATGGATCTCAAAATATTTGTAGATGCCGATCCGGATGAACGCCTGATACGTGTTATTCAAAGAGACGTTATCGAACGGGGACGTACGGCAGAAGCTGTAATGGAACGTTACACACGCGTTCTCAAGCCCATGCACCTGCAATTTATCGAACCTTGCAAGCGCTATGCCGATCTTATCGTACCCGAAGGCGGAAGCAATAAAGTAGCCATTGATATACTGACAATGTACATCAAGAAGCACTTAAGGGGTTGAGAATGGTAAGTTGAAAATGAGAAGTAAAACGTCAAATATGAATGCCAAAAACCTGATTATCCCTCTACTCCTTGTGTTGTTCTGCTGCATGTTAGGTTGCCGAAATAAACAACATAACAAGGTGAATGAAAATGTACGCGATCTTTCGCAGATAAAAGATAGCGGAGAATTGGTTGTATTGACGCTTTACAGTTCAACTTCATATTTCAACTATCGTGGACAGGAAATGGGTTTTCAATACGAACTTAGTGAGCAATTCGCCAAAAGTATGGGATTGAAGCTCAGGATTGAAGTTGCCAACAGTGTGGATGAATTAATCCGCAAGTTATTGGCTGGCGAAGGAGATATGATTGCCTACAACCTGCCTATCACAAAAGAATGGAAAGACAGTATCCTCTATTGCGGGGAAGATATCATTACTCATCAAGTGATTGTGCAACAGGGAAAAAGCAAGTCTCTGAAAGATGTAACCGAGCTGGTAGGAAAAGACATATATGTTAAGCCGGGGAAATATTACGACCGGCTTGTCAATCTGAATAATGAACTGGGAGGAGGTATTCATATCCACAAAGTTACCAGTGACAGTATTACTGTGGAAGACCTGATCACGCAAGTAGCACAAGGTAAAATTCCCTATACGGTAGCCGACAATGACTTAGCGAAACTGAACAAGACCTACTATCCTAATCTGAATATCGATTTGTCCGTCAGTTTCGACCAACGTTCTTCATGGGCTGTACGAAAAGACAGTCCCGAACTGGCAGCCGCAGCTACAAAATGGCATCAGGAGAACATGACTTCTCCGGCTTATACAGCGAGTATGAAACGTTATTTTGAAAACAGTAAAATGATGCCCCACTCTCCTATCCTTTCATTAAAAGAAGGAAAAATATCCCATTATGACGATTTGTTCAGAAAATACTCCAAAGAAATCGGCTGGGATTGGCGTATGCTTGCATCATTAGCTTATACGGAATCCAATTTTGACACAACAGCTGTTTCATGGGCAGGAGCCAAAGGCTTAATGCAACTAATGCCTGCCACCGCCCGGGCTATGGGAGTACCTCCGGGAAAGGAACAGAATCCGGAAGAAAGCGTAAAGGCAGCTATCAAGTATATTGCCGCTACCGACCGCAGTTTCAGTATGATTCCCGATAAAGAAGAACGCCTCAATTTTATCCTCGCTTCTTACAATGCCGGTTTAGGACATATCTATGATGCCATGGCATTGGCAGAGAAATACGGAAAGAACAAACTGGTGTGGAAAGATAATGTAGAAAATTTCATCCTGCTTAAAAGCAATGAAGAATACTTCACTGATCCTGTCTGCAAAAACGGGTATTTCCGTGGTATAGAAACTTATAACTTCGTTCGTGACATTGTGTCACGGTACGAATCTTATAAGAAGAAAATTAAAGCCTAATACTTTTTGTAAGTCAACAGACTGATTCCGACAATAGCCAGGACTGATAAAGGTAATGCAAACAATATCGGGTCAATCACCGGGAACGGATATGTTTCTATCAGTACATCCCGTCCGAACAACGCCTTGCAGATACCCAATGCAGCCGATTCTTTCTGATGTAGAAATACCAGAGCAAAAAGACTTCCAAGAGTTCCTACCCAAAGACTCGCTATTACCCCTTGTTTCGTCGCCCGCTTCCAATAAAGCGCACAGAAATAGGCAGGGAGGAAAGCTGCCGCACAGATTCCCATAAAAATAGAAGTTCCACGGGCAATAATATCATGGGGCAACATATAGCAAATAATATAGCTGACCAAGATAGAGAATAACACTCCCAAACGAATCACATTCGTGAGTTTGCCACGGGAGCGAGGCTTATACGTACCATAAATATCCGAGCCGACCGACGCACCCATTGTATGAAACTGTGAACTCAACGTCGACATACTTGCCGAAAGGATGCACAGCATAAATAGTGCGGCAAACCAATCGGGCATTGCCTTATTAATAAAATATGGAATAATCTTATCAATATCCTGTACGACTTCCGTAGCAATCGCCCCTTCTGTTTTCAGAAAGAAAAGATTACTCAATGCTCCGGCATGATAAATAGCACCTACGGTTATAATCAAAAAGAAACAACCGATAAACACACCACGGTTCAACTGCTTGCTACTTTCCACCGTCATGAAACGGACTACTAGCTGCGGTTGCGCCAGACATCCGATTCCAACACCCAGAATAAGAGAAGTAACCAACGAATACCATTGTGGAGAACCCGTGACAGGCATCGCAGTCCACCCCTGATGTCCCAATGCCTTAAACTTTTCCGGAACCAGAGGAGCAATAGCAGTCAGTTCCTTATTAGCCTCCGTAAAGTTCATATCAAGCACCTGATACAAAGAGAAAAGCAGGAACAACATACAAGCAAACATAATGACTGCCTGCAAAGCGTCCGTATACATCACTCCCTTCATTCCTCCGGCAATCACATAAGCGGCAATCACCAGCGTGAAGATCAATAAAGAGATATTGAAGTCTATCTGAAAGATCTGTTCGATAAATACGGCTCCGCCCTTCATCACAACTGCGGCATAAAGCGGCATCCCTATAAAAATCACAGCAGCAATAAAGACTTGGATATTACGTGAGCGAAAATGACGTCCTAACAATTGCGGGAAAGTACTGACATTCAGTTTAGCCCCCATACGCCGGGTGCGCAAACCAAAAAAGATAAAAGCAATAACAACCCCGATAAACATATTGAGGAAACAGAGCCACTGGATACCCATACCAAAAGCGGCAGCCACTCCCCCGAAGCCCACAATAGCAGATGCGGAAATAAACGTGGCACCATAAGAAAGTGCCATAACGATAGGATTCATCTGACGCCCGCCTACCAGATAGTCACTGGTACTCGTTGTCTTTTTATACCCTAAAAAACCAAGATAAGCAAGTGATAGCAGATAGCCTATCACAATCAAACTGAGTGTAAATGTATTCATCGTGTTTCGTCTTTTTCGTCGTCCTTATTCCAGTATTTCAGCCCGAACCAGGCAGCAAAAATCACACATACTACCGAAAGCAGGTAGGGCAGAATTATAAAAGGGTCGTCTATTCCAAACATTTGCGTATCAGATTTTAATTAATTCAGACGCAAATGTAAGGAAATTATTGAAAAGACAAAACTTTTGTTTACTAATACTGATTATAATGTATCTTTTTCTCGTCAAATTTCTGTTTCGGATTCTCTTTGGTAGCGGGATAACCGAACGGAATGACACAAAGCGGAAGGATATTCTCAGGCAGACCGGTATATTTACGCACCACCTGCATACGGTCTTCATAAGGATAAGCGGCTGTCCACACAGCACCAAATCCCAGACTTTCGGCAGCCAAAAGGATGTTTTGGGCAGCAGCAGAGCAGTCCAGATACCAATAGGAAGATTTCACGGAATCACCGCAAACAATAATTGCATTACGAGCCTGCGTCAACATCTTGGCATACGGAAGTGCGGCAGCCATTGAATCCAGTTTGGCACGGTCGGACACAACGACAAATTCCCACGGACGGACGTCTTTACCCGAAGGGGCAGCCATTCCGGCACGAAGCAACAAATCAATCTTCTCTTTCTCCACTCCCTTATTCAGATAAGTGCGTACGCTTTTACGCTCAAAGATATTATCCAATGCAGCATTTCCGGTTCCGGACGTTCCTTTTTCTTCTTTTGCAGAAGAACATGAACTCATTGCAACTATTGCCATGAAGAGGCATAAGAAAGAGAAAATCTTTTTCATTGTGACACTGTTTTAAAATAGGTTTAACTTATTTTTCTGTGCTTCTTCCAGTGAAACGGTTTCACGGCGCAGTAATCCGCTCTTTTCACGAAGTGCCTCATATTCCGCCTCCAGTTCATTTACCAATTCAGCCTTTAATTGCGGATTCAATAAACGGGAAGCGACACTTGCATTCTGGGAAGCATCTTTAAGGTGCACCACCGGAGCGTGATAGACCGGAGCAATTTTCAGCGCCGTGTGCATCTTAGACGTAGTAGCTCCACCAATCAGAAGAGGTATATCCAGTCCGGCTTTCTCCAGTTCGATAGCTACATGGGCCATTTCCTCCAGAGACGGAGTAATCAGGCCACTAAGACCTATCATGTCTACTTTTTCCTCAATAGCGCGCTGAACGATAGTCTCTGCGGGAACCATTACTCCCAAGTCGACAATCTCATAGCCATTGCAAGCCATTACCACGGCAACAATATTCTTACCGATATCGTGTACATCACCTTTCACTGTGGCAAGCAATACCTTTCCGGCAGAAGTCGTTCCTTCTACTTTTTCCGACTCGATAATCGGTTGCAGAATAGCAACAGCCTTCTTCATTGTACGGGCAGTCTTCACCACTTGAGGCAGGAACATCTTTCCTGCACCGAAAAGCTCGCCTACATAATTCATTCCGTCCATCAACGGACCTTCAATCACATTGACTGCTTTATCATAGAGTGGCAATGCTTCTGCCAAGTCTTGTTCGAGATAATCTCCGATACCTTTCATCAAAGCATATTTCAGACGTTCCTGAACGGATTCATCCCTCCATGCATCATGCTTCACAGCCTGTTGTCCGGCAGCTTCGCCAGAAGTTGCCTTTAAAGCTTCCGCCAGTTCAATCAGGCGTTCGGCAGCGTCGGGGCGACGATTCAAGACAACATCCTCTATCTTTTCAAGAATATCTACCGGTATATCACTATAAAGTACAGAAGTTCCCGGATTCACAATCCCCATATCCATTCCTTGCTGTATGGCATGGTAAAGGAACACAGCGTGCATGGCTTCACGGATATAATTGTTACCACGGAAAGAGAAAGAAAGGTTACTTACTCCCCCGCTGACATGCGCTCCGGGAAGGTTTTTCTTAATCCAACCGGTAGCTTCGATGAAGTCCACCGCATAGTTGTTATGCTCTTCGATACCCGTAGCTACGGCAAGCACATTCGGATCGAAAATAATATCGTGAGGGTTAAAACCTATTTCATCAACCAAAAGACGATAAGCACGCTCGCAAACTTCTATTTTACGCGCAGCAGTGTCAGCCTGTCCTTTTTCATCAAAAGCCATTACTACGGCCGCAGCTCCATATTGCTTGATAATCCGGGCGTGTTCAAGGAATTTGTCTTCACCTTCTTTCAGAGAAATAGAGTTAACGATCGATTTCCCCTGAAGGCATTTTAATCCGGCTTCGATAACTTCCCATTTAGAGGAATCGATCATCACAGGTACACGTGCAATCTCCGGCTCGGACATGATAAGATTGAGGAACGTTGTCATCTCTGCCTTAGCGTCCAGCAATCCATCATCCATATTGACGTCAATCACCAAAGCTCCGTCTTCTACCTGTTGACGGGCAATAGACAACGCTTCATCATATTTCTTTTCATTTATCAGACGAAGGAATTTACGCGAACCGGCCACATTACAGCGTTCTCCGACATTTACAAAGTTTATTTCCGGTTTCACTTCCAACAGCTCAAGGCCGGAAAGCCACATACAATCAGGTTTAGGAGCCGGTATATGCGGTCGGGCACCTTCTACCAGAGCCGGATATTCGGCAATATACGCATCCGTTGTTCCACAACAACCACCGATAATATTGATTAATCCTTCCTGGATATATTCTTTCACCTCATGGGCCATATCCGCAGGAGTTTGATCATACTTGCCGAGACTGTTCGGCAAACCCGCATTCGGATAAGCACTTATATAATAAGGTGCGCGGACAGCCAACTGTTCGAGGAAAGGCTTTAACTGTCGGGCCCCGAACGAGCAGTTCAAACCGACAGAAAAGATATTGGCGTGTTGCACAGAAGCAAGAAATGCATCCAGCGTCTGACCGGACAATGTTCTTCCGCCTACATCAGACACGGTAACAGATAACATGACCGGCACCTCAACACCTGTTACTTTCATTGCTTGTTCTGCAGCAAAAATAGCGGTCTTGGCATTCAACGTATCAAATATCGTCTCAATCAGAATGGCATCCACTCCACCTTCAAGCATAGCTTCCATTTGCTGTTGGTAAGCTGCCGCCAGTTCATCATAAGTCAAGGCACGATAAGCCGGGTTGTTCACATCCGGACTCATAGAGCAGGTCTTATTGGTAGGTCCAACGGAACCGGCTACAAAACGCGGTTTATCAGGATTCTTTGCAGTATATTCATCAGCCAGTTCACGCGCCAGTTTTACAGCTGCAAGATTTATTTCACGCACATATTCTTCCACGTGATAATCTGCCATAGAAACCGTAGTCGAACTGAATGTATTGGTTTCAATAATATCCGCACCTGCTTCCAGATACTTACGATGAATATCTTGAATTACATCGGGACGTGTCAGACACAATAAATCATTATTTCCTTTCAACTGTCCGGGAATATGCGCAAAACGCTCGCCACGAAAATCTTCTTCTGTGAGATTATATTGTTGGATCATTGTACCCATTGCCCCGTCCAAAATAAGAATGCGGTCGGATACAATCTGAGAAATTGTCTTTTTCATTACCCTATCATCATCTTTTAAACATACGAGCCATATCTCTACGGTCGTCTTTTTCTTTTATGGATTCCCGCTTATCATACTCCTTCTTACCTTTCGCCAAAGCAACGACCAGTTTCGCCAAACCTTTTTCGTTGATAAAAAGACGCACGGGCACAATTGTAAACCCGGGATTCTTCATTTCCCGTTGAAGTTTCTCCAGTTCTTTCCTACTAAGCAACAGCTTCCTGTCCCTGCGTGCCGTATGATTATTGTACGATCCATAGAAATACTCGGCGATATGAATATTCTTTACCCATATATCGCCTTTCACATAATAGCAAACCGTATCTACCAGACTCGCTTTTCACAAACGA
>ENA-UOIZ01003353-UOIZ01003353.1-human-gut-metagenome-genome-assembly--contig:-P88-NODE-3353-length-10002-cov-18.329647_pt1 | contig 10002 bp, 10 predicted proteins | sample MGYA00242336_ERZ723883 | MGnify/ENA metagenome assembly ERZ723883 | reverse complement strand
CTTGTACTACTTGTTTGTTTATCTTAAATCTTTCAAAGAACTCTTATTCTTGTTTATTTCCGTTTTACTCGGAAATGTTTTGCAAAGATAAAGTGTTTATTTTAAACCACCAAAAAAAATCGAACTTTTTTTTTAAAACTTTTTTGTTTCATCTATGTTATTCAAATCATCTTGTCAGTTTTAAACTTACCTCTCTTGCTAAGCGGATGCAAAAGTAGTTGATTTCATTTCTTTATCCAAATATATCTATTGTTTTTTCTATTTTTTTTATGATTATACTTATAAATAACTGATTTACAGATTATCTATAATGTTTATTTCGATAATCCATTTTGCAATATCAAAAAGTACACACCATATTATATATCGCGCGCGATAGACTAAAATGAATATTGGATAAACATCGGCTCACCTGCAAAATCATAGGGAAGGATTTTAGCTCTTAAAGGATCATTTTATTCTTCGGACAATTTCCGAAAGTCTTCTTGACGCATCATTCTTTCTCATTAGGAAGTTCGGACCTTTATGCCCTCATGCCCTCACTTTGTGTACAACAAACTCATTATAAACAACTTATGTAGTTAGAGTAAAAATTATCACCCTCACTTACAACCCATGCCCTCACTGTGTTTTGAAGCATATTTCTGTATAACATGCTTGCTTCCAATTATATATACTTCTTTTTATAGACTATTCCAATTTAATGTAAAATAGAGTGTTCTCGGGCCTTTTTCCCGCAAAAAGTGTGCATACCTCCACGGAATATGATAGCCCCCCCCGGCAGCAGTAAAAAGACCAAGACACTTTTAAGAAAGCTCGTTATCTTTTGGAAGTGAATGATTTCACAGATGTGTACTAGGATTTAGTTAACAACTTCTATTGTTATTACTATATCAGATTTGCATAGTTGTTTTTAGGCCTAATGTAGTTGTTATATGGGAGATTCCACATACATCCGCATAAGTCCGCACATACAATATGTGTAGCCCTATGCAGACATACGTGTAAAAGCATGCTTTCTGACACGGGTAAAATATTGACCGGACAGCCGAATCGATTTTAAACTAAAGACTGATGAATATACAAACTTACAAACATCAGGCTAACACATTCTATGTCACATATCATGACAAAAGAGGCTAAGTACAATGCTCCGTATCCAACTTTTATTTTAATATTCTATCTGTTCTATTTTAGGAGACAACTTTTCAATGACAGTACCCAGTTCTTCCTCCCACGGAATAACATTAAACTCTCCCCAAAAGTCAGCATCATATTTAAAATGTGTATCCGAAAATATAGTGCGTGTAGGCATCCGTTCTTTACGCTGGAAACGGGTCACATTATCTACATCCACCTTACAGGTAACCATTTCAAACCATGTATGCAAGGAAGAAGCACTGAACCATTGCCGTTTAAGTTTCACTTTAAAATAGAGATCGCCACGAATATGATTCATGTAATAAATGCCATTCCACTGCCTGTAAGAAATGGTATAAACCACCTCTTGCGCGGTTATTTTCCACTTCCGTGTCTTTCGTTCTATAAACATATCCGTAGCTTGCCTCACATAAGCAGGATTAATTTCAAGACGTGCCTGAACCAACGCATTGTTTTCAGCATCAATATATAATTCGCCACAATAAAGAGGTTCTTTTATTCCTTTATTTTGCCGAAAGGAAATCACATTAACCAAACGATTGTCTATCACCGTCATATCACAGGAGGCATAAAAATACACATTACCCTTACCGTCAGGCAACAGAAAATCCGGCAAGTTCTTGACAATATCCAGTTGCAAACAAGCATCAATTCCCGCACTCATCTTGGCTATCAGTGTATCCCGTTCCTGACTATCGACTATGCGACTCATTTTTAATAGTTTTACATGATCCTGAGAATGATTCAACAAAGAAGAAGGTTTGTAGATTTTAAAAACAGCCTCTGTCAGATTACGAAATTTTTGTTTATACCGAACCCCTTCCCTATAAAATGTAGTGAGATAAACAGGAACCGACGCATAATTTGTTTTTTTAGCTTTCAACATCTCACGCAACAACCGTATAGGATTGACAGCACGAATCACCACTTCTTGAATAGGAATCACCCGAGGTTCCAGAGACCACACCGCGTGTTGAGCCTCTAATAAAGACATATCCATCTCCTGTCCCACATACCCCACATGAGAAACCCCGATGCGACCCTGTCTCAACGAATCGGGCAATCGTAAACGGAATTCGCCATCCTGATTGGTAATACTGCCTATAGAAGTACCGACTACCCCTACCGTGCCGTAAGCAATGGGAGCCCCTGACTGATTATCCTGCAATTTGCCCTCTAAAGTAAAATAGACCAAAGTATCTTTAGAAGTGGTAACAACCGGACATTGCACCTGCAACTGATTGATCAAAATATGATTCTCCACAATGCGCAGACTGATATCCTGCCGACCGATAATTTCGTAAACAGCCTGACGAATAGTGCGCTGTCCTGCCCCCAACTTCACCATACGATCATTGTCCACCACCTTGCTGTCATAAACAAAAAGAAAACCAGACTGTTCGGACACCTTGCCCAGTAAAGTATAGACAGTACCCTTACTCTTAGCAAGATAAATGACTCGCTCCAACACATCTCTATCCGCCGCTTTCGTAAATTCTACCATGCAAACCAGCAAACTGAAAAAGAAGATATGCCAATAATAATGATATGTACGAATATGATTCATCTTCCCACTTTATTCGGATAAAACACCTATATCACCTTCACGAGTATATTTTAAATTCATAGCCAAACAGATAAGCTCTGCCATAGACTCCGGAGCTTCCCCGGAAAATGCAACCGTAAGCCGACGCTCCCCTAAGGAGGGAGAAGTCTTAAGCTGCAAACCGGAAGAATGCATATTAATAACTCTAAGGATATTCATCAAAGATTCGTCTTTGAAACGCATACTTTTCCAATAATGAGCTATCCGGGTATCGTCCCTATAATCAGTGAAACGCAATTGATGTGTTTTAAGCGTCACCGCTTCACCTGCATTGACATACATCTCTTGATTTTTATTTTTCAATGCCACTTTGACCTTGCCACGCTGTACGGACAGTTCGAAAGTACTCCCTACATCACTCTTCACATGAAACATCGTTCCCAAGACCTCAATTCTGACCTCCTCTGTTTCAATCAGAAAAGGACGTTCCCGGTTACCGGTCACATCAAACAGAGCGTTTCCCTGCAAACTAACCTCACGCTTGTCCATAGAGAAATGTTCAGGATATTGCAAAGAGGTTTCCCCACCCATATAGACAATAGATCCATCCTCGAGTGTGGTCACCAAAGTAGATTGCTCCGTGTTCTCCTGCATAATTAAAGCCTGGGCTTCTACCGATTCGCCCACTTTTCGATAAGTAACAGTCAAAAAGACACATATTCCGACCCATATAGCAGCCACAGCCCCCCACTTCCACAACATGGATGCAGACAAACGTTTCCTATCCTGCCGGCCTGATAACAAAAGTCCGTCAGCATCCAAACGGTCATACAATTTATTCCATGCCCGATCCACTCTTTCCTTATTTCTTTTTGTTTCACTCATGTCCTTATAATATAATTCTCAATTTCTTTTTTTAATGCTTTAAGAGCTTTTGTCATCTCAGCCTCTACAGTCTTCACCGACAAAGAAAGCTGCGAAGCTATTTCCGCATACTTTTTACCTTCCATACGATGCATCCGGAATATGCGCAACCTTCGTTCCGGCATCCGAGCAAGCGTAGTATCTATCAAATGTCTTAATTCCTGGTATTCTATCTCTTCTTGAGGACTGCTATCCTGTGTCCGCCCCTTCCGCGAGAGAACAAACTCCCGATATTTGTTTCTCACCTCCAGATGCTCGCAATATTGAAAAGACTGATTGCGCACCGCAATATAAAGATAGCTTTTCATAGAACGGAACAACGGCAGCCTCTCCCGATCTCTCCAAACCCCATAAAACAACTCCTCTACGATTTCCTCCGCAGCCTCCATACTGCCGGTATACTCATGGCATACCAACAGAGAGGGGAATAATAACGGCGAAACACATCTTCAAACGCCTTTATATCTCCCTCCCTTATTTTGGTCAGTGTTAACAAATCATTCAGCATCCACTTCTTTTTTGGTAATTCTTTTCAACCATGCAAACTTCATCCGAGACCTTAACGCGATTGTTTCTTTAACTTATGGACTGCATTTTCCAATGATTCCGTAGGTTCAATAATATTATAGGAGCCCCAGAAATCCTCGCTCCAATATTCATCCACTTTATCATAAAAAGCATCTTTCTGATGAAAAGCCATCTTTCCGGGAATTATCGCCACATTATTTTCCTCCCTATCCGTTGCCACCATCTCTGAAAGCACAGTATAACCGGTAGAGAAAAGCTTGCGCTTCCAATCACACTTAAACCGAATACGGTTACGGATATAGTTCAGAAAGGTTTTCCCATCCACATCTTTATAGGTAACAAGGAAAGAAAGTTCCTGTGGTTTAAAACGTAAGCCATAAGGTTTCTTGGCAAGAATAGCCTGTACCGCCTTGACTTTATTATCCATAGACAAGCTAAATTCCGCACGAGTAAACGACAACTTGTCACGATCAATATACAATTTGCCATAATACAAGGCATAAGGCAAAACGACACGGGGACGGAAACTGATCACATATTGCTGACGATTGTCTATCTGTACCGGTTCTTCCATAAAGAAATCATAATAGTTCAACGTTTCCACATCCAACAACGCATCCTGATTTTTCACAATGTCCACATAGATAGATAAAGTAGGACCGCCAGCCAGTTTCACCCCCAACGTATCACTGGCTCTCTGACTAAGCAGCCGACGTCCTTTCAAAACCTGTACCCGGTCTCGAGTAGTTGTCATATCCTCATAAGAAGTCTTGTAAACATCAATAATAGCTTCCGAAATATTGATATAACGACGCCCTTTCTGAACAGTTTCCCTGTAAAAACCGGTAAGCATATTGTTTTTATTACTGTAATTGACAGGAATCTTGCGAATGGCCTCTTCCACTATAAAACGAGGGTTGTGGGCATAAACCACAATCTCATTCAACATATTGGCATGAGGGGTAAGGTAAATCTTTAAATCCGATAAATGTTCTTTATCTAAACGTACTCTATTGTTATGATAACCGATATGTGAAATTTCTAAAGCAAAAACCATCTCCGCATCTTCTATCTTCAAAGAAAATTCACCATCCGCATTTGTCACCGTCCCCACACTGCTGCCCGAAACAGATACATTGACATACTCTAAAGTCCTTCTATTTTGTTTGTCCTTTACTACACCGCTGACTGTAATATAAGTATTCTCTTCAGCAAACGGTACCTCCTCTTGGCTCCATCCCGGAATGGCACTCAGCCAAAGAACAATGAGCAGTGTCCATTCAATAAATTGTTTTTTATGCGCTCTCATATTCATTAAGGTATTAAAAAAGTAAATACTAATCCTGTTTCTACTTATAAGATCACCCAGGATTAAAATACCCTATGAAAATAAGAAAAATAATTTGTTTTATCGATATCGATGCCCTTTTTACAGACCCAAAACAGTATAAACAATCAAAATAACTGTATCATTCTGTTTCTTCTTTTTTGATTATTGTCTTCTTTTTCTTCATTCTGCCACTCTTGCGCAAAGCTTCCGCTATAATCCATTGAAGCTGTCCATTCGTAGAACGGAATTCATCTGCCGCCCATTTCTCGATAGCTTCCATAGTTTCTGCGTCCACTCTGAGCACAAAGCTTTTTATCATCTCTTTCTTTGCCATTTCCTACATTAATGATTCAACGTTCCGGAATTAATTACCGGCTGTGCTGGCTCGTCCGCACAAAGCACTACCAACAAATTACTGACCATAGCGGCTTTCTTTTCTTCATCCAGTTCTACAATTCCATCCTCGGCTAATTTATCCAAAGCCATCTTAACCATAGAAACAGCCCCTTCCACTATTTTTTCGCGCGCGGTAATAATAGCACTTGCCTGCTGACGACGAAGCATCACCGCTGCAATCTCTGGGGCATAAGCCAAATAATTGATTCTGGCCTCTACTATTTCCATACCGGCCATAGCCAGACGCTCATTAAGCTGACGTTCCAGCTGGTCATTAATTTCTTCACCTCCGCCACGCAAGGTCAGTTCATTAGTATCATGCTCATTGTCATCGTAAGCATACTGTCCGGCCACCTGGCGAAGAGCCGCATCACTCTGCACACGTACAAAATCTTCAAAAGCATTCATACGCCCTGCCACGCTAACACTTGCCGTCCCAGTCCCTTTACTGTCCGCCATCGTCTGCGCATCAATCTCAAACATCGCCTTATAGGTATCTTTCAATTTCCAAACCAAAACCAGCCCTATCAGAATAGGATTACCAATCTTATCATTCACCTTTATCGGCTCCACATCCAGATTACGGGCGCGAAGAGACAACTTTTTCTTGTTCATGAAAGGGTTTACCCAAAAGAAGCCTGTGTTTTTAAAAGTGCCTTTATATTCACCGAAAAACACCATTACACGTGCCTCATTAGGTTCTTGAGAAAAATATCCCGGAAGCATCAGCACAAACAACAATACCAGCACAAATAAAACAGGAATAGATAACCAAGGTAGTTGTCCAAAAATCAAAAAGTTCAGGAATACTAGTGCAGGCAACATAACCAAGTTAAAGAACAAAGCCATAAATCCATTGATTACCAGCTCATTGTAAGACATTTCTTTTGTTTCCATAATGATTTATTTTGATATTATTATGATATCACAAATCAAACAATATTTCTTGAGGTAAGCAAACTGATTTATATGTTATACGGCAGAAACGAACAAAATATTCATCAAAATGCAACAAGAAGCTCCTACTTTGTTGACCTAAATCAATAAAATTGGAATATTGATTAAAAATATGCTGCAAAATACATATTATAACGAACAAAAGCTTTATCTTTGTGTTGTAAAACATAAAAAGATATTTTTTAGTAGCTACTAAGGTAAAAAGAAAGATTGTTTAAAGAAGGCTAACCGGGAGGTATGCCTGCTATTTATGAGTGTTTTTAGGTATTAATTAAAAAAGAAAGGATAACATTATGAAAAAGGTAAAAAACATTTTTCACAAAATCGCTAACGCTGATCCTATGATTTGGGGTTACGTTATGTTGAACGAAACAAAGTAAATTAGAACCAATACAGGGCAACCCCCTGTAGGACTATAAAAAAGGACGGTTATTTAACCGTCTTTTTTATGCCCTTTTACGGGATTTCCACTATCTTTGTCCATTCATTTTCAAACGTATGGACAAAATGCAAGTAGACACCCATAATAAAGAGTTTCAAGATGCCTTGAACCTTATCCAATATACACGTCAGTCAGTATTCCTCACTGGAAAGGCGGGTACAGGTAAATCTACTTTTCTAAAATATGTTTGCGAAGTAACCAAAAAGAAACATATAGTACTGGCTCCCACAGGTATTGCAGCTATCAATGCCGGCGGAAGCACACTGCATAGTTTTTTCAAATTACCATTCTATCCACTTTTACCGGATGATCCTAAATTCAGTTTGAAAGATGGAAAGTTACATAGCTTTCTAAAATATACTTCCGCTCATCGAAAACTGATAAAAGAAGTAGAATTAGTGATCATCGATGAAATTTCCATGGTTCGGGCAGACATTATTGACTTTATAGACAAAATATTGCGGGTATATTCACAAAATATGCGTGAACCATTCGGAGGCAAGCAAATATTGCTGGTAGGAGATGTTTTTCAACTTGAACCAGTCATTAAAAATGACGAACGTGAGATAATCAACCGCTTCTATCCCACCCCTTATTTCTTTTCGGCACGAGTCTTTCAGGAAATGGAGTTGGTATCCATAGAACTGACAAAAGTATACCGCCAGTCGGACAAAGTTTTTGTTAATGTATTGGATCATATCCGGACCAATACTGCCGGAGCAGCTGACTTACAACTACTAAACACCCGTTACAACACTCAAATAGAAGAAAATGAAAGTGATATGTATATCACACTTGCTACCCGGAGAGATACCGTAGACTTTATCAATGAAAAGAAATTATCTGAACTGCCTGGAGAATCAACGATTCTGACCGGTGAGATACATGGAGAGTTTCCAGAAAGCAGCCTTCCCACCCAAATGGAACTGGAAGTAAAACCAGGAGCACAAATTATTTTTATAAAAAACGATTACGACCACCGTTGGGTGAACGGTACGATTGGCACCATTTCAGGTATAGACGAAGGGGATACATTATATGTTATCACAGAAGACGGACAGGAATTTGACGTTAAAAAAGACAGTTGGCGCAATATACGATATAAATATAATGAACTAGAAAAAAAAATAGAAGAAGAAGAATTAGGAGTATTTATACAATATCCTATCCGTTTGGCATGGGCCATCACGATACACAAAAGCCAAGGATTGACTTTCAGCAGGGTCGTTATTGATTTTACAGGAGGGGTGTTTGCCGGTGGACAAGCCTACGTAGCATTGAGCCGCTGTACTTCACTAGACGGCATCCAACTAAAAAAGCAAATTACACGTGGAGATATCTTTGTCCGCCCGGAAATAGTAAAGTTCTCGCAACGATTCAATAACCGCCAGTCCATTGAAAAAGCATTGAAGCAGGCACAAGCTGATGTACAATATGTAGAAGCAGTACAACACTTCGACAAAGGTGATTTTGAAAGATTTCTAGAACAATTCTTTCTTGCCATCCATTCACGTTATGATATCGAAAAGCCTTTGATCAAAAGATTTATACGTAAGAAGCTGGGAATCATCAACAATTTGAAAGTCGAAAACAAACGGCTAAAAGACCAATTCCATGTACAACGCAAAAATCTTGAAAAATATGCCCGCGAATATTATTTAATGGGAAATGAATGTATCATCCAGGCACATGATTCACGTGCTGCTATTGCCAATTATGACAAAGCGATTGAATTGAATCCTTCTTATACGGACGCTTGGATACGTAAAGGTATCACATTACATAATGACAAGGAATACTACGAAGCCGAAGTTTGTCTGAATGAAGCGGTACGCCTTAGTCCCGCTTTATTCAAAGCTATTTACAATCGAGGAAAAAACAGACTGGCATTAGATAATATAGAAGGAGCTTTGGGAGATTTTGACCGGGCTGTTTCTTTAAAGCCGGAACATCCGAAGGCCCATGAATATTTCGGAGACGCATTGATGAGAATCGGAAAAGAAGAGGAAGCCGCCCTACAATGGGCTATTGCGGAACGCTTGCGTGAAAAAAAATCTAAAAATTAAAATAACATGCTTTTAAGACTTTATAATAAGAATAATAATCCCAAAGATCTGGAAGAAGTAATCCGGATATTGGAAGAGGGAGGGTTAATTATTTACCCTACCGATACGATGTATGCCATAGGATGTCATGGTCTGAAAGAACGTGCAATAGAACGTATCTGCAAACTGAAAAACATTGATCCACGTAAAAACAATTTATCCATTATCTGTTACGACTTAAGCAATATCAGCGAATATGCCAAAGTAGACAACAGCACATTCAAGCTAATGAAACGCAATCTTCCCGGACCGTTCACTTTTATCCTGAATACGGGAAACCGTCTGCCCAAAATATTCAAGAACCGTAAAGAAGTAGGTATACGCGTACCTGACAACAACATCATCAGAGAAATATGCCATATACTAAAAGCACCGATCATGACCACCACGTTGCCTCTGAAAGATGGTGAAGACATAGAATATATTACCACTCCAGAACTAATAGAAGAAAAATTCGGGAAAGAGGTAGAACTAATTATTGACGGAGGTATCGGAAACATAGAACCTTCTACCATTGTGAACTGTACAAGCGGAGAAGCAGAAATTGTACGCCAAGGCAAAGGTATTCTGAACGATTTTTAATCTGAATTGTTTTATATATTAGAAATGTCAA
>ENA-UOIZ01003350-UOIZ01003350.1-human-gut-metagenome-genome-assembly--contig:-P88-NODE-3350-length-10010-cov-5.267202_pt1 | contig 10010 bp, 9 predicted proteins | sample MGYA00242336_ERZ723883 | MGnify/ENA metagenome assembly ERZ723883 | reverse complement strand
CATCTTTTCTTTGTTTTTTTATCTGTTATAATAACCTTAGACTTTTAACAGCTATTCCAGAGCATGTTTGAAAATCCTTCCCGCAACCTGCATGCCCCACTTTGCGGGAAATTTTGCCATCTGTTTTCGACTTTCATTATAAGGATACTACAAAAGAAAGGAACCATTATGAACTACCAGATCACACAGTGGTGCGCCCACTTTATCTCAGAGCATGTAAAAGAAGGAGACCTTTGCATTGATGCCACCATGGGAAACGGAAATGACACTCTGCTTCTTTCCCGTCTTTGTGGGGAAAAAGGGCATGTACTCGCTTTCGATATTCAGGAAATAGCACTTGCCAATACCAGAGAGCGGCTCGAAAAAGAAAATGCCCCCCACAATTATGAACTATTTCTGGATTCCCACGTAAATATGGGAAAATACGCAGAGCCTGTGAGTGTAAGCTGCATTGTATTCAATTTCGGCTATCTGCCGAAGGGCGATCATACTCTTGCCACAAGGGCAGAATCCAGTATTCAGGCACTTACCGTATCCCTGTCCCTTTTGAAAAAGGGCGGGATCCTGATGCTGTGTATCTACAGCGGCGGAGATTCCGGGTTTGAGGAACGGGATGCACTGCTGAAATGGCTGAAGGTGCTGGATTCCAGGAAATTTCTGGTTATTAAAACAGAATATTACAACCGGCCTAATCATCCGCCTATGCCCGTACTTGTAGTCAAACTGTAACTGGTATACAAAAAGCAACAACTTTTTTCCATATATTTACTCAAAAACACCCCTTAGACAGACTGTAATTATTTGTGTCTGCCAAAGGGGTATTTTATCTTCGGTATTCTTAAACTGTACTTTGTCAGTCAATAACGGTAACGCTTGTCATCACCGGCTGCTCATCTGCAGAAATAGTTCCATTGTTATCTGTAGGCTTTGCATCCTTGCAGATCTGGTCAACAATGTCCATGCCTTCTGTCACATGTCCGAAAGCGGCATACTGTCCATCCAGATAGGTACTGTCGGACTGCACGATAAAGAACTGGGAGCTTGCACTGTCCGGATCTGAGGATCTTGCCATGGAGATCACACCTCTCTCATGGGAAATATCGTTCTTTACACCATTCTCAGAAAACTCGCCCTTAATAGTCTCATCAGAGCCTCCTCTTCCGGTTCCTTCCGGATCTCCGCCCTGGATCATAAATCCATCAATAATACGGTGGAAAGTAAGTCCGTCATAGAAATGCTCCTGTGCCAGTTTCACAAAGTTGGTTACACTGATAGGTGCTGTGTCCGCATCCAGTTCCACCTTAATGGTACCGTAGTCCTTCACCTCAATCTCTGCATGATGAAGACCGGCAAGAGGCTCTGAAGTATCCAGAACAGTGCTGGTATCGTCTGCTGTCTCATCTGTACCTTCTCCATCCCCGGAACCGTCTGTAAAGCCGGAAACTTCTTCCTCCGTTCCTTCTGGCTGGTCAGCACTTTCCTCTGTACTTTCCTCTTTTGTTTCTTCAGTGTCTTTATTTTCTTCTGTATTCTCCTTAGTATCTGCTTCTGTGCTCTTGCTTTCCTCTTTCGTATCATCTGAACCACAGCCTGCCAGCATTCCTGCGGAAAGAGCTGCCACCATCAGCATTGCCAGAATTTTTCTTTTTTTCATGATTTTATGCCTCCAATTCTTGATGCCATCTTTTTCTATTATAACGAAAATCACGTAAAAAACAATTGTTTTCACAGATTGTTCAATTTCTTTTTCTTTGTCTTGCAACAGCTTGTATTGTCTGCTAAAATCAAGAAAGAATTTATCAGAAAGCGAGGTCTTTTTTATGGAAAAGATTACCAGTTTCACAATAGATCACATCAAACTTCAGCCAGGCGTTTACGTTTCCCGCAAGGATCCGGTTGGAAATAGTGTGATCACCACTTTTGACATTCGTATGACTTCCCCAAATGAGGAGCCTGTTATGAACACAGCAGAGCTTCACACCATTGAGCATCTTGCTGCTACTTTTCTTCGCAACCACAAGGAATTCGGACCGAAGATGATCTACTGGGGACCAATGGGCTGCCGTACCGGCAATTATCTGCTGCTGAACGGAGATTATGAATCTAAGGATATTGTTCCGCTTATGGTTGAAACCTTTGAGTTTATCCGTGATTTCCAGGGCGAGGTTCCTGGTGCTTCCCCGAAAGACTGTGGAAATTATCTGGATATGAACCTTGGAATGGCGAAATATCTGGCTAAGAAGTTCCTGGATGAAGTGCTGTATGACATCAAGCCAGACAGACTGGTTTATCCGGAATAATTTGATTTGATATATTCAGAAATCTCCCTCTTACCATTTCATGGCAGGAGGGAATTTCTTTAGTACTCAAAAAACGCTATGCAAACGATAATATCATCCATTTACATAGCGTCTTTCATCTCATCATTTCATCGCTTAAATTTCCAGCCTGTCAGCCTGCGACAGCCTCATCAGCTGCAGCATCTGCACTTCCTTCTGTAGCTGCCTGATCAGCAGTTCCATCTGCGGCTGCACCGTCAGCTGCCACTGCACTTACATAATCACCGGACACATAAGCAGTCTGTCCCTCATAGGAAACCTCAATCCAGCCATTGTCGCATACACCTGTACTTGTAAGCTGTGTACCGCTTGTTACACCTGCAATCCAGGTAGCATCTGCACTTGCATCTGCACGAAGGTTAATATCTGCATTCGCAACATATGTACCATCCTGCTTGGTTACATTCACACCGCTTGCAGTCTGCTCTACAACTGGTTCTGGAGTAGGAGTAACTTCTGGTGTAGGAGTCACCTCAGGGGTTGGTGTTGGAATAGGGGTCGGGGTTGCCTGTATAACTGTAACGCTTGCTCCTGCACCTTCCTCAAATCCACATCCAGGGATGCAAAGTGCTGCGCCCAGAAGCAAAACGGCTAATGCTGCTTTTTTCATAATATAGTTCCTCCTTTACAAAGCAATGGTGCTTTGAATTGATTCATCTTCTTTTCATATAATATTACAAAAACAGACTCATTTCGCGAATCGTTACAATTAATATACAGTATTATTACAAATTATGCAACCCCTAAGTGTATCTTTGCAATAAAGCATATTTGAAATAGTTACTGGTCACGGAGTGAACAGTAATTTGAAATAAAGCGTTCTTAGTTAACAACCACCGGCTCAACTGGTGGTTGTTTATCAGACCTCCTTCAGATTCCCAGAACAGCAGATATCTTAATCTCCTTTTCTGTTTCACTGAGATCAAAGTCACCGCCATCTTCCACAGTCATGTGTACCTCATACAGTACATCTTCGGATAATGTATCCGGTGTTTCACCATCTTCTGTCTGGATATGCCATTTCTCTGCCGGAACTTCTTTCAAGGTACCATCTGTGCCGTATGCATACAGCTTCAGAGAACCTGTTTCCCCAGAGATTCCTTTCATACGTATTGCAACGATTGTATTCGGATGTACGTTCTCAATTGTGATCGTATTCAGCCATCCTTCCACATCTCCCAGACCACCATCTGCCGCAAATTTCTCCTGGCTTAACACATTGCGCATCGCCTGATCCAGATCAACCCTACGATAAGGCATTTCCGGCAGATAAACGAATCTGTCCTGAAGTCTCAGAAGTTCCAGATAACCGGTAGGACAGTAAAGTGAATTTCCGCTGTTTCCGGCATACATTCCGATAGCCATGTTGTTGTACATAGGCTTGCTGGCAACATCCATGGAAAAAACAGTTTCACCGGTCTCAAAATCAAGTATAATATACTGCCACATACCGGTTTCCAGATTCTGTACATATCCGTAGATATATCCGGTTGCCGTAGATAATTTCATCATGGAAGTATCTGACAGATCACTTCTGCACCAGATACTCTTCATTTCGTATCCATCCTCAGTCTTAATCGTATCTACGCGTTCCACACCCGGCGTGATCATTTTATTTCCCTGTTTCAACCAATTTTCATCATAAATATTGGTATAACTCTGAATGGAGGAATCACTGTCCTCTTTTCCCAGGTTGGCACTTCCTGCACCAAACCAGTTACATACGATGGTACTTACGGTTCCTGCACCGTTATCATACACGATCGCAGAATTTTCAACAGATACCTGACTGCCCTCCGGAAGTTCATCGATCACAGGGAGACTTGCAACAACTTCTCCTGTTTTCATATCCAAGGCAAGAAGATTTACGGTCTCCTGATTATCAGTAAACATCACCAGATCTTTTGTAAGGGATGGAGAGCATCCGCTGCCCCAGGCAAGACCTCCGCCAGTTGTTTCATCCCCTTCTTTGCTTTCTTTCGCACCAGCACTCTCGTAAGGAGTTTCCCAGATTTTCTTCACTCCATTGTCCGCCTGCAGCAGATAACAGTTCTGATTCGTCAGGATCACTGCTCCATCCTTGGATGCTGCAATTCCATTCTCTGCACCCTCTCCCGGAGCCAGCTCATATACGAAGACTGCCTCTGACAGATCAGTTTCCTCTCCATTTAAAATGGCATCAATAGCTGTACGGGAAATATAGCCCATAGCACCCTGCTGTTTCCTGTCAGGGTAAATACGGAATCCTCCGGTTGCAAACCAGAGATTTCCTTCATAGTCAAACACTACAGCAAGAAGATTCTGATCCAGTGTTTTTCCAAGTGCTGCCTCTGCCGCTGCTTTAATATCAATATCCAGCACTTTCTCAAATTCCGGAAGTACGTTTCCGTCTTCATCTGTTGCCTTCAGCATCAGCACATGGTTATTATTGGTCGGACACACCAGACGGTTACTCTCATCTACAAAGGAATAGGAGCTCTGGATCAGATATTCTCCATTGTCATGCTGTTTTGGAGAAAAATATCCCAGTGTCTGTGTTTCCTCTGCATTGATATCACGAATTGCCAGTCCACCAAGCAACGGAACCACTGCATGTCCATAAGAATCGAAAAAGATAGCAGGAGACGCATTTGCATTGGTTTTTTCATAAGAAACATTGATTTCTGAATAAATGCCTACCGGTAATACTTCGTCTGTGGAATCTGTATTGTAGCAGTCATGATGAATATTGGAATCACTTGCTGCCATATAAGGATTCTCGTCAATAACCTTCTGTGTAAGTGTCTTTATGGGCAGTTCTGATGTCTGAGCTGTATTTTCCTCCGTCTGTGTTTCTTCTGCACGTACCATATTTATTGATGGTTCAGATGTTGCAGCAGCTATAAAAGTGATCATTGCAAGAATTAAAGCTCTTTTCTTCATATTGTTTTCCTCCTGAGTGTTTTTATCTTATTACCTTGCTGCGTTCAAACCAAATGGAAAGTCCTTCTTTTATTTTTTGCTCTTCCATAGGTTTCATAAAAAAATATTCTATCCGCATCCTGAACGCATGAAGCGAAAAATCAAGATCACTGCACCAGATGATCCCACATTTGGGATACAGGGAACGAAGATGTTCTGCCGCATTCAGCCCGGACACACCAGGTAATGCAAGAAACACCACTGCCGGTACTGTTTTTCGTGTCCACTCAAAAAATTGTTCCTGATCCTGATAGATTTCAATCAATGGAAAAATTTTCTTTTCTGTACAGTAATTCCTGATATATTCCGCACAGTTCTGTCCTTCCTGTTTCTGATCAGTCAATATAGCAATACAATACACGACATCCCTCCTTTTCCATTTAATGTACTCCCATTTGATGTACTCCCATTTGTTATTCTCATTATAAAAAAGTCGGAAATTATTTCAATAATTCTGTCACGAAACGCCAGAAAATGACACGAATTGTAAATCTATGGTATTTAGATAATTTTAAGTTTGGGGAATTGTCTGTCGGAGCGGACAGGGATTAATTTCTTTTTTAGCAGTGCCATCACATTTATATTTTATATACTCAAAGAAAACAGGCTGGTCCACATATCTTCTGTAGAAACCAGCCTGAATTCTTATTGGTTTACAATGTGATCTTGTACGTGTTATAGGAACATTTTCCCATTCCATAACTTATACCCGCTCAAATACCACCGTCACCTGTCCGCCGCAGATCATTCCAAGACTGTCCTGGCCGTCTGCTGTTAAGGCATAGTGTTTTACTTCTTTTTCTTTTACTTCTTTACAATGATTGATGGCTTCGTACTCTACTTTGCCGCCGCCAATGCTGCCTGTAATGTGTCCGGATGGTTCTACGAACATTTTGCTTCCTACTCCTCTTGGAGAAGAGCCGGATTTCTCTGCGATAGTGACCATGACACCATGACGACCTTCCAGAACTGCTGTCTCTACTTTTTCATCACAGTATGCGGAATAATGCTGATTTTTTACCTTAATGATCTCTGCCATAATGCTCACTGCAATTTCCTCCGGAAGCTGCCCGCCAAGAGGAATTCCGATTGGTGCATGGACTTCGTCCAATTGCTCCAGAGTGTAACCTTCTTTTAGAAGATTTTCCCTGGTGATCCGCACTTTGTTTTTGCTACCGATCATGCCAAGATATTCGTAGGGACGATGGAGAAGCCTGCGAAGGCAGTCTGCATCACCAATGTGGCCTCTGGTAAGAATTACATAATAGGCATTGTCATAAGGAGCAATATATTTGTCCAGGTCCTTGAAATCACCATAGACCAGCTGGTCTGCTTCCGGGAATCGAGCCTTTTTCACGAAATCTTCTCTGTCATCCATGATCGTCACATGAAAGCCAAGCATTTTTCCCAGATGGGCAGTAGGCTGGGATACGTGACCGCCTCCAAAGATCACAAGCCTTGGATTCTTGCGGTAATCTTCTACGAAAAGCCGGCGACCGTCTGCTTCTGTCACTTTTGTCTCTTTCGTCTCACTCAGAATATTCAGATAATTATCCCATATGGAAGCATCTTCCGTTTTCTCGGGGATCAGCTGTACACCTGATTTTTTTTCAGCAACTTCACCACAGTTTTCTTCTCTAATAACCGTTTCGGGTTTCAAAATGCACTTCTTTCCCATATATGGTCCATCCAGAAAAATTCCAGTTTTTGCCCTGCCTTTTTCATCAAGAATCTGATAAATTTTATTATACATGATTTTTCACTCCATCCTGTCATATCAACTACCCATCCCTTCCTGCCATCATTACCAGGCATTCTTTAATCAATCCCTGTTATTGGCAAGAGGATGATGCAGCGGTTAAAATTTCATTGCACCTTTCATTCCTATATATTATAATACATCCGGAGGAATTTTCACAATGAAGAAAAAAAGAATTATGGCCAGTTTTCCCCTTCGGATCCTGGCAGTCAGCATACCTGGCCTCCTTGCAGGCCTGTTTTTTAATGCCACTCGAACTACGGGTCTGACTTCCGGAGCATTGAATCTTGTGGTCACTGCCCGCTATGTACTAAGTCAGATAATCACCTTTCTGGCACCGCTGATCATTATCGGTCTTGTGGCATCTTCCATTATTTCCGTAAAAAAAGCTCCCACACCCGTCACCGCGCCAATTGTCCGGATCACTTATTTTTCCATGCTTGGAGCCGCAGCTTTCGCATCCGTTCTTGGATATCTGATCATTCCAAAACTTCCGGTATCCACAGACAGTTTATCTTTCCGCTTCCTGCCGGATACCTTGTTTGAGCTTCCCATTCCAGCACCGGTTTCTGCACTGAGCGCGTTAGTACTTGCTATTTTGCTTGCCCTTGGTGCCTGCTGGACCAATGCAGTGCGAACCAAAGAGCTTTTGCAGGAGTTTCGGGGAATCACCCTTTCCCTGATGTCCAGGATTCTTCTTCCACTGCTGCCTGCTTATATCGGGCTTTCTCTATGTACACTGGCTTATCAGGGATATTTCATCAAGTATCTGCCACTGTTGCTTCTGGCACTTATTATTATAATTCCGGCTTATATGGTCTGGGTGTTGGTTCTGTATCATATTGCAGGATCTTATGCCGGAGAAAAGGCATGGGGAATTTTGAAAAATTATATACCGATCTGTAAAATGGCTTTAAGAACCCATTCTTCCACAGCTGTGGAAAAATATTCACAGGAAGCAGCTGACAAATGTGTGCCGCTTGATTCCGAGCTTATCAAAGAGGCAATTTCTCTTTTTACCCAGATTCATCACTATGGTTCTGTGCTTGCAGAGGTATTCTTCGCTATGATGATCTCCCGTATTCTGTACGGCTCTGTTCCTGCACCGGGAACTATGGTGATCTTCAGTATTTTGCTTGCCACCTGTTCCATTGGCACACCCGGACTTCCATGGGGAACCGTAATGGTATCCCTGGGAACCCTGACCGGAATCCTGAAATTCGGAGATTCCGGTTTGGCGCTGATGTTCGCTGTTTTTGCACTGAATGATGCTTTTGCAGCAGCATGTAATGCCACATGTGACGGAGCCGCTGCACTGTTTCTGACAGGATATGTAAAAAGACATGATTTTTCAAACAGGCTCTAGGCCAGCGGCTGTCTCAGCCCTCTCTTAATATAAGCTCCAAGTTTCTCCTGCACCAGTTTTCCTTCATCCACAGCAAGGTTTCCGCGAAGGAATACTTTATCAATATCTCCATGGACTTCAAAACCCTCATAGGGGTTGTTATCTGTATTATAGGCATGTGTTTTCGCAGAGATCACGTTCTCTTTTTCCGGATCAAATACTACAATGTCTGCGTCGCTGCCTTCGGCGATAGCTCCTTTGTTTGGATATACACCGTACAACTTAGCTGGATTTTCACACAGAAGCTGGCACATTTTCTCGACTGTAATTTTGCCGGTGCGCACGCCGTAAGTATAAAGAAGAGTTCCCCTTGTCTGAACTCCCGGCAGGCCACCTGGAATCTTGGTAAAATCCGCTTTTCCCATTGCTTTCTGGGCAAGGGTAAAGCTGCACTGGTCTGTAGCTACTGTCTGGATATCTCCATCTGCCAGGGCTTTCCACAGGCAATCCTGATCCGCTTTCTTGCGGATTGGCGGAGCGCACACATATTTGGCACCTTCGAAATCAGGTTTGGAATAAACGCTGTCGTCCAGAAGAAGATACTGAGGACAGGTCTCTGCAAATACGGTCTGACCATTTTCCCGGGCACGGATGATTTCTTCGTATGCCTTGCGGTTGGTCAAATGCACCACCATGACCGGAGCTCCTGCTTCCTTCGCAATTACAAGAAGACGGTGTACTGCCTCCGCTTCCATGGTATCCGGACGTACAAGAGGATGATTCTCCGGACCCAGTTTTCCCTGTGCTTTCGCTTCCTGGATCAGTGCGTCGATCACGCCTGCATTTTCGCAATGTACGCCTGCGAAACAGCCTTTTTCATTTAAGGCCTTTATGATCTTATAAAGATCCTCGTCGTCTACGATCATTGCCGGGTAAGTCATATATAGCTTGAAGCTGGTAATGCCCTCATTGATCATATCCTGAATTTCTTTCTTTGTCTCCTCATTCCATTCTACAATGGACATGTGAAAAGAATAGTCACAGGAGCATTTGCCATCAGCCTTTTTGTGCCACTTCTCAAGGCCCTCTTTCAGGGTATGTCCACCTTTATCCTGTGAAGCAAAATCAATGACCAGAGTGGTTCCTCCAAGGATCGCCGCTCTTGTTCCTGTCTCGAAATCATCTGCTGTTACAGTACCAGCAACCTCCAGGTCAAAATGGGTATGTCCGTCAATAAATCCCGGGAAAAGGAGCTTGCCGGATACATCCACCACCTTGGCGTCTGGCTGTGAAAGATTCTCTCCTACTTTTATGATCTTTTCGCCTTCCACCAACACATCCTGTTTCCTTGTGCCTGCACCTGATATTACGGTTCCGTTTTTCAAAAGATATTTCATACAACAGATCCTCCCTTCACATTTCTATGGTTATCTGCAATTTCCAAACCAGTCCTGTATTTACTTTTCTTACACATTGACTTGCATTTATACAAAATAACCAATTCTATTTACCTCATGTCTTATTTTAATGTAAATATACCACATGTATTTTCCATCTTCAACAAAATAAATACTAACATAAACTAGTAACACATTCAATTAATCTA
>ENA-UOIZ01003348-UOIZ01003348.1-human-gut-metagenome-genome-assembly--contig:-P88-NODE-3348-length-10022-cov-5.315642_pt1 | contig 10022 bp, 5 predicted proteins | sample MGYA00242336_ERZ723883 | MGnify/ENA metagenome assembly ERZ723883 | reverse complement strand
TTTTTTTTGTCTTTTTTTAGAAAAACTTTATGTGTATATCCAACAGCGATATGCTATACTGAAAGGGATTTAAAACCGAGGCAAGGAGCGATTTTTATGAAATTAAAAACGAGGCTTATCATAGCCTTTTTTGTTATTATCTGTGTGCCTCTTTTGCTTGCAGGAGTATCGCTGGTTGGTTTTTCTACGTATCAGATCCGTAATCTGGAGGATCATCTCGGCATTTCCGGTGTGACTTATGAAAATATGTCGGATTCGGTGCAGGTTCTGAACAAAGCGACGAACTCCAATTTTGAACAGATCAAAGCAAAGGGCAGTGAAAATCCGGATGCATTTCTGAATCGTGATTATCTGGATCAGCTGAATGATGAGCTGAAAGAGAAATATTCTTTTCTGATCGTAAGAAAGGGCGACAGCCTTTATTATTCCGGAAGTGATGAGAGCGTGAATAAGCTGTTTCCGGAGCTGCCGGAGTATAGTGACGTGGTCAGCCAGTCGGACAGCGGCGTTTACATCGGTAAGGATGTGAAGGCGTTCGTCAAGCAGATGGATCTGACGTTTTCAGATCAGACAGAAGGCAGTGTTTTTGTAATCACCAGCCTGACGATGGTGCGTCAGATAAGGACTCTTACAAGAGATATGCTTGTTTCTATCGTGATCATTCTGATCATGACAGCAGGTATGCTGACGATGTGGATTTACAATGGAATCAGCATTCCGCTGAAAAAGCTTAAGGAAGCAACGCAGAACATCAAAGAGGGAAATCTGGATTTTGTTCTGGATGCAGAAGGTGACGATGAGATCAGTGAGCTGTGCCGCGATTTTGAGGAAATGCGGCAGAGACTGAGGGAGTCATCTGAGGAAAAGATACAGTACGACAAGGAGAATAAAGAGCTGATCAGCAACATTGCACACGATCTGAAAACTCCTATCACAGCCCTGAAAGGTTATGCGGAGGGAATCATGGATGGTGTGGCGGATACGCCAGAGAAAATGGACCGTTACATCCGCACGATTTATAATAAAGCAAATGATATGGATCGTCTGATCAATGAGCTGACGTTCTATTCAAAGATCGATACAAACCGTATTCCATATACATTCAATAAGATTAATGTACGTGAATATTTTGATGACTGTGTGGAAGAGGTCGGACTGGATCTGGAATCCAAAAATATTGAGCTGTCTTACTTTAATTCAGTTGAAAATGATGTGCTTGTGATCGCCGATGCAGAGCAGCTGAAGCGAGTCATTAACAATATTGTCGGAAACTCTATCAAATATATGGATAAGCCAAAAGGCTATATCAGCATCCGTGTCAAAGATGTGGGTGATTTCATCCAGGTTGAGATCGAAGATAACGGACGAGGTATTGCGGCAAAAGATCTGCCGGCAATCTTTGACCGGTTCTTCCGGGCGGATGCATCCAGGAATTCTTCCAAAGGAGGAAGTGGAATCGGTCTTTCCATCGTACGCAAGATCATCGAAGATCACGGCGGAAAGATCTGGGCAAACAGTAAACTCGGATGTGGTACAGTGATGTACTTTGTCCTTAGAAAATATCAGGAGGTGCCTGTAAATGAGCAGAATACTAATCATAGAAGATGAGGAGAGTATTGCAGAGCTGGAGAAAGATTATCTGGAACTGAGCGGATTTGAAGTTGAGATTGAGAGCAAGGGAGACGTTGGACTCAAACGTGCCCTGGAAGAAGAATTTGATCTTTACATTCTCGACCTGATGCTGCCGGGAATGGACGGATTTGAGATCTGTAAAGAGATCAGAAACCACAAAAATACGCCAATTCTGATGGTTTCCGCAAAGAAAGATGACATTGATAAGATCCGTGGACTGGGACTTGGAGCAGATGACTATATGACCAAACCGTTCAGCCCGAGTGAACTGGTAGCGAGAGTCAAAGCACATATGGCACGTTATGAGCGTCTGGTCAGCACAAATATGCCGAAGAATGATATCGTAGAGATCCGCGGCATCAAGATCGACAAGACAGCACGCCGTGTGTGGGTAAATGGAGAAGAAAAAGCATTTACCACAAAAGAATTTGATCTGCTGACCTTCCTTGCGGAGCATCCAAATCATGTATTCACAAAAGAAGAGCTGTTCAGTGAAATCTGGGATATGGAGTCGATCGGAGATATTGCGACCGTTACGGTACATATCAAAAAGATTCGTGAGAAGATTGAGTTTAACACAGCCAAGCCACAGTATATCGAGACAATCTGGGGCGTGGGATATCGATTTAAGATTTAAAGATGCCAGGGTCAGAAGCATGAAACCACGATGTGCTTGCACAAGAGTGGTTTTATAGCATCGCTTACCCCAAGTATTTACAAGGAGGAACATCATGAAGGAAGTAAAAACTCCAAAGAAGCCGTTTATCTATTACCTGATCATTGCGGCAACGATCATGATACTGCTCAACACACTTGTTTTTCCGAATGTGCTGAAGCATCAAGTAAAGGAAGTCGGCTACAATGTTTTTATGCAGATGACAAATAATCAGGAGATCGGCTCGGTAAATATCACCGATTCTGAGATCTTCTTTACAAACAAAGACAATTCGCAGATGTACAAAACCGGCGTGATCAACGACCCGGAACTGGTAGACCGTCTGTACAAAGCAGGTGCAACTTTTTCCACGGAGATCACAGAAGAAATGTCTCCGATCGTTTATCTTCTGCTCGGCTATGTACTGCCAATCTTTATTTTTGTTGCACTTGGCAGATGGCTTTCCAAAAAGATAATGAGCAAGATGAGTGACGGGGCAAACCCGATGAACTCCATGATGTTTGGCACAAAGAGCAATGCCAAGATCTATGTAAAATCCACAAGCGGCATCAAATTCTCCGATGTGGCAGGAGAGGAAGAAGCAAAAGAACTGCTTACAGAGATCGTAGATTTCCTTCACAATCCCGGCAAATATCAGGAAATCGGAGCATCGATGCCAAAAGGTGCACTGCTTGTAGGCCCTCCGGGAACCGGTAAAACATTGCTGGCAAAAGCAGTTGCAGGTGAGGCGAACGTACCGTTCTTCTCGATCTCCGGTTCTGAGTTTGTTGAGATGTTTGTCGGTATGGGTGCTGCAAAAGTGCGTGACCTGTTCAAACAGGCAAGCGAGAAAGCACCGTGTATCGTCTTTATCGACGAGATCGATGCGGTCGGCAAGAAACGTGACGGACGCATCGGCGGCAACGATGAGCGTGAGCAGACGCTGAATCAGCTGCTCACGGAAATGGATGGATTTGACGGTTCCAAAGGTGTTGTCATTCTGGCAGCGACCAACCAGCCGGATTCTCTTGACCCGGCACTGCTCCGTCCGGGACGATTTGACCGCCGTATTCCGGTGGAACTGCCGGATCTTCAGGGTCGTGTGGATATTCTGAAAGTCCATGCAAAAAAGATCAAACTTGCGGATAACGTAGATTTCAATGCGATCGCCAGAGCTGCATCCGGAGCATCCGGAGCGGAACTTGCAAATATCGTGAATGAAGCAGCACTTCATGCTGTACGCTGCGGACGCAAATTTGCAACACAGGCAGATCTGATGGAGAGCGTGGAAGTTGTTATCGCAGGATATCAGAAGAAAAACCGTATCCTGTCGGATAAAGAGAAACTGAGCGTTTCCTAACATGTGGTTGGACATGCACTGGTTGCTGCCATGCAGACCAATTCTTCACCGGGTCAGAAGATCACGATCATTCCGAGAACTACCGGTGCACTCGGCTATACGATGCAGGTAGAAGAGGGCGAGCATTTCCTGATGAACAAAACAGAGATGGAAAACAAGATCGCAACCTTTACCGGCGGCCGTGCGGCAGAAGAACTGATCTTTGGTGAGATCACAACCGGAGCTTCCAATGATATCGAGCAGGCAACGAAATTTGCAAGAGCCATGATCACACGTTACGGTATGAACGAAGAGTTTGATATGGTAGCCATGGAAAGCGTTTCTAACCAGTATCTTGGCGGAGACAGCTCTTTGACCTGCTCCATGGAGACACAGACGCTGATCGACCAGAAAGTCGTTCAGCTGGTCAAAGAACAGCATCAGAAGGCAAAAAAAATCCTGGAAGACAACGTTATGAAGCTGCATGAGATCGCAAAATTCCTCTACGAGCATGAGACGATCACCGGAGAAGAATTTATGGAGATTCTGAACAGCGACAGCCAGAAGATCATCGAAGAGAAACAGCAGTAAAAAAGAAACACAAATAAATGAAAGAAAAAAATCCGGAACGGACAGTAAAAACTGTTTTGTTCCGGATTTTTTTTGCGGCAGGATCACTGTATATATCTGCGGAGTGATTTCGTTGAAAATATTGCTCCGGTTAAGATGCAAAACATACAGTTTCAGCCAGTTTCTGGAGCTTGAATGCAGTCATCACATCAAGAGTTCCGGTATAGGGGATGCCCATTGAGGATCTCGAAAAAACAGTGTTGTAAATGACGCATGCTGCCAGGTAACTTCCTTCTGCGGTTGGGTGCGAATAGTCACCCATCAGAAGTTTGATCCCATACGAAGAATGGCTGCAGAGCAGAAATGCTGTGCCAACCGGAGCGACGAGAGCATTGTGCTCTTCGGCGATCTCCGCAATCGTACGGTTAAGAATACTCTGGTAATCAGAGCGGTTTGACACGGAATCGTACCGGTTATAATCATTATGCCATTTCCCCGGGGCCCATGTCTGATAAAGGACCATCTTTGCACCGCTGGCCTGAATATAAGGAGCCAGCTTGCGGATGGTTCTTTTCATACGCTGTGGTTTGGAAATCGGATAATAGCGTCGATCCTGCAAAATGACGTAATCCCATCGCTGCATACGCAGAAGCCGGTAAAGTTTTCTGCCGTTGGCAGTTGTAGGGTTGCTTGTATTTTTCAGGGAACGTCCCGGATTGGTGAGTGACCTTACGATCACGTTCTGACCGGAACTCTTGCACAGTTTCCGAAAAATATTTGGCATATGATTTCGCTGTGTATAGCTGTTTCCCACAAATAAAATGCGTGTGGGAGATGTTGGTGCTTCCCTGTGCCCTGCGGCATGTGCTGTGACAGGAATCCAGCACAGCATCATGGCAAGACAAACTATAAAAATCGATTTTTTGATCGGTAAAAACTTCTGCATCAGAATTCAGCAGCTGTCTGCAGGATCAGAACGGCATCGGAAGTGTCTGCAATACCGTCCTGGTTCATATCTGCACTTACGGTTGCAGCATCGTCCAGAGTATCAAGTTCAGCGGCAGAACGAAGCAGCAGTGCACTGTCGTCAGTAGTTACGCTGCCGTCGTTATTTACGTCGCCAAGCAGACGAACGTTTGCAACTTTTTCGGTCAGCAAGGTAACTGCATTGTTGATTGCATCCTGAAGTGCATCCGGGTTGTCATTCACTGCTTTTCCGGCAGCCAGAGCTTCTTCCAGACCGTTCAGTGTAGAAGATACATAGCTGTCTTTAGCAGCAACGATGGCTTCTGCTTTTGCGATGACAGCAACCAGAGCAGCTTTATTTCCGACACGTTCCAGATTGGTGATCGCAGTGATGATATCAGCATATGCCTTGCCGATCGCCTCCGGTGCACGGTTCAGGTCATCAATGACGTCTTTTGCAGCATCCATTGCATCTTTCAGATCTTTATAGCTGTCGGATGTAAAGTCTTTTTCTTCCAGACCGCCTGCGGAAGCAACCAGTTTTTTCAGAGCGGCGAGGTCAGCTCTTTCAGCCATAGCAGCCAGTGCATCCAGCAGTGTGGAAGCAGCACGGTCAACTTCTGTCTGAGTAGCAGATGTGTTTGCATAAACAGCTTTTGCAGCTGTCAGAGCAGCTGTCAGATCTTCGGTGTTTTCATAATCAGCAGCACGTTCCAGAAGCTTGTCAGCAGCGTCGATGGCAACGTTCAGATGTGTTTTCTGAACACCGTATGCCAGGTTGTTGACTGCATCGACCAGAGCGGACACAGCACTGTCCATTTCTGTGATGGAAGCATTGGATTTGTCAAGAACAGCTTTTGCAGCAGTTAAAGCATTCTTCAGTGCAGCTGCGGAATCTGCTGTATAAACAGAAAGATCAGCGTCTTTCCATGTATTGTAGAAGTTCAGCAGTGAGTTTTCAACTGCATAATAGGAACTTGGTTCGACTGCATCGTAAGTCAGACCATAACCGAAAGCGTATTTGATATCGGATGTCATCTGACCATTTTCGATAACTGGAACATTAACCGGAAGTTTACCGGATGCAGCGAAGCGACCAAAGATAACTTCTACGCCGGCGATGATGTTCGGACCAAATGCATTATCCGGTTTCAGAGCTTCTGTCGGATCCATACCTTTGTTTCCGTATACAGCTACGATCGCATCAGAATCAGCATAGTTTGCAACATCATAAGGTTTGGAAATACTCATAACGATGGATTTCTTGCCCTGTGCTTTTGCGTATTCTGTGATAGCGGTCGGCTGTGTGGTCAGCCAGTTGGAAAAGTTTGTGGAAACTTCGGAAATAACGATCACGTAGTCTGCATCGTCAATTTTCTGTTTTACCTGGTCAAGGTTTGCAGAAGTGTAACGAAATGTCTCATAATCTACTTTTCCGCTGATGATGTGATCTGCGATCACACGTCTCATACCAAGTGCGAGTCCCGGAGTTTCGTTGTTGTATGCACCAAGCAGAAGCACTTTCTGTCCTGCCTGCGGTTTCAGCGGCAGAATATTGTCGTTATTTTTGATAACGGTAACAGCCTGGGCAGAAATATTTCTCTCAATGTCACGATTCTGTTCAGAACCAACCTGCTCGTTTGCAACGGCAAGTTTTTCCTCGTAAGTACGAGTATCGCTTGTGTAATTCAGGATGCCTCTCTTTTCTTTCAGAGAAAGGATTCTCTTAACAGATTCGTTGATGCGATCCACAGAGATCTCTCCGGAATTAACAGCAGCTTCTACGCCGTCCAGGATCGCATCCATTTTCGGCATATCTGCCTTGCTTCTGAGGATAGTCGGCATCAGGCAAATGTCAACACCGGCTTTGATGGCACGGATGCAGGCATCGGTTTCGCCGAAGTTCTGAGAAATCGCATCCATGTTCAGGGCATCGGTTACGATGATGCCGTCATAGTGCATTTCGTTTCTTACAAGGTCAGTAAGAATGGTTTTGGAAAGCGTTGCCGGGAGACTGATCTCGGAACCGTCTTTCTTGGAAATGGCAGTTTCTTTTTCAACCTGTGGATACTGAATGTGTGCTGTCATCAGCATGTCTACGCCGTTGTCGATCATTTTCTGGAACGGAACGAGTTCACACTGTCTGAGTTCGTCCAGAGATTTGTCTACACAAGGAAGACCTGTGTGGGAGTCTGTAGCGGTATCGCCATGACCCGGGAAATGTTTGGCAGCAGTAGCGATGTTGTACTTCTGCATACCTTTCATGGCAGCAGTTGCCATGCTTCCTACCAGTTCCGGATCGCTTCCGTAAGAACGAAGGCCGATAACCGGGTTGGAAGGATTGCTGTTGACATCGGCAACAGGTGCAAAGTCTACGTTGATGCCGAGGGCACTCAGCTCGCGTCCGATCACTTCTCCGGACTGTGTTGCAGCGTCCGTGCTTCTGGTTGCACCGAGAGCCATGTTTCCAGGAAGAGCTGTTCCGCTTCCGAGACGGTAAACAATACCGCCTTCCTGGTCGATTGTCAGGAGCAGCGGGATGTTGCTGCCGTCGGTTCCGCCTGTGGCAGCTTCCTGAAGATCCGTTGTCAGTTTCAGTGTCTGATCTGTCTGAGCTACATTTTCAGCGAAAAGAATAACTCCGCCGAAATCATAATCCTTGATGATCTGAGCCACTTCATCGTTCATCACCTGGAAATTTTTCTGTCCCGAGTCCGATTCTGTCTGCCATTTACGGAAATCAGGCATCATCATCTGGGCGATCTTCTGACGGAGCGTCATTTTGCTCATCAGATTGTCGACAACAGAGGTTTCAGCAGCCGGGTCAGCAGGAGCAGCATTTACAGCTAATGTTCCCAGTGAGCTGACACACATAACGGCTGTCATTGCAGAAGCCATAAAGCGTTTGAGTGTGTTTTTCTTCATTTCTTTTCTCTCCTTTCATAAGATAAATATTAAAGATGTTGAGAATAAAAATGATGCCGGCGAATTGCTTCGTTATAAAGTGATGGACCCTCTCACTCTGGCATCATAACTCAAATTTATCATAGCATATTTAACTGAAAATTCAATGATGATATATGAAATATTTAGTACCTTTTGGCAAATATAAGATTGAGAAAATGACAAATAGAAAAAGAATATGTTTGTCAGGCAACTCTTATAGCTGAACAACTTTTTTGCCTTGACTTTTCCGGAATTTCTACTATATAATAGGGACAGACTAACAGGAAAATAACGCAGAAGAAGACAAGTACGTCTGTCGTAAAAGACACAGAGAGCTCCGGTGGGTGGGAAGGAGTACAAGTAACACAGGCGGAATATCACTTCGGAGTTGCAGACTGAAAGCTGTTTTACAGCATCGCTGAAAGTAAGTCGTGCCGGATTCCCCCGTTATCGGGAACGCATATCGCATTTTGTCGGTATGTTGTAACAGGTGGTTATGAGAGTATTGGCTGTCATCCTTTTACAGGATGGCAGCTTTTTGATTTATTCCTTATAATAAGGACAGGAGGTTGCTTATGTACGAAAAAGTTTCGACAAATCTGAATTTCGTAGACAGAGAAAAAAATGTTGAGAAATTCTGGGAAGAAAATCACATCTTTGAAAAGAGTATGGAAAACCGTAAAGAAGGTGAAACTTACACCTTTTATGACGGACCGCCAACAGCTAACGGCAAACCGCATATCGGACATGTTCTGACCCGTGTTATCAAAGATATGATTCCGAGATATCAGACCATGAAAGGCAAAATGGTTCCGCGTAAAGCCGGATGGGATACACACGGTCTGCCGGTTGAGTTGGAAGTAGAAAAAATGCTCGGTCTGGACGGAAAAGACCAGATCGAAGAATATGGACTGGTTCCTTTCATTGATAAATGTAAAGAAAGCGTATGGAAATACAAAGGCATGTGGGAAGATTTCTCCGGAACGGTTGGTTTCTGGGCTGACATGAAAAATCCGTATGTTACCTATGATGATAACTATATCGAGTCTGAATGGTGGGCACTGAAAACCATCTGGGAAAAAGGCCTGCTGTACAAAGGATTCAAGATCGTTCCTTACTGCCCGCGCTGCGGTACTCCGCTTTCTGCCCAGGAAGTGGCACAGGGTTACAAGGACGTAAAAGAACGTTCTGCTGTTGTACGTTTCAAAGTCAAAGACGAGGACGCTTACATTCTGGCATGGACAACCACACCATGGACACTGCCTTCCAAACTTGCACTTTGCGTAAACCCGGATGAGGATTATGTAAAAGTTCAGATGAAAGAAGACGGCCGTGTTTATTACATTGCACAGGCTCTGGCTGACAAGGTGCTCGGCGAAGATGCTTACAATGTACTGGAGAATTACAAAGGAACAGACCTGGAATATAAAGAGTACGAACCACTGTACAGCTGTGCAGCCGTTCATGCAGAAAAACAGAACAAAAAAGCATTTTATGTTGTTTGTGATACTTACGTAACACTGACAGATGGTACCGGTATCGTTCATATCGCACCGGCATTTGGTGAAGACGATGCGAAAGTCGGACGTAAATACGGACTGCCGTTTGTACAGCTGGTTGACGGCAAAGGTAACCTGACGGAAGATACACCGTTTGGCGGTATCTTTGTAAAAAAAGCAGATCCGCTCGTGCTGAAAGACCTCGATGAGAGAGGACTTCTGTTTGATGCACCGAAGTTTGAGCACAGCTATCCGCACTGCTGGAGATGCGACACTCCGCTGATCTACTACGCAAGAGAATCCTGGTTCATCCGTATGACGGCAGTCCGCGATGAACTGATTGCAAATAACAATACTGTAAACTGGATTCCGGAATCCATCGGTAAAGGACGCTTCGGCGACTGGCTGGAGAACG
>ENA-UOIZ01003345-UOIZ01003345.1-human-gut-metagenome-genome-assembly--contig:-P88-NODE-3345-length-10027-cov-7.115323_pt1 | contig 10027 bp, 6 predicted proteins | sample MGYA00242336_ERZ723883 | MGnify/ENA metagenome assembly ERZ723883 | reverse complement strand
ACGACGATCTCTTGGACAGCGAAGGAGTATGGTTACGAGGAAGAGCCTAATACCGTATTGATCAATGTTTGGGGATACGAGAAGGGGGCTTTCGCTAACCATGGTAACTGGTCTATATCCGTGAGAGAGGGCAATACCGAATTGCCGGTCGAGCAAGTCGACGGAATTCATGATCCTCTGTCTGCCCTTACTTATGAAATTTCGGAGTATAATGTAAAGAAGAAATTCTCCACATCGTCGCAGAGCCGCAAATGGCATACCCACCTTTTCAAGGTGAAGGCATAATCTGCAACTTCGACTTTAAAGATTACCGTTACCGACCGTTTCGGTAATGTATACTACGAGGAAATGAAACGTCCGAAGAAATTCTATACAGGAACGATCTCGGATAGTTGGACACTTGATTAATTAAACAAAAACCAAATATGAAGACTTTAAAACGTTTTATCGGAGTAGCGATGTCGGTGGCGATTTCTGCATTCGCCCTCTCGTCGTGTACCAACGATGGAGATGTTGCCGACAACTATACCAAAAAGGAGGCTACGTCGATATCGATTGCTTACAGCACCGGCGGTGCTACGTGGGATGCCCAGAATCCCGAAATTTTCGAACTGAACAAGATCGGTTGCGGAACTACGGGTACCATTCCTTATCTTGTCGTCAATTCCAACAACTATTGGACGATCGAGGTTCCGGAAGAGTATGCCGACTGGTTGTCGGTATCTCCGCTCGGAGGTCCAGAACCGACGACTACGACTACCAACGTGTACATCACTCTTTCAGAGAATACGTCGGATGCGAGCCGTGATGCCAAAATCTATTTCAGAACCCTGAATAGCGGCGAGCGTTTCGAGGTGCCTATCCGCCAGTACGGCAATACGAGCAGTCTGGTATTCGTGAACGAAACTTTCGGCGACAATGTTACCGAAGATACTGTCGTTAAGTTCTATACGTTTACCTATGCAGCCGACGGCAGCCGCTCGTATTCGGGTGTCGCAACTGCCGGCGACCGTTTCGCATACGGTTACTCGGGTTCGAACAATACGTTCATCTCCAAGGACGAACCTTCGCACGGATACGCTGATGTCGTAGATGGTGTCGAGGCTTCGGGCGGTGCCAACGTCTATTTCGACGGCGCGTCGTACCTGAACGTTCGTAACTTCAACGACCAGGGCAAGACGAGTTTCCGCCTTTCGTTCGGTGCCAAGAACAGCGACGGTATCTTCCGCAAGCAGGATTTCAAACTCTACATCTCGTGCGACAACGACTATTGGACAGAGATGAACTATACTCATGATGTAAATCCGATCAACGACTGGTCGTTCAACTACATCAACTTCTCGATCGCTCCTAATGTCAGCGACGTACTCTATTTCAAGTTCGAGAACCTCTCTTCGGACTGCTACCGCATGGACGACTTCAAGGTTATCGAGAAGGAGCAGGATGACAACGACGATTTCTTCGAACTGATCGTCGTAGGTTCGGATATCATCGGTCTGCCGGTGAACTTCACTTTCAACAACCTCAAACAGGCTAACCGTAACGGTCAGTACTGGGAGAACTTCGGTTTCGTGATGTCCGACGAGAGCGGTTTCTATGAAGAAGGCGCATCGGAGGATATCGATTTGGGTACCGAAGCATTCGTACAGTTCGTTTGCGGAACCGACGAGTCGTTGGTTAAATCGCGTGCTGCCGGCGACGGTTTGCTCGTAACCTCGTCTTCGCCGAAAGTAACCGGTATGTGGGCCGGCGACTACTGGATCTGGACTATTCCGGTATACAAACTCACGGCAATGACCAATATGCTTTGCGAATTTACGTTCATGGGAACGGATGCCGGCGGTAAATACCACTATTTCGAGTCTGCACAGTGTTCGAAAGAGGATTACCAGTTCATCAACTCCAACCTGTTCGTAATGGACGATGCAGAGAAGCGCAAGTTCTACGATACCCTCGACTGGACCGTATATGACGAAACGACCATCTCGGTTCCTAATACCGTCGATAAGTCTGCTACGTCTTCCGGTATTCCGGTATTCTCGTCCAAATCACCTACCGGTTATTGGTCGGGCAATATCTCCTACTCGGACGGTTTTGCCGGAGGTCCTTCTTCCTACCAGCGAGTTGTCAAGAAAGCGGTTACCTTCCCTGATGCAATGGATGCCGGTTACCTGTTCGTCCGTCTGCGTCTTGCTCACAACCTGACTTGCGGTCCGACCAACAGCACCGCTTATCAGCGAATCAATACCTCGATCCACAACGGAACCAACTATCTGCGCCAGACTGCGACGTTCTCGTTCGCAGGTTGCGGCGAGGTCGGTGCATACGAAGATGCGTTCAAATACGTGGCTCTCATCAACAACCTCTCTTCCGCATCGGGTTATACCGGCGGCGATGTGGTGTTCTCCAACAATGCCAAGATGGGTCTGTACGCAGGTACTGCAAGCAACCTCGAAACGACTACTGCCGGTAGCAACCAGTTTGCCGGTCGTTGCGCTACCGACCAGAGCGGTAACCAGGTTTATGTATACGCTCCTTACGATGCGTCGAACGGTGAGACTATCGACAATACTGTCGTAGCCGTTCCTACGACACAGGTTCTCGGCAACGGTTACCTCGTCGGCGATAGCGCCCCTTGGATCGTTTCCAATACGCCTTTGTTCAAGACGACCTCGACGATGCGTTGTAACTTCGATATGGTATCTTCGCTCCTCGAATTCGATATATATTCGACGAAGACCATGGCAGACCGTGTCGCATCCGTGGAGATAAGTGCCGATACCGATATTGCGGGTTCGTACCGTTACAACCTCGCTACCCGCGAGCGCGGCGACGCTTACGTACTTGCCAAGACGTTGAAGAGTACGTTCCCTGCGGCAGCCGTCGTTCCTACGGATCAGTACAATCCGTTGAAGACCTATATCGCTTTGTGGGAGGGTACGCACGCTCTTACCGTTAAGGTACAGGCCGGCGGTTACATCTATTCCAAGACGTTCCCTGCTACCGAATTCGAGTTGGATAAGGTTAGCAAACTGACTATCGACCTTTCGGACGAATCGATTGTCAAGACTCCTGTTTCGGGAGAGATCCCTACCGCTATCGACAGCGCTCAGAAGTTCCTCCAATTTGCAACGGATGTTGCGAGCGGCAAGACCGGTACGGCTTTGGACGCATATCGTAATATCGAAGGTACGCTCGCTTTGGGTGCCGATATCGATATGGCGGATATCGACATGTCCACATGGCCGGATATTACGCTTAAAGAGGATTTCAACGGCGGTAACTTTACGATTAAGAACCTGAAAGTGGCAACTGCCAACAAGGCTCTGTTCCAGAATGTGGCATACGGCTTCACCATTGCCAACATCGTTTTGGACGAAAGTTGCCAACTGATCGTGGAGAGTCCTTCGGCGACTAATACTTATGCGTTGCTTGTCAAGGGTGACGGTACGAAGTCGGCTATGGGTAATATCGATAACGTGATCAGTTATGCCACTATCGATTTCTCGGGTGATATCACGGCTACGTCGTATGCCGGACCGATCTTCGGTTATGCTTGTGCCGCACCGAGCGACAGCGATAAGCAGTCTACGGTTACCAATTGTAAAAACTACGGTAAGATCTATATTCACGATGTTACGCAGTCCAAGATAAGCACCGAGCCTCATTCGCTTTATTCCTATATTGGCGGTATCTTCGGTTCCAATGCCGGATTGATAGTGTCGAATTGCGAGAATCACGGTAATATCGTGTTCGAGAACGTAAATCGTAAGGTCGGAACATTCTTCGTCGGCGGTCTCGGCGGTTACTCCATGAACCGCGACGGTGCGAAATCCACTTTGTTCGGAGACATCGTAAACTCAACCAACTACGGTAATTTCTATATCGGTTACGATGAGAATATGACTCAGTCTCATTATGAGAGTTGTACGACGATGGTCGGTGGTATCGTAGGACGTACCCAGTGGTCGCATCTGACCAATGACACCAACTACGGAAACGCATTTATCAACGCGACAGTAGCCGATCCGTTCGCATACGGATATAGCAGCAAAGGTGCAAATTTCGATACTTACATCAAGGCTACGACCAATGCTCTGCTGGGATTCTTCTACGGAGGTATTTTGCCATTCGCGCAGTGTAACGTAACTACCGGAGCCGAGCATACCGGACTCGAAAACTTCGGTAACGTTACGGCTCATGTCAATATGCCGTCCGGATTCGGTGTGGCGGATAATGTCGGTATTTGTATCGGCGGTGTCATGGCTGCTATGGGTGCCAATGCTTATAACCCGCATTTCAACAACTGTTCGAACTTCGGCGATATAACTGTTACTGCCGATGAGGTTTCGAGCCATGTTTATGTCGGTGGTGTAATGGGTCGTATGGCATCGAACCGTCTGACTGCAGAATACTCGTTTACGCTCAACGGATGTGCCAATACCGGTACTGTTCAGTTCGCAAGCGCTAACGATGTAGTCGCTCATGTCGGCGGTATCGCAGGTTCGGTAATCGCAACTATCATCACCTCGGATGTCAATGTGGGTGCGATTGTCAATAAGTCTACCAACGAGGCATCGTCGATCGGTGCAATCATCGGAACGCAGACCAAATCGTCGATCGGTCTTTCGTTCACCGGTCAGGAGTGGGCAGTGCCTATCACCTCCTGCGGTGTCGGCGGTTCGGTTAACGGTGTGAAGATTGACGGAACGAATTATGAGCAGTATATCTACGGTAAGTGGGAGAGCCACGAGCCGCACTTGACCGACAACTTCTACCAGAATTATTAGTCGGTAAGAATAAACTATGACAGCCGGTGCGACTTTCGGGTCGCACCGGTTTTTTTCTGCTTGGGCTTTTCGTTAAGGGCTTTAAAGTCGTTAAAGTCTTTAAGGTCGTTAAGGACTTTTTTCGTATCTTTGGCTATGCCTTAGATACTCCCGCTCGGGAATGCCTAAATAGATTTGGGAGAATAAGTCCCCCGCACAGGCGGGGGATTTAGGGGGTGGGTAACAAGTAGAAAAAGCAAAATCAAATTTTGATTTTGCTCGCTTATTCGTATCTTTGGCTTCGCCTTAGATACTCCCGCTCGGTAATGCTCAAATAAATTTGGCATTACCCTCGCTTATTCGTATCTTTGCAAGATGATAAGCCTTAGAAAGATATATCCTGCCGATTGTGGTGTGTGGGAGCAAGTGGAGCGGCTGTATGCCGATGCGTTTCCGCATAACGAGCGACGGGCGGAGAGCGAAATGCGCCGTTTGGCGGATAGCGGGCGGCTCAATGTATGCGCGGTCATCGATTCCGCCGGTTCGAAAGATGAGGCGCATGGCGACGACGTATTCCGCGGGTTCATTACATGGTGGGATTTCGAGGATTTCGTTTTTATCGAACATTTCGCGATGCGGCAGGATTGTCGCGGTGCAGGAATCGGCAGCGAGGTTATCGACCGGTTCGTTGCCGATACATGCAAGCCGATAGTCCTCGAAGTGGAGTTGCCGACGAATGATATGGCGTGTCGTCGGATAGGGTTTTACGAGCGGCGCGGGTTCCGCGTATGCGATGCCGAGTACCGGCAGCCGCCGTATCGTGCGGGTGGCGAGAGTGTTCCGATGCACCTTATGTCGTATGGCGCCGCACTCGATTCGGAGACGTTCGCTCGTGCGAGGGATATTTTGTATGCCGAGGTGTATGGCGTGGCGGGTAAGTCGCCGTGGCAATGAGTCGGCGGAAATGTCTGGTAGGTCTTTAAGATTTTAAAGTCGTTAAAGCCATTAAGGTCGTAAAAAATAGCATAACATGAAAATGACGGAAAACGGGCGGGGCGTATTGGCGCTTACGCCGATCGGGATGTTGCTCGCCGTGTATCTGATCGGATCGCTGATTGCCGGCGATTTCTATCGTATACCTATCGGGGTGGCATTCGTTACGGCGGCAGTGTATGCGATCGCCATAACACCGCGAAAGACGCTGCATGACCGGATTGCGCTGTTCTCGGAGGGTGCAGCCAATGCGAACATAATGTATATGGTGTGGATATTCGTGTTGGCGGGTATCTTCGCTGCGTCAGCCAAGGCTATGGGGGCTGTGGATGCTACGGTCGAACTGACGATGCGGTTCGTGCCGAGCGGTTTCCTGCCTGCGGGAATATTCGTCGCCGCATGTTTCATTTCGATGTCGATCGGTACTTCGGTCGGCACTATCGTCGCACTGACGCCTGTGGTTACGGGTCTTGCCGGACAGATGGGATGCGGTACCGCATGGTTGGTTGCCATTGTGGTCGGCGGTGCTTTTTTCGGCGACAATCTGTCGTTCATTTCCGACACCACCATCGCTTCTACGCAGAGTCAAGGCTGCGCGATGCGCGATAAGTTCCGCACCAATCTCGCGATTGTACTGCCTGCCGCTTTGCTGACACTCGCAATATATCTGTTCGGCGATACGCCGTCGGGAGCGGTGGCGGTTCCGGAGTCCGTAGAATGGTTCAAGGCTATACCGTATCTCGCCGTCATAATATGTGCAGTCGCGGGAGTGAACGTACTGGCGGTATTGTTCCTCGGCATCGTCATAACCGATGCGATAGGGTTGTGGAGCGGGGCATTTTCGTTCGTGTCGCTGTTTACGGCTGCCGGCGAGGGCTTGAAATCGATGTGCGAATTGATACTCGTTACGCTGCTGGCAGGCGGACTGATGAATCTCGTGAGGGTCGGCGGCGGATTCGATTACCTGATACGGACGCTTACGCGCAGGATTTCCGGTCGGCGAGGTGCGGAGTTAGTGATAGTCGCTCTTACGGCACTGACCAACCTCTGTACGGCGAACAATACGATAGCGATTATCACTGTCGGTCCCATCGCCCGCGATATTGCGACGCGGTTTTCGATTCCGGCGCGCAAGAGCGCGAGTCTGATGGATACGGCGTCGTGCTTCGTACAGGGTGTGATTCCATACGGAGCGCAGTTGCTCATGGCATCGGGACTGGCGAGTGTGTCGCCGCTCGAAATAATCCCCAATCTCTATTATCCCGCGCTACTCGGTGCGGCGGTCGTCATCGCGATAGCGGTCGGGCGGGGAGGAAGACGATAGCGGCGTTAGGGACTTTAAGGTCGCTCGGGGAGCGGGTAAAATAAACCTCCTGTTCTTGTCGTTTTTGGATAAAGTTTATTAACTTTGTGTCCCTTTAACGAAATTTTTATGAAAAGGACTGGAATGTTTTATGTTAAGCCCGAGATGAAAGTTGTCCGTGTCGAATCGGAGAGCGGGTATGCTGTGTCGGGCGGATTCGAGCAACCCGAATTGGGTGGCGAGGATGATTTGTAGGAGGAGAGCGTTATGAGAAGATTATTGAATTGTATCGTAGCGGTTGCGGCACTCGCCGGTTGGTCGTGTGCCGGAGATATGAACACCTCCGTTCTGCCGACGCAGGAACGGAAACTGACTTTCGGCGTCGACTTCGACGAGCAGACGCGAATAGTTCTGGAAGACAACAAGTATTGCTGGGAGGGCGGCGAGACGCTCGGAGTATTCGTCGCTTCGCAGACACCGACGCTCAATGCTCAGGCAGAAGTAGAGGTTCGCGACGGTTTCGGTTGGTGTTCGACCACGACCCGCGAATTTGCCGACGGCGACATGATGTATGCTTATTATCCGTACTCGCGTGCGAACAATTCGTGCGCACCTACCGGTATCAGTCTTGAAATTCCGGATTTGCAGATTCAGCGCGAGGCGGGTCGGTTCAACGTCGCGAATATGCCTATGGTCGCTACTCCGGTTGCGCTGTCGGCTGCGGCAGAGCAGGTGCGGGTGAATCTGCGCGCGCTCGGCGGATTCCTCTGCTTCAATGTATATGCGAGCGGAGACTATGCCGGCGAAAAGATCGAAACCGTGACATATATGAGCGATACCGCAGCGGCAGGCGTATTTGCTTACGATCTGTCGGTCGTCGGCGACGAGTTGCCTGCGATTGCCGGATACTCGGATACCGAAGTGTCGGTGGATCTCGAAACGCCGTATACGGTCGGCACGATGCGCGACGGAGCGAAAAGCATATATATGGTGCTTGCTCCGGCGGACTACGACGGTATTCTCGAAGTGAGGACAGACAAGGCAAGTTATGTATACGATTACAAACGTACGGTCGAGCGCAACAAGTACTATAACGTCAATATCGACTTGTCGAATGCGCAAGACCGCACTCCGATTACGCCTGAACAGCCCGAACCGCAGCCGGTTACGGCTACGCTGACGTATGCCGAGGCTGATGACAAGGCGACCGGTTACGGAAATGCGAATTCTTATACCAACGCTTACGGCGAGTGGACGATATGCGCATACAATTACGACAAGAGTTCGTTTCAACTCAACGGCGGCAAGGTCGCATACATCGGTACTCCGCAGTTCGAGGGCGAGATAACCGAGATCACGGTAAATACGGTGGAGAGTTTCACCGGCAATTTGCTGGTCTGTACAGGTACGGACGAGGGTTCGATGGTTGTTTCGCAGAAAGGCGGCGGTAGTTCGACGAGAGTGGATTTGACGGGCAAGGAGTTGTCGAAAATCTATATCCGGTCGAGTGCCGTATGCAGAATCTCGGATATTACCGTCGTAAGCAACGGCAAGACGAATCAGGTGGGATTGACCGAACCTAAGTTCACCGATGTGCATGCCGATGCGTCGGGTGCGTCGTCGGCAGAGACTGCGGATGGCAGTGTGCTGCTTGCGGCAACGATCGTGTTCGACGATGCGAAAGTCGCCCTGACGAATGCCGGCATAGCATGGAAGAGTGCAGCCGCGACCGAATTTACGAAAATCGATTGCGGTGCGACGACAGAGCCGATCGCAGCGGTGGATCACCTGAAAATCGGTTCGTACGAATATTTCGTCTATGCGACGATGGACGACGGCAAGTATTACGAGAGCGAACACGCCACATTTGCCATTCGTGATCTCTCCGTTAAGTCGGATTACAAATACGGCTGGTTCGAGTTGCCGGTGCAGACCGATGTCGATAACAACGGTATCGACGATGTGAATCCGGATTACTACTATTCGCATACTTTCCGTGCCGATGCGGCTAAGATTCGCAACTTCTCGTCGTGTTACAGCAAGAGCAAGATCCATCCGGTGTGGGTTGCCGCACCGATGCACAAATGCTATCTCGGCTCGTCGGGTCGCAACGATTCGTACAAGTCCGACCCGAACATCAAGTGTACGCAGTCGCCTAAATTTACCGGTTATACGCGCGGACACATGATCGGTTCGTCGGACAGAACAGTGTCGGTGGCGACGAACAGGCAGGCGTTCTACTACTCGAATATCGGCGCGCAGTTGTCGAGCGGATTCAATACCGGCGGCGGTGCGTGGAACAATCTCGAAGACAGAGTGGACGGATATTTGTGCGCCGATACGCTATATCAGGTAATCGGAGTGGTATTCCAGACTTGGACGGACAAATACGGCAAGACCGTAAACGCTCAGACCGGTTCTAACAGCGTCGGTACTTTTCAGGTGCCGACCGGCTGGTACAAGGTGCTGCTTCGCACCAAGAACGGCAATACCGGCAAGCGTGTGGACGAGTGTTCTCGCGACGAACTGCAATGCGTGGCATTCATGCTCGGACACTATTCGAATCATCAGCACAAGCCGTCGACGAGCGATATGTATCCCGTTACCGAGATCGAGAAACTTACCGGACTGACTTTCTTCCCGAATGTGCCTAACGCGCCGAAAGACGAGTTCAAGGCTTCGGACTGGGGTTTTTAGGGGGATTCCGCAGAAAATAGTACGGTCGCCAACTCTTCCGAGTGGCGACCGTAATGTTGTTATAGGGTCTTTGAAGTTCTTAACGACTTTAACGACTTTGTCATAATGACTTCATTGAACTGTGCGTCATTCTGACGCGAAGCGAAGAATCTAAAATACAATAAATTCTTCGCTCTGTTCGCGATAAATTTCCTGGCAATTATATACTATTTTACACCGAATTGCAGATAAATTACTATAACTATGCAATTTATGATAATTGATG
>ENA-UOIZ01003339-UOIZ01003339.1-human-gut-metagenome-genome-assembly--contig:-P88-NODE-3339-length-10051-cov-3.562525_pt1 | contig 10051 bp, 10 predicted proteins | sample MGYA00242336_ERZ723883 | MGnify/ENA metagenome assembly ERZ723883 | reverse complement strand
AAAATCCCTTATGAAATGAACACATACACCTGTGACGAATTTATTGACGGCTGCCATATTGCCGATCAGCTTGGTCAGCCTTATGAACGCAGCTTCAAGACACTGGTCACTGTCGGCAAAAGCAAGAACTATTTCGTATTTGCTATCCCTGTTGATAAGGAACTGAACTTAAAAGCCGCTGCCAAGGCTGCCGGTGAGAAAAATGTTGAACTGATCCATGTCAAAGATATCAATGCCATCACCGGTTATATCCGGGGCGGCTGTACACCAATCGGTATGAAGAAGCAGTTTCCGACATTCATCCATGAATCAGCTGCCAACTTTGACACGATTATTATCTCCGGAGGGCGTATCGGTGTTCAGCTGATTCTCTCACCTCAGGATCTGATCAAAGTTACCCGGGGCCAGTTTGCAGATATTATCATGCACTGATCCCAGATAGATTTTTCATCTGCCTGCTTATAACAACAGGGACATTCTCATGATCTGCCATGAAAATGTCCCTGTATTTTATCCATCTGTTAATCAGTATTCAATGTCCTTACGCGGCTGCAAAAACATAACTGATGAAATCATCCATAGCCTCTTTTGTTGAAAAACGGGCCAGATAAAGTCTATCTCCCATCGCTGATGCCAGAACTTCTGGAAGCTCTGTTGTCATCATAATGTCATCCTTATATGCAGCCATCACTTCTTCATAGCTGTGCAAATAATGTTTTTCCTTTCTGCATCCTGCCGAAACACAATAGTATTTATCCGGATAATCTTCCTTTGTCAGCCGGTCAAAAGCAATCATATCTGCCCAGTCTTTGTAGACATCTGTACTGCAGCCATAATTGATCATATCCGGTGTGAATCCGCCTGACGGTCTGTAATTCACTTCCAGACCAATAATTTTGCCTTTTTTGCCAAGATAGGCATGATCTTCTGTCAATCTGAAAAATTCAAAATGAACAAAACGGCTCTTTACGCCAAATGATTTCACAGCTGCTCTGCCTGCTGTGCGAACATCATCCGCAATATGTTTTTCAATATAGAACACACTGTCATCGTGATTATTGACACTATCCATAATTGAAATAGGCGTATGATTGCCTGTTTCAAAAATCGGTTCTCCTCTGCTGTTCATAATCGCATCGTAAGAATAAATTTCTCCCGGTACAAATTCTTCCATTATAAATTGAACGCCATGGAAATCTTCTTCATGAAATGCTCTCAGCTCATCTTCATTCTTCAATTTGTATGTTGTTGTCGCACCAACACCATTATCCGGCTTGACAATAACCGGATAGCCTACTTTTACAACAAATTCCAGACTTTCCGAAAGATCCGTCACCAAATGATATCTGGCCGTCGTAATTCCAGCCTTGGCATAATATGGTTTCATTTTAGATTTATATTTCACATGTTCCATATCTACAGTCTTCATACCAGGAATGTTGAAATCCGTCCTCAGTCTGGCATCCTGTTCCAACCAGTATTCATTATTGCTTTCAAGGCCATCCATTGGACCATGCTTATAGCACAGAAAAGCCACTGCACGGTACATCTGATCATAATCTTCCATGCTGCCCACCTTATAATACTCTGTCAAAGCTGCCTTCAATGAGTCTGTCAGATTCTCATAAGGTGTATCACCAATTCCAAAAACATTCACGCCATTTTCATGCAGCTGAACACAGAAATTCTCATAATTTGTTGGAAAATGTGGCGAAATAAAAATAAAATTACGCATAATCATACCCTCTTCTTCATAGTCTCTCTTTTGACTATAAAACATCTTCCAATATCTGTCAAGCATCACATTAGCTTGATTTAAATTTAAAGGATTAAAGTGCAAAATTCAGCCGTGTATGCTATACTATTCAGGTATGAGGCAATAAAACAATCGTTTTATAACAGGAGGTTTATAATGATCCAATTACATGTCACCTATACAATGAAACCCGGCATCCATCCAAAAGCATTTTTTGATGCTTTAAATGCTGCCAATATTCCTTCATTATGTCGGCACGAAAAAGGTAATATCCGTTACAGTTATTATCTTCCGGCTGATAATGATAACCAGCTCTTTCTTCTTGAAATATGGAAAAACAACGATGCACTTACAGATCATCAGCAGACATCCCACTTCCTGCAGATTCCGTCCATCAAAGAAAAATACGTTGCACACACTGATCTTCAGCGTTTTGAATTCGAATAAATGCGCATTGCAAAAAAACTACAATACAGATTGAAATGATACATCCGATCTGTATTGAAGTCTTATTCTCTATTTCAATTAGCTATGACAGCTGAACCCCTTAATCAACATGGACTTCCGCTTTATATCCAATTCCTCTGACAGCTTTCAGATCAAACTCAGGATACTTTCTGAACTTGTTCCGAAGACGATTGACATGCACATTCAATGTTGACTGAGACGTCTCCGTTGTGAGCCCCCAAATCTCATCCATCAACTGTGTTCGGGTAAATATCTTGTCAGGATAAGAAAGCAGCTTATACAAAAGCCAGAATTCCTTTCTGGGCAATGTCTGTCTGTCACCTTTTCTTGTAACTGATAAAGAATCACAATCCAAAACAACTTCTCCGATCCGCAGCTTCTTGTCATAATTTCTGCCTGCTCTTCTAAGTACAGCGCGAATCCTCAGCATCAGCTCCTCATCATCCACATTCTTGGGAAGATATTCGTCCACTCCTGCCATATAACTCTTTCTAAGGCTTTCTCGATCCTTTCGTTCAGTAAGCACCATCAATGGCATCTCTGAATACGTATCCCGAAGCTGCCCCATCAAATCATAAGCATTCAAATCTGTCAGATTATCTCCGAGAATAATAAAATCAATATACGAAGTTTCAAGTACTTTCAGAACATCTTCTCCACCGGACGCCTGAAGAACAGAATAACCTTCCCGTCTCAACAGCTGATACAGTCGTCTTCTGTAGGATCTGTCACTGTCTGCGATTAATATCTGAAACATTTTGCCTCCTTTACCTGTTTTCATCACTTTCCGCCATCGAAAAAAGCTTTGCCGTTAAGTTCTCCAGGTTTTCCTTCTCCGTGCGAAGCTGTTGGACCTCATTCTCCTGCATCTTCATCGGTTTCATCTTCACAACAGACTTCTTCAGTTGGTTCATCGCTGACTTAATCTGATGCTTTTCGCTACGATCCAGCTGCTTACCGACCTTTTTTAGTGCCTGATCTGTCTTGGCGATCAAAACTTCTGAGTCCGAATGAAGTTCAAAATAGCTTTTTCTCTCACCGTCTTCCTGTTCGTACATCTCTGCCTCACGAACCGCCTGCTGTATCTCCTCCTCTGAAAGATTCGACCGTGATGTGATTGTAATCTGCTGAGCCTTTCCGGTTCCCATGTCTTTGGCAGCTACCGTCAAAATACCATTAACATCAATATCAAATGTTACTTCAATCTGCGGTACACCGGCCATGGCACGCTTAATGCCGCTTAATTTGAAGTTGCCAAGCAGTGTATTGTCTCTGACAAACTGACGTTCACCCTGATATACCTTGATATCAACTGATGTCTGGAAATTCGCCGCTGTTGTAAAAATCTGACTATGTCTGGCCGGTATCGTTGTATTCCTCGCAATCAAATGCGTCGCAATACCGCCGACAGTTTCAATAGAAAGTGATAATGGTGTAACATCCATCAGGATAATGGAACTTGCCGCAGAATTCTCCGGCAGATTACCGCTTAACTTGCCGGCCTGGATAGCTGCTCCCATTGCAACACATTCATCAGGATTAATCCCTTTGGACGGCTCCATTCCAAGCATTCTCCGAACCTTGTCCTGAACAGCAGGAATACGTGTAGAACCGCCAACAAGCAATACCTTCGACAAATCTCTGGCAGTGATTCCCGCGTCCTTCAAAGCATTCTGCACAGGTCCTGCCGTTCTGTCCACCAGATCATGTGTCAGTTCATCAAACTTCGCCCGTGTTATACTGATCTCCATATGATGCGGAGTATCCTTTACTACCGTCAAAAACGGAAGATTCACTGTTGTGGCTGTGGATGAAGAAAGTTCTATCTTCGCTTTCTCCGCTTCCTCACGAACACGCTGGACTGCCGCTTCATCATGACTCAGATCTATATGATCACTGGCCTTAAATTCTGCCAGCAGATAATCCGTCAGACGATCATCAAAATCGTCACCTCCCAGATGATTATCTCCGGAAGTGGACAATACTTCGATCAGACCGTCCCCAATTTCAATAACAGATACATCAAAGGTGCCGCCTCCCAGATCATAAACCAGTACCTTCTGATCTTCTCCATTATTCAGACCATACGCAAAAGCCGCCGCCGTCGGCTCATTAATAATTCGCGTTACATTCAGTCCGGCAATCCTTCCCGCGTCCTTCGTTGCCTGACGCTGCGCATCGTTAAAATAAGCAGGTACCGTAATCACCGCATCTGTCACCGTTTCACCCAGATAATCCTGTGCATCCTTCCTGAGCTTTCTCAGGATCATAGCTGAAATCTCCTGAGGCGAATAGCACTTGCCGTCTATATCTGCTCTGTAGTTCGTCCCCATCTGCCGTTTAATTGATGAGATCGTCCGTTCAGCATTTGTCACCGCCTGGCGCTTTGCAGGCGCTCCCACCAGACGTTCACCTTTCTTCGTAAACGCAACAATCGAAGGGGTTGTTCTCAACCCCTCCGCACTTGTTATAATAGCAGGTTCTCCGCCTTCCAGAACAGCCACACAGCTGTTGGTCGTTCCAAGATCAATACCTATTGCTCTGCTCATATCTCAACCTCCGACATATATCTCAACAGTCTCTCATATTGTACTGTTTTATTCTATGTAGAAGTAATCATAGCCTAGAATTGTTAACTTAATATAAACTATTGCCATTTCATTGATATTTAATACTTTTAATAAACGGCTTATATTTAAAGAGATAATTCCTTATTTAAAATATAACCTGTTGCCACATAACATGCACCTGCAAATAAAATATCAAATATAGAAAAAACAGCCATCATACCATTTGCAGATGCCATGTCTGTCCAGTTCAAAATCTGCACAACAACAGCGCTTACTGCAATATTCAACACGCAATAAATGACAAAACTGATCAACCCCTTGCAGCGCATACCTGAAAAAATCGTAATACATAATGTGATAGCCAGAAATGCGGATGTCACCATTCCAACCCAGCTGAATACAACCTGTATAATGGACCACACAATAAGCATGCCGTCAACATTCATCTGCAAAGTAAAACTGAATAATGCTTTCATCTGATCAAACAACGTCTGCAACTCTCCGTACTTGGCACATACCATGGTGATATCTGCGAATCCAATAATTCCAAAGATAATCGCTGCTGCTGCAATAGAAAAAATACCTGTCAGAATCTTGCTTCCCATAATTTCATAAACATTATAAGGTGTCATGAAAAGCATATAGCCGCTCTTGTCTCTTAAATCATGATAATAAGTAATAATTTCTTCCAAACCAACAATAACAAAGGTGACCGAGGCCAGAAATGTCAACATTCCGGCAGCAATGGCCATGATTTCTTCTTTGCCCAAAAGCATACCTGCCAGAAAAGCAACCTCCAGCAGCGCTAAAATTGCTCCAATAATCACTTTGGATGTTCTCTGTTTGATGAGTTCATATTTCATTAACTTTAACATTATCTTATTCCTCCCTGATCCTAACCATAAATCTGACGATACAGATCAACAACAGACTCTCCGCGCTCTTGGCGAATCTCTTCTACATCCCCCATTAATACAATCTGTCCCTCTTTCATGAAGATAGCTTTATCAATAATTCTCTCTAATTCTTCCACCAGATGACTTGAAATAACAACAGAAGCATTGTCGCTCATATTCGTCAGAATTGTGTTGACACCTTCATCTCTGGCCAGAAGATCGATCCCGTTTAACGGCTCATCCAGCAGATACAGCTCTGGCTTTCTTGACAAAGTCACCGCAATCTTCAGCTTCGCCATCATACCTTAGGATAAATTTCTCACCTTCATATTCATCTCCAGATCCATATCTGCGATCAGCTTCTCAAACTGCTGTGCATCAAAATCATCAAAGAAATCCTGATAATATCTGCCCACATCTTTAATCTTCATATAGCTGTAAAAATAACCTTCTGTCGGCATATAAGCAATATGCCTCTTCGTCTCAGCACCAATTTTTACACCATCAAGTGTCATCTGCCCGTCATCGGGAACGATCAGACCGGCAGCCATCTTCATCCATGTGGACTTACCGCTGCCGTTTGGTCCAAGCAAACCATAAATATGTGCATCCTCTATCCTAACAGACACTCCGTTCACTGCAAACTTACCGCCATATCGCTTCTCAATGTTCACACAATCAAGCATTATAAATCCTCCTTCGCATACCGCTCTCTCAACAGTTGAATCATCTCATCCAAGCCGATGCCTATTGCCTTCATTCCCTGAAGAAATGAATCCAGGCATTCCTCCGCCATCTCTGACTGTAATTTCTTAATCATTCCTGAATCCTCCGTAATAAATGTACCCATCCCCCGCTTTGTATAACAAAGCCCTCGACTCTCCATTTCCTTATAAACTCTGCTGGCTGTATTCGGATTGATCTGATACTGCACAGCCAGTTCCCTGACCGACGGAAGCTTCTCTCCCAGGATTAATTCTCCCTGAATCAGTCTTCTGCTAATATCCTCAATCACCTGCAGATAAATTGGACGGTCATTCTCATATCTCAATCAAATTCCTCCTTTACCTTGTCTGTATTCATTATCATTCTGTTCTAATGAATATAGCTGTACTATCATTATAGTTCACTAGTGTCATATGTTTGTCAAGTGTTTTTCCATTTTAAATAGCAGGATTGTCGTAAAGTTTTTCCGCAAACATAGCTTTGACTTATCGTTCGCATAAAGAAGAGGATATGATCGGTTCTTTCCAATCATATCCTCTTCTTTAGAATACTGTCTGTTATTTAAATGTTTCTATATTAAGCCCCGACCTGAGTGCAATCATCTCTTCCAGTCGATGTTCTCCTTCCTTTTTCCACATCGCCATAAAATAAAGTTTTGCTTCCGGTCTGTGTGTCGCCAGTGTATGAATCTTCGGATTCTTATACTTTCTTACCATCGAAGCAGGCATCACAACACATCCCTCACCGCTTTCCATGATAAAACTCATATCCAGTGTGCTTTCACAGAAGTGAATGGATGGTGCACAGCCGATAGCCCCCAACATTCGCACAACCTGGGACATACCTCGAAACTCTTTATCAATGATGTATAAAGGTTTCTCGGATAATATCTGCTTTATGCCTTCAATCCCTGCGGTCTCTACTGGCTCACCGCGATAGACAACAACCATTTCATCTTCGTAAAGGACTCTGTATTTCAGCGACTCATTCACATCTTCTTTCGTCCCCATAAATACACCCATGTTCAATGTTTCCTCACTGATATCACGGTTAATGTCCAGATATTCACCCATTTTAAAAATAGCCCTGAGTGTCGGCATCTCCTGCCTGAGCTGATGAACAGCTTCTGCTACTCCCAGATGAAAAATCGGTGAATCACCCACCCTGTTCTCAACACCTATAAAAACATTACGCTTTCCCTTCTTTTCTATATCCTCAGTATTTTTTAAAAGGATCGGTATCGTATCCATACGCATGAGAATCACCTTGGCTTCATTCAAAAAGACTTTGCCCGCCGGTGTAAGACGTACGCTGCGCTTGTCTCTTTGAAGAAGCACCATGCCCAGTTCCCTTTCCAGATCTGCAATCTGTTTACTGAGGGCAGACTGGGATATAAAAAGCGTTTCCGCAGCTCTGCTGAAATTAAGCGTATCAGCTACTGCCGCAAAGTATTTTAACTGTCTTATTTCCATTTGTGTCATCCGCCTTTCTGTAAAGCCGGCAATTACTAAAAAATCTTTTTTCTGAGTTTCTTCATAATGCCCTCAACGGTTCCCTCACTGAAAGGATTGCTCAAATTACCCTCATCAAGAAGTTCCAGATAGCCTTTGCTTCCTCCCATTGTACATAATCTATAATAATCCTTCCAGGCTTCCTCGCGATCATTCAAAGACCGGATATAGTATTCAAATGCTCCCATAGAAGCAAGGGTATAATCAATATAATAGAACGGACACATAAAAATATGCTGTTTCTGCATCCAGAAACCTCCAGCTTCAAGAAATGCATCTCCATCGTAATCTCTCCACGGCATATATTTTTCTTCAAGCGAATGCCACAACTTATACCGCTCCATCGCATCTGTCATTTTCTGAGCGTAAACCTCATGCTGAAATTCATCCACGCAGGCCATATACGGAATGACTCTGAGTCCCTCCTCAAGATGTGTCCTTCGATATTGATCAGCTTTTTCTTTAAAGAAATATTCCATCCAGGGGTAGGTAAGATATTCCATAGACATCGAATGGATCTCTGCAACCTCAGAAGTAGAAAATGCAATTTCATCCGGTACACCGCCTCTGGTAGCTGTATAAGCTTCAAATGCATGTCCTGCCTCATGGGTCAGAACATCTACATCCGCTGATGTACCATTAAAATTTGAAAAAATAAACGGTGCCATCAAATCAGACAGAAATGTACAATATCCGCCCTGCATTTTTCCCGGTCTCGTTTCAAGATCAAACAGTTCATGCTCAACCATAAAATCAAAAAATTCACCAGTCTCCTTGGAAAGTTCATGATACATCTTCTGTGCCAGCTTAACCTGCCCTTCTGTTTTGCCGTAAGGCACTGCATTACCTTCAGGTGATGTCATATCCTCATCATAATAGTATAAATGATCTATTCCCAATCGCTTTCTCTGTTCCTCATAGATATCAGCAACAAGAGGAACAACGAACTTTCTGATCATTTCCCGGTATCTGGCAACATCTTCTCTGTCATAATCAAAACGTTCCATAGAAAGATACATCATCTCTGTATAATCTTTAAAACCAAGTACTTCTGCCTGTCTGATTCTGTTATCAATCAACTTTGTATAAATATCATTCAGGTCATCTGCAATTGACTGATACAGCTCTGACCATGCTGTCAATGCCGCCTTCCTGATTTTACGATCCGGATCCTGCATCTTTTTCAATAAACCATAAAAGTTAAGTGTTTCACCATTAAACTGTATGGAAGGTGCTGCAGCTGTTTTATGGTATAATTGAACCAGGTTGCTTTCTTCCACCTGATTGTCAACATTATTCTTATTAACAAGCTTCATCAGCCGTTTCATCCGCACAAAATATAACTCACCGTATTTCGTCTTCAGATCTTCCAAATAAACGGAGTTAAGCACTGCTTTCTGAAATTCCTGCATTTCAATATCTATCAGCGGCATATTTTCGTAAAAGCATTGCATTTCAGCCTCATAAAAAGTATCCTTTGTATCAATTGTATTTCTGATTTCAGCAACTGTTGCCATTGTTCTCAGGTGCATATTCTCCTTATTGACCTTTTTGAAAACTGACATGGCTTCCTCTTTGGATTCTGCCTTTTTCATGCTTTCAACAGCAATTCTGATCAATTTTTTAGTTTCCTCAAAATCAGGACGAACGTACTTATATTGCGAAAAAGTTGTAAAACTGTCCATTATCCCGAAGCTTCCTTTGATTTTTCTCTGCTTATTCAGCATTATCTATTCTATATGATACACTACTTCATTATCATTTTCTACTACAACAAAGTGTGCGCTTAACGCACACTTTCGCGCGCGAGCGGATAGCACAGCTATATATTCCTCTTCGCGAACTGCGCTTTCTGGCACGCAGTGCCTTTTTATGTAATAGGGAGTTCCAACGGAATTTCCTATTACATAAAAAAAGCATCTGAGTTCCCTCAGATGCTCTAGCAGGGGTACCAGGATTCGAACCCGGACCAGCGGTTTTGGAGACCGATACTCTACCATTAAACTATACCCCTATATTACTATTGTAATAAATTTAAAGTACCATGTACCTTCAAAACTGCATATCACAAAACACTCTGCCTTTTAGAACCATTTTGGTCAAGCCCTCGACCGATTAGTAACA
>ENA-UOIZ01003325-UOIZ01003325.1-human-gut-metagenome-genome-assembly--contig:-P88-NODE-3325-length-10078-cov-9.890452_pt1 | contig 10078 bp, 9 predicted proteins | sample MGYA00242336_ERZ723883 | MGnify/ENA metagenome assembly ERZ723883 | reverse complement strand
GAGGTCAGCAATTATAAAATCTATCCCTCCGGCCACCATTACTTTACGCTCAAGGATGCGGAGGGGGCGCTCAAATGCGTCATGTTCCGCTCCAGTGCCCAGCGCCTGCGCTTCCGGCCAGAAAACGGGATGCAGGTGATCGCATATGGACGTGTGACCGTCTTCCCGCGCGACGGCGCGTACCAGCTCTATTGCAGTGCGCTGACGGCAGACGGCGCGGGCGATTTGTATGTCGCGTTCGAGCAGCTGAAGGAAAAGCTCTCCAGGGAGGGCCTGTTTGACCCGGCGCACAAAAAGCCGCTGCCCAGATACCCACATACGATCGCCATCATCACATCTGCCGCAGGCGCGGCGATCATGGATATGCTCCGTATTCTGGCAAAGCGCTATCCGCTGGCAAAGATCAAGCTCCTGCCTGTGCGCGTGCAGGGGGCGGAGGCTCCCGCCGAGATCGCGGGTGCGATCCGCTACGCGAACCACTATCAGGTTGCCGACCTGATCATCACCGGACGAGGCGGCGGCTCCATGGAGGATCTCTGGGCCTTCAACGACGAGCGCGTGGCGCGGGCGATCTATGCTTCAGAGATCCCGGTCATTTCCGCTGTCGGCCATGAGCCGGATGTGACGATCTCCGATTATGTCGCGGATCTTCGTGCCGCAACGCCCAGCAACGCCGCCGAGCTTGCCGTGCCGGACCGACAGGAGCTGCTGAAAAAGCTTTCCATGATGCAGACGGCCATGCAGCAGAGCGTACAGAAAACGCTCAAGCTCAGCCGCCAGCGGCTGAACAGCCTTGCAGAAAAGCGTGTGCTGCAAAGTCCGCTGAATTACGTCGAGGACCGACGCGTCCTGCTGGATTTCCTGTCTACCCGGCTGCACGCTGCCGGACAGAAGACACTCCACGAAAAAAAGCAGCGCTTTGTCCGCCTGACCGCAGCGCTTGATGCGATGAGTCCTTTAAAGGTGCTCTCCCGCGGCTACAGCATGGTGACGGATGAGACGGGAACGCTCGTCACAAGCGCCGGAGCCGTAACAACCGGCCAGCGCATCCATGTCAGCCTGCGCAGCGGCAGTCTGACGGCGCAGGTCGAGCAGATACAGGAGGAAGACAAGAATGTCTGAAAAATCCATGAAGTTTGAAGCCTCAATGGAGCGGCTGGAAGCCATCGTCCGGCAGCTTGAACAGGGAAATGCACCTTTGGACGAGTCCTTGAAGCTCTTTCAGGAGGGAACAAAGCTTGTCCAGTCCTGCGCAAAGCAGCTTGACAGCGCGGAGCAGGAGATCGTAAAGCTGACAAAAACCGCCGACGGCACGCCGGCAGAAACGGAGTATGTACGAGATGAGTGAATTTCATGACCAGATCGCCCGGTACCGCGCTGCCATCGAAGCGTTTTTGCAGGCGCAGTTCTGCCAAGAGCTTCCCCAGAAGCGCCTGTTCGACGCCATGCGTTACAGTCTGCTTGCGGGCGGAAAACGCATCCGTCCGGTCCTGACGCTGGAATTCTGCCGCATCTGCGGCGGAGATTGGCAGAGCGCCGTTCCCTTTGCCTGCGCGCTCGAAATGGTCCATACCTACAGCCTCATCCACGACGATCTGCCGTGCATGGACAATGACGATTACCGCCGGGGCCGTCTCACCAATCACAAGGTCTTCGGTGAGGCGCTGGCTGTGCTTGCGGGCGACGGTCTGCTGACCGCCGCGTTTGAAACGGCGGCGAACGCGCCTGCGGACCCTGCCGTGATCGTCAGGGCCATCCGCATTCTGTCAGAGCAGGCGGGCGAGCTCGGCATGGTCGGCGGACAGGTGCTCGATATGCAGGCCGAGGAGCAGGAGCTGACGGAACAGGGGATCTATGACATCCAGCGCCGCAAGACCGGCGCGCTCATTCAGGCGGCCTGCCAGATCGGCGTCGTGGCTGCGAACGGAACTGCGCAGCAGCTTGAGGCCGCGAAGACCTACGCGCAGAACCTTGGCCTTGCGTTCCAGATCCGTGACGATATGCTCGACGTTCTGGGCGACGCGGACAAGCTTGGCAAGGCCACGCACATGGACGAGCACAAAAACACGTTCGTCCGCCTGTACGGCATCGGCGCGTGCTCGAAGATGATCGAGGCGGAGACAAAGACGGCCATCGAGGCGCTGGGTTGCTTCGAAAGCTCTGAGTTCCTTGTGGAAATGGCCCGCCAGCTTGCGCTTCGTGAATACTGATGCATCCGACAGCGCCGAATTTTCGCATCGTAACAGAAAGTTTATGAATATTTGCTTGTATATACATTCGTGATGTGGTATACTTGCTCTGCAATGGCGCAGTATTCTAGTCAGCTTTGCCGGCTGCGAGGAAGGGCCTAAAAATCCTTTGTTTGGCATACCTGTGAACCCCGTGGTGTCTGCTTCTTACGCCCAGTCTGGGGTGGATGCTGTGGGAAGGCGATTGCGCCTGCGGCGGACGGGCTATCTCCAATGGCATGGAGAAGATGACCCGGTCGCTGTGGAGACTGGATATTGTGCAGCGGCGAACTCCCTTCGTGGTATCCGACCGTTGTACGATACCGGATATGAACCTGCATTGCGGTGCTACCCGGCTTTAAGCCGTGAACGCTGTGTGCAGAGTAGCCTGCCTTGCGTGAACCGGCCGGGAAAGGGAAGCTGATGCGTCCGGCGCTCATGGCCTTGAGCGCAGACGATATTCCCTTGAAAGACGGTTTGCAAAAGAGGATAAGAGTCGGTTCAAGCTGTTGTGGAAATCACCTAGACTGTCGAAAGGGCCTTTATGGGATTGCGGTACGGACTAAGTGGCAATCGGGTAGTGACCATGGCGACAGGTCAACGCGAGCATGAAAGGGGAACCACCTCCATCGGCGACGAGAGGATGCTCCCGGGGAAAACAAACCCGACCTAAGCCGTAAGATTAACCATAAGAGCTGCCATTGCACCTTGTAAATCCTGATGAAATGCCGCAGGTGCGGCATTTTGTCAGCATTTACTTTTTTTCTGGAGCTGCGCGCTAAATAGTTAACATAATCTTGGAGGCTGCCTTGGCTGCTGCAAAAAAGAAAAAGACCGGGAGATCTGCCCGGCCGGATTTTAGATGGATCGCACTGATCTTTCTTGTGACGGTCCTGATCTCCGCACTCATGAGCTTCGTATCGTCCAACTTGCTGGAGGGTGCGGGGCTGATCCTGTCATTTGTGATCCTGATCTGCATCGTACTGACGGGTATTCTGTTTGATATCATCGGCGTCGCCGTCACGGCGGCGGATGAGGTCCCGTTCCATGCGATGGCCTCGCGCAAGGTCCCGGAGGCAGAGGATGCGCTGCGGCTCATCCGCAACGCCGGACGGGTCTCGTCGTTCTGCAACGACGTGATCGGCGACATCTGCGGCGTCATCTCCGGCTCCGCTGCGGCGGTCATCTCCGCACGCGTGCTGTTGCTCAGCAAAAGCGGCTCGGAGATCTTCATTACGCTGCTGCTGTCCGCCGTCGTCTCCGGAATGACCGTCGGCGGGAAGGCCTGCGGAAAATCCCTCGCCATGAATTCCAGCACCGCCGTCGTGCGCACGGCTGCGAAGGTCCTCTGCTTCTTCCGGACACTTCCGCAGCGATTAGAGAAAAAAAGCGCAAAAAAATGAGGTTCTCATGCTGTTAGATACCATCCACTCAAGAGAAGATCTGCTCGCCGTGCCGGAGCAGCAGCTGCCGGCCCTGTGTGAGGAGATCCGGCAGTTTCTGGTGCAGAACGTCAGCCGGACCGGCGGCCATCTGGCCTCCAACCTCGGCATCGTGGAGACGACGGTCGCCATCCACCGCGTGTTCGATACCAGCCGTGACCGGCTGGTGTTCGACGTCGGCCACCAGTGCTACGTCCATAAGATGCTGACCGGCCGCATGGACCGGTTCGATACGCTCCGCCAGCAGGGCGGGCTTTCCGGCTTCCCGAAGCCGTGCGAGAGCGTGCATGACGCGTTTATCGCCGGGCATGCGTCGAACGCGGTCTCCGTCGCGCTCGGCATGGCCCGCGCAAGGACGCTCGAGGGCGAAGACTATCATGTGCTGGCCCTGATGGGCGACGGCGCGCTGACCGGCGGCCTGGCCTACGAGGGCTTCAACAACGCCGGGGCCAGCCGCGAGCCGATGATCGTGCTGCTCAATGACAACGGCATGTCCATCACGCCGAATGTCGGCGCGATCTCCCGCTACCTTGCCCAGGCGCGGCTGCGGCCGCGGTATCTCGACTTCAAGCTCCGCTACCGGACGCTGACCGCGAAGAGCGGCTTCGGCCAGAAGCTCTATGCGCTGACGCACAAGATCAAGGAACGGATGCGCCGGAGCCTGCTCGGTACGACGCTGTTTGAAAACCTGGGCTTTACCTATCTCGGGCCGGTCGACGGCCACGATGTTTCCAAAATCGAGACACTTCTGCGCACGGCGGCTGCGCTGCGCGAGCCGGTCCTGATCCACCTGATCACCCGGAAGGGCAAGGGCTACGAGCCCGCAGAAAAGACGCCGCAGGATTTCCACGGCATCGGCCGCTTCGACCCCGATACCGGGATGCCTGCCGTCTCTGCCGCGCCGACGTTTTCCGATATCTTCGGGCAGGAGCTCTGCCGGATGGCGGCCAGCGACCAGACGGTCTGCGCCATCACGGCTGCCATGCAGCACGGCACGGGGCTCGACCCGTTTGCTTCCGATTTCCCCGCACGCTTTTTTGACGTCGGCATTGCCGAGGGGCATGCGGTCTGCATGGCCGCTGGCCTTGCCAAGCAGGGGATGAAGCCGGTCGCCGCGCTTTATTCCACGTTTTTGCAGCGTGCGTATGATATGCTGCTGCACGATGTCGCCCTGCAGCAGCTGCACGTCGTGCTGGCAGTCGACCGCTGCGGGATCGTCGGCGAAGACGGCGAGACCCACCAGGGCATGTTTGACGTCGGCTATCTGCGGCAGGTGCCTGGGCTGAAGATATTCAGCCCGGCCAGCTTCGCAGAGCTGCGCGAGGATCTGCACGCGGCGCTTTACGCCTGTACTGGTCCGGCGGCCATCCGCTACCCGCGCGGCGGGGAGGGGAGCTATACGGCTGCGGCTGCCGGCACGCTTCTGCGCGAGGGCTACAGCTGCACCGTCATCTGCTACGGCACGATGATCAACGCTGTGCTCGCCGCCGCAGATACGCTGCAGGCCGCGGGCTATCGGCCGGAGATCCTCAAGCTGCGGACCATTTCCCCGGTCGACTGGACCTCGATCGAAGCTTCGGCCCGGAAGACCCGGCGCGTATTCGTATTGGAAGAGACGTCAGATCGCGAATGTCTGGCAGACGAGATCTTCGCGCACCTGATCGAGGCCGGGATCCCGGCGGTGTGCCGCAAGCGCAATCTCGGCCGGAGATTCGTCCCGCACGGCGCGCCGGCGGCGCTGCTTGCCGCAGCCGGACTCGACGCGGATTCCATCACAACGATGATGCAGGAGGAGCTTTCCCGATGAAGCATAAGGAACGGCTGGATGTGCTGCTGGTCGCACGCAATCTGGCGGAATCGAGAAGCAAGGCGCAGGCCATGATCATGGCTGGCGAGGTTTATGTAAACGAGCAGAAGGCCGACAAGGCCGGGCTCGAGGTCAATATCGACGAAGATCCGGTGATCGAGGTCCGCGGCAGCGCCTGTCCGTACGTCAGCCGCGGCGGACTGAAGCTGGAAAAGGCGCTGCGCGATTTCGGCGTCGACCCGACCGGCTTTGTCTGCAGCGACTCCGGCGCATCGACCGGCGGCTTTACCGACTGCCTGCTGCAGCAGGGGGCCAGCAAGGTCTTCGCCATCGACGTCGGCTATGGCCAGCTTGCGTGGAAAATTCGTTCCGACCCGCGCGTGGTCGTGATGGAGCGGACGAACATCCGCTATGTTACGCCGGAGGATCTCGGCGAGCCGCTCGACCTGTCCGTTGTGGACGTCTCGTTTATTTCCCTGAAAATCGTCCTTCCGGCCATTCAGAAGCTGCTCAAGCCCACCGGACAGGTGCTCTGCCTCATCAAGCCGCAGTTTGAGGCCGGAAAGGAAAACGTCGGCAAGAAGGGCGTCGTGCGCGACCCCGCCGTGCACGCGCAGGTGCTGCGCGACTTTACCGCGCTGGCCGCGTCGCTGAACCTTACCATCCGGAATCTAACGTTCTCTCCGGTCAAGGGGCCGGAGGGCAACATTGAATTTCTCGCGCATCTTTCCATGCAGCCTGGGCAGGAAACGCTTCCTGATATCGACGCGCTCGTCGCGCAGGCGCATACAGCGCTGAAAGGGTAACATACGCTATGAAGATCGTCGTTTCGCCGAATCCCTACCGTGACAAACAATTCAAAAACGCCCGGCAGGCCTGCTCGATTTTAAGGGAAGCGGGCGCAGAGGTCGCGCTCTGCCTGCCGTTTGACGTGGATAAGACGTTTGAAATTCCGCATGATCTCCGCTTTCAGGATATTCAGAAAGAGATCAAGACGGCGGATATGCTGATCTGCTTCGGCGGAGACGGGACAATTTTGCACTCGTCCAAGATCGCGACGGAGCATAATCTCCCCATTTTGGGCGTCAATATCGGCACAATGGGGTTCATCGCGGAGCTGGAAGCAGGGGAGATCGAGCTGCTGCGGAAAATTCCGAAGGGCGATTATACTGTGGAGGAGCGCACGATGCTGGATGTCAGCGTCGGAAACGGCAGACAGACGCTTTTCCACGAAACGGCGCTCAATGACGCAGTCATCACCAAGGGCGCGATTGCCCGCGTGGTGCAGCTCGGCATCTACTGCGACGGCATAGAGGCAACCAGTTACTCAGGCGACGGCGTGATCCTCTGCACGCCGACCGGCTCGACCGCCTATTCCATGTCCGCAGGCGGGCCGATCGTGGAGCCGTCCGCGAAAAATTTCCTGATCACACCCATCTGTGCGCACGCCATGCTGGCAAAAAGCATCGTCGTCGCGCCCAGCCGTGTCGTAACGGTCAAGGTCGGCAAGATCGGGCGGCACAACGCGTTTTTGTCCGTTGACGGCGGCCGGGCCTTCCGCCTGAACACCGGCGACGAGATCACGGTTAAAAGCTCGCAGAAGGTCACACGGCTCGTGCGGCTGAAAAACACCAGCTTTTTTGAGATCCTGAACCGGAAATTCATTGAAAAAATGAGGTAAACACGTCTATGAAATCAAAACGCCAGGAAAAAATTCTGGAGCTTATCGCAGACCACAGCGTCCAGACGCAGGAGCAGCTGCTCGCTGAGCTGAACGAGGCCGGTTTCTCTACCACGCAGGCTACCATTTCCCGCGACATCAAGCAGCTGCGCATCATCAAGGAGCTTGGCCCAAACGGTGTTTACCGCTATGCGACCGCGCCCAAGCCTGCGGAGCACACCTTCTCCGCCAAGCTGAACCTGATCTTCCGGCAGTGCATCACGAGCGTGGACTACGCACAGAACATGATCGTCGTCAAGACCATGCCCGGACTTGCAAACGGCGCCGCCTCCGCAATCGACAAGCTGAACATCCCGGAAATGCTCGGGACGCTTGCGGGCGACGATACGTGCTTTGTTGTGCTGAAGGACACGCAGGCCGCTGCCGAGCTCTGCGCCGAGATCCGGGAGCAGATCGAGCACTGAGGCCAGAACGGAACAGGAGGAAGACCGATGCTTTCTACCCTGCATATCGAAAATATTGCCGTGATCGAACAGGCAGAGATCGCCTTTGACAGTGGGTTCAACGTCCTCACCGGTGAGACAGGTGCGGGAAAATCCATCGTCATAGACGCGATCTCTGCCATTTTGGGTGAACGGGCCTCGCGCGAAATGATCCGTACCGGCGCGCAGAAGGCGTTTGTCAGCGCGATTTTCTCCGGCGTGCCGGAGCTGCCGTGGTTCGCCGAGAACCAGATCCCGTATGAGCCGGAGCTTGGCATTTCACGGGAGATCTTCGCCGACGGAAAAAACAGCTGCCGCGTCAGCGGCAAGCCCGTCACAGTCTCCACGCTTCGGAAGCTCGGCGTCCAGCTCATCCAGATCCATGGCCAGAACGATTCCCAGCAGCTGTTCGATGAGGCGACGCATATCGGCTATCTCGACCTGTATGCCCATGACGAAGCGCTGCTGGCGGATTACCGGCAGGCGTACGACAAGGTCAGCGTCGTGCAGCAGGAGATCCGCCGCCTGTCCATGGACGAATCGGAAAAGCTGCGTCTGGTCGAAACGCTGAAATTCCAGATCGATGAAATTGAACGCGCCGAGCTGCAGTCCGGAGAAGAAGACGAGCTGCTCGAACGCCGGAAGGTACTCCAGAACGCTGAAAAGCTGACGGACGCGATGGAATCGGCTGTTTCCGCGCTCTATGGGGATGAAACGTCGGACGGCGCGGCAGCCATGATCGCAAACGCCGCGCACGCGCTGGAACGGGTCAGCCGCGTGTCAGATGAAATGCGGCAGCTCAGCGGAAAGCTGAGCGACCTCATGTATACCGCGCAGGATATTGCCGACGAGCTGCGGGACAAGAAGGACGATCTAACCTATTCTGCCGATGAGCTTGAGCAGATCGAAGAGCGCCTTGATACGCTCCACAAGCTCAAGCGCAAATACGGCGGCAGCGTCGAGGATGTGATCGCGTTCTGTGAAAAGGCGTAGCGGCAGCTCGACGAAGTCGAATTCGCGTCCGACCGCATTGAGCAGCTCCAGAAAAAGCTGTCCGCACTGCAAACAGCCATGCAGGAAAAGGGCATGGCACTCTCTGCCGCGCGGAAAATGGCAGCAGAAAAATTACAGGCGGCAATTTCTTCCGAGCTGATGCAGCTGGATATGCCGAAAATTCAGTTTGTCTGCGAGTTTTCCGCGCAGCAGCCGCAGGAAAACGGCCTCGACGCCGTCCGTTTCCTGATGTCTGCTAACGTCGGCGAATCGCTGCGTCCGCTGTCCAAGGTCGCCTCCGGCGGTGAGCTGGCGCGCATTATGCTCGCGATGAAAAATGTACTGGCGGCGGAGGATTCCGTCGGGACCATGATCTTCGACGAGGTCGATGCGGGCGTCAGCGGCCGCGCCGCGCAGAAGGTCGCGTATAAGCTCTGGACGGTCGCAAAGGGCCACCAAGTCCTGTGCGTGACACATCTGCCGCAGATCGCTGCCATGGCCGACACGGAATTCACGGTCGAAAAACGGGTGGAAAACGGCAGAACGTATACAAGCGTTCTGCGTTTGGATGTCGCCGGACGGCGGCAGGAGCTTGCACGCCTGATCGGCGGCAGCATGATCACCGAAACAACGCTTGCCGGTGCAGCAGAGCTGCTGCGTCTGGCGGAACAGACAAAGAAGGGAGCTTCACATGAAAGTACGTAACATCCTGTTTCTGGTCCTTGCGTCGCTGCTGCTCTGCACGGCAGTCAGCGCGGCGGAATACACCGACGTATCCGACACGCATTGGGCATATAAGCAGATCGATTATCTCAGCGCAGAGATCAACGGCTATCCGGACGGCTCCTACAAGCCGGAAAAGAGCGTTTCGCGCGCGGAATTCCTCACGTTGTTCGCCCGCATTGCCTTCCCGGACGAGTGGAAGCGTGTGGAGGGAGAAGAATGGTGGAAATCGGCCTATGAGGTCTGCACCGCGCACGATCTTCTGAACAATATCACTGGCAGCCGCTCTGAGGCTATGCCGCGCGGCGAAATTGCCGCGCTTCTCGAACGGTTCTGCTCCGGCTGGGGCGGCGTGCATGAACGCGCAGACGCTGCGGAACAGTATGTTATCAACTGGAAGGAGCAGCGCATGGAGTTCCCGGAGTGGCAGCCGCTGTTTCCAGATGCTGCGGAGTATTGGAGCAGCGTGCTCATCAGTGCCAATCAGGGGCTTCTGACCGGCTATCCGGATGGAAGCTTCAAGCCCGGCAAGGGCGTGACCCGGGCGGAGGCTGCGGCCATCCTTGCCCGTCTTAAAGCGCAGCTGGTGCTCCGTGAAAAGAAGGGCTGTGAATACGTCTGCACAGTCGGGGAGTATTGGCTGATGCAGTACTCAGACTCCGGCTCCGTCGGCCTTGCGCTGTATGAGCCGCTTACCGGCAAGCTGGTTCAGACGGTCGGCC
>ENA-UOIZ01003319-UOIZ01003319.1-human-gut-metagenome-genome-assembly--contig:-P88-NODE-3319-length-10092-cov-3.842582_pt1 | contig 10092 bp, 13 predicted proteins | sample MGYA00242336_ERZ723883 | MGnify/ENA metagenome assembly ERZ723883 | reverse complement strand
AGTTGTTTTACTGCAAGCAACGTTCTTAAAACAACATCTGGGGTAGAATTTTTGCCAAATACAGTAATGGTTTTACCTGCTAATGCATCAAAAGTATCTAATGGAGCAGTGGATGCAAGATAATAATTTCCCCATACAATGGTTTCATAGAGTTGATATCCAAAGTTTTCATTTTCATTATAAAATTTTACTCCTAAATTGACAGGCGCAACAACAATATCATAATTGGCATTGGTGAATGCCGCAATCAATGGATCACTTCCACTCACAATGTTTTCTTTGATAAACTCTTCTTCTAATGCCCTAGCAATACCTAAAGAAGGTGTACCTGTAGGTACAATGACACTTACCTCTTCTTCTGCATTGAGACATCCTGTTAATCCAAATACAAATAAAAGTGTTGTTAAAATGGTAATTATTTTTTTCATTTTGAATTTTCCTTTCTTTTTTGTTTTCTATTCATATGATTTGCTAAAATATTATATCATATGCTATAATAAAAAAGTGTAAGATATCTTACACTTCTGAACGATTTTTTAAAGAAAGGAGAAAGAAAAAGAATGCCTTATCACTTACTTTCTGATGCATTATGCAACAAGTATACAAAAGTAGTGTCTTATCACACAGGAGATATTGTCTTCAATCAAGGAGAACTTTGTCAACACATTGGTTTTATTGAAACGGGTGAAATTCATGTCATTACCATCACCCATACAGAAAAAGAAGAAACCATTACTTCATTATCTACAGGAGATGCTTTTGGTGATTTACTCCTTTTTTCTGATCACCCTTATTATCTAGGTCATGCCATTTGCAAAAAAGAAACCGTTGTACGATATATTGAAAAAGAACAGTTGCCATTGTTATTTCAAAATGAGGCATTTTTCACTGCCTTTTTATCTATGATTTCTAATAAAGCAATGCAACTCAAAAATGAGAATAAATTATTGCGTCACAGCAACTTAAAAGATAGAATTATGCATTATTTGATTGAAGAACAACTTCGCACCCATTCTTCAACAATTCAGATTGAAAATATCACTGCTTTTGCTACCCTTCTTTCTTTTACGAGACCTACTGTTTCAAAAGCATTGCAACAACTTGTAAAAGAAAGAGAAATTGAAATACGTAAAAAAGGACAAACCTGCTGGATTCGGCTACTTCACCCAGATTATATTTACTTTCAATCCCAATAATTAAAAAAGGAGAATCTCTTTATAAGGGTTCTCCTTTTTTAATTAGATATGCTGGTAATAATCTTTGTAACAATTGATAACAAGGCGCATATAGCCACAAAATACTCAAAAATGAACTAGCACAAAGTAAAAGCACAAAGGGAATATCGGCTAATATGTAACTTTGAATAGATATATCCAAACATAAGGCATTGGTAATTGTAAAACATAAACTATAAAGAATAGCACTAAAAACGCCATATAAAGCCAAAAATAAGGGCTTGTTGGTGTTTTTCAAAAAAAAGTGAATCAAGATAGGGATGCATGCATACCCCACTGCCATGGGTATAACTACAAAAGGAGCAATAGAACCATTGATGATACAATCTAATCCCACATGAATGATTGCAATACCTAAAGTAGGCAAGCATCCTAATACTTTAGCATATAATACAAATAAGAAAATGGTCAGTTGAATATTGGGTAAGAAACTGAACAGTTGCTCTTGCACAAAAATAATAGCCGTAAACAAGGCATAATATACCATTTGCCTACAAGTTCTCTTTAACATCCTACTTCCCAATCTTCTATAGAGCTATAGGTAATTCTAATCTCATCTTGATCAGATGGAACGAGTTCCCATGCGCCAACGGATGCAAATTCACAGTTTACTACTAACTTATAATACTCTTTGGTGATATCGGTTGTATCCCCATTGATACCTATAATCATACCTTTTTGACTACCTTTTCCTTCTTCTACTTCCACATTTCTTCTTAATACATCTATCAGCACTTCACCTTGATAAAAATCTACTTCTTGGTTCAAAAGAACCTTACCATTTTCTCCGGTAATGTACAGATGAATTTGACCTGACTTCTTAGCACCTTTGGTTCCAAATAATAGGCATACAAATACAATGACCAACAAAGCTACGACACTAGCGATTATACTTATTCTTTTTTGATTCATTTTCATTCTCCTTTTTTGGTTAATAGGGATATCAGCGTATCCCATACATATATTGTAGCAGACTCCCGTACTTCATTTCTACTCATTTGTTGAAAATACATGGTTTGGACAAATGTTTTTTCTTGTATACAAAAACCAAAACAAACTGTACCAACTGGTTTATCTATACTACCACCACCAGGACCAGCAAATCCAGTAATACTTACACCCACTTGTGCATTTGTTGTTTTCATAAGACCTTCAACCATTTCGAGTGCAACTTCTTCACTTACTACACCATATTGTTGAATGGTACTTGGATTGACTCCTAAATATTTGACTTTCGATGCATCAGAATAGGTTACAATACTTTCATCAAATACTTTGGATGCATCAGGTATTCCCACAAGGCTTGATGCAAGTAGTCCTCCTGTACATGATTCAGCAAAACTGATTTTATATTGTTTTTCTAACAAAAATTGAACGACATATTTTATTTTTGATTCTAACATTTTATCACCCTATGTATTATACCATAAAAAGAAAGAAAACAAAGAAGAATAACATCACTTTCACTTCAGTGATCTCACCCTAAGCATTGTAGTGTAATTTTTCTTCTATGGTTTAAAATTAGTGGTATGATAAAAATAATACAGTACGAGGAATTGTCCACTCACAATGCTTACACTTCCCATATACCTTAGCCATGCTGTTTTATACTCTAAATCTTCTTTGGACAAATGTTTGAGGTTCTCATAATTTCTAAGAAGAAACCCAATAAAAACGATGAGAATCAAGATATTGGCGATAATATATTCTTGTCGCAAGGCTTCATTAGGAGAATCTCGGTAAGTGTACAACTGTCTTGTTTTCATATTTGCATCCATATCTATAACAGATGCTATGATAAAGAATATATACATCGTATATTCAATATTTAATAATTGGATTTTATCATTAAACAGATGATTCATAATTCAAGATATGCACTTGACATTCAAATTAAACCCACAAAAAAAGTTGCAAGGTTTATTTTTCCTTACAACTTTTTATTTTGGTTTTATCTATTATTTATTTTCTTTTGAAAATGCCTTTTTAGCTCCATAAGTCGTATGAAGTAACTGATGGGCAAGATGGCTATTAGGTTCACCTAAAAATTCTTGATAAGCACGTAATACTTCTGGATTTTCATGAGATTTATGAAGTGGTGCATCTTGGTCAATTTGATATAGTACACTTGCACGAAGTGCTCTTACATCTGTACATTCTTGTACCTTTGCATTGACAATAGGTTGACCACCACCATTGATACATCCACCTGTACATGCCATCACTTCAACAAAGTGGTATTGTTTTCCAGATTCTATACGTTTGAATAATTCTGGAATATTCACAGCACCATGTACTACAGCAACATTGACTTCATGACCTGCAATGGTTAGTGTTGCTTCTTTGATGCCATTTTCTACACCACGAACAACTGTAAAATCAAGTTGATTTTCATTTTCAGGATCTAATACATGAGCAACCGTACGAAGAGCGGCTTCCATTACACCACCTGTTGCACCAAAGATAACACCAGCACCTGTATATTGAGCAAGTGGACTTGTTGGTGTATAATCTTCTAATGCATTAAAGTCAATTCCTTGACGTTTGACAAGACGTGCATATTCTCTTGTTGTAAGAACATAATCAATATCTCTTAATCCGTCACTTTCCATTTCAGGACGATTGGCTTCATATTTTTTCGCAATACAAGGCATAATAGATACTACTTTAATTTTAGCAGGATCAACATTCAATTGTTTTGCATAATAATGCTTAATCATTGCACCTTGCATTTGTTGTGGGGATTTACAACTAGATAAATTTTCTAAGTATTGTGGATAATATTGTTCAATATAACGAATCCAACCTGGTGAACAGCTTGTAATCAAAGGAAGCGCTACTTGTTCGCCCTTTAATGCTTTTGTCAAACGGCCAATAAATTCAGTTCCTTCTTCCATAATAGTTAAATCGGCACCAAAGTTGACATCAGTTACATCATCAAAACCAAGTTCATGTAAAGAAGCATATAATTTTCCTTCACAGTTGGTTCCAATTGGGTTACCAAATTCTTCACCGATTGCGGCACGAACAGCTGGTGCAAATGTAGCCACTACATAATTTTCATGGTTGGTTAATTCTTCTTCGACAAAATCAATTTGTTCTTTTTCACGAATAGCACCTGTTGGACAAGCTTGAATACATTTACCACAATAAATACAACCTGCATCCGCAATATCATGATTTAATGCACTGCCTACACAAGTAACGAATCCTCTTTGGTTAAAGTTCAACACACCTGTGCCAGAAAGTTTTTCACACGCACCAATACAACGGCCACAAAGTACGCATTTAGATGAATCAAAAACAATGGCATCACTTTCATTGATAATAGGTAATTTCTTAGCAAATTGACCAGATTCAGCCATCTCATTGTTGATAGAAAATCTTCTCATTAAAGCCAATAATTCACAATTATGTTCTCTTGGACATTTCCAACAATCAAAACGATGGTTCGCTGCAATCAATTCTAATGTTTGACGAACTGCCGTTCTTACTCGTTTAGAGTTAGTTAAAATAGTTGCTGTTCCTTCACGATTTAAAATAGAACCTACTTCAACAGAACAAGAGTTTTTAAGTGAACGCATACCTACAATTTCAACTACACAAACACGACATGATGCATTTTCGTTGATGTCTTTTAAAAAGCAAAGACGAGGAATATCAATGCCTACTGAATCAGCTGCTTGCATAATTGTATAATTAGCAGGAACGGTTACTGTTTTTGAGTTAATTGTTATTGTTACTAATTTTTCCATAGTTTTTTCCTCCTATTGAACAACGATTGCATTTTTAGGGCAACCTTTTACACAACTACCACATTTGATACATTTGGCTGGATCAATAAAGTGTTGTTGTCTAAGTTCTCCACTAATGGCATCAGCAGGACAATTTCTCTTACATTTTGTACAACCAATACATTGATCAGTAACTACAAATGTAAGTAATGGTTTACATACACCAGCAGGACATTTCTTATCTACTACGTGTGCCACATATTCATCACGGAAATTGGCCAATGTAGAAAGTACTGGATTTGGTGCACTTTGTCCAAGACCACAAAGTGAAGCATCTTTAATCATCAATGCAAGATTTTCAAGTGTAGTTAAATCTTCCATTGTACCTTCACCCTTGGTAATTTTCTTTAAAATTTCAAGCATTCTCTTGGTACCTTCACGACATGGTGTACATTTACCACAAGATTCATCAACTGTAAAATCTAAGAAGAAACGAGCAACGTCAACCATACAGTTATTTTCATCCATAACAATCATACCACCAGATCCCATCATAGATCCAAGTGCAATCAAATTATCATAATCAATTGGTGTATCTAAATGTTTTGCAGTTAAGCATCCACCTGAAGGTCCACCTGTTTGAACAGCTTTAAAAGCTTTACCATTTGGACATCCACCACCGATATCGTAAATGACTTCTCTAAGCGTTGTTCCCATTGGGATTTCTTCTAAACCTGTATTTTTAATTTTTCCACCTAGAGCAAATACTTTGGTTCCTTTTGATTTTACAGTACCAATGCTTGAGAACCATTCCCAACCATTAAGAATAATTACTGGAACATTTGCTAATGTTTCAACATTGTTGATAATAGATGGTTTTCCCCATAATCCTTTTTGTGCTGGGAAAGGTGGTTTATTACGAGGCATACCACGTTCACCTTCAATAGAAGCAATTAACGCTGTTTCTTCACCACAAACAAAGGCACCAGCACCTAAACGAATATCAATGTCAAAATCAAATCCACTACCAAAAATATCCTTACCAAGCAATCCATATTCTCTAGCTTGTTCAATTGCATATTGTAATCTTTCTACAGCAACAGGATATTCAGCACGAATATATACATAACCCATTGTTGCACCAATTGCATATCCTGCAATCGCCATAGCTTCAATAACGCTATGTGGATCTCCTTCTAAAACAGAACGGTCCATAAATGCGCCTGGGTCACCTTCATCGGCATTACAAATTACATATTTTTGATCTGCTTGATTTTTCGCACATAATTCCCATTTCAATCCAGTTGGGAATCCTCCGCCTCCACGACCACGAAGGCCTGCTTTTTTCATGATATCAATCACTTGTTCAGGAGTATATTCAGTTAAACATTTTCCAAGTGCTTGATATGCATTTCTACCAATAGCTTCATTGATATCAAATGGGTTAATCATACCACAATTACGAAGAGCGATACGAAGTTGTTTGTTATAAAAGCCAACTTCTCCAAAAGATTTGATTTTAGCAAGCTCTTCTTCTGTTGCTTCTTTATACGCTTTTGGTTCATAGATACGACCCTTTAGTAGGTGTTCTGAACAAATTTTAGCAACATCATCTATAGCTACATGTGAATAAAATGTTTGATCAGGATATACGATAACGATAGGCCCTCTTTCACAAAGTCCAAAACATCCCGTTTGAATGATTTGAATTTCATTATCTAAACCTAGTGCTTTTACATTTTCTTCAAATGCTTCTTTAATTTGTTTTGATTTTGATGATAGGCACCCTGTCCCACCACATACTAATACTTGTGCACGTACTAACATTTTTTATACCTCTACTTTGCTGCCTTAATCACTTCTAATGTTTTTTCTGTTACAACATTGCCACCAATAATATGTTGTTCAATAATGGTTTCAACATCTGCAACATGAACTTCTGCATAAGTTGTACGATTTCCTTGTGCATCAAAAACTTCTACAACTGGTTCTAATGCACATTCACCCAAACAACCTACTTGTGTCACTGTTACATTATCTAAATTTTTTGCGGCAACTTGATCAACAAATGCAGCAAGTACAGGTCTTGCTCCCGCAGTGATTCCGCATGTAGCCATACCAACAACGACACGATAACCATCTTTAGCAGTACGTAGGTTAATTTTGCTAGCGGCTTCTTCTCTAATTTTCTTTAATTCTGCTAAACTTTTCATAGTTCCTCCTCTATAAATCTCTATTTACCAAATTATTCATTTTCTAATTCGCCCGCAAGGCCTGCGGTTATATATTCTTTAATCCAACTCATAACAGAAGGCTCTGTGAGTGGAATACCTTCTAATATTTCTTTAATTTGTTGGGTATCTATTTCAAATACAGGACAACTTTTTTCTTTATGTTTCATCTTAAAATGGACATCTACTTGATAAGGGTTAATCACCAAAACAAAAATGCTTTCCGCAATATCTCCTAAAGGAATAGCATCTATGTGATGGGTATACATTTTGGCATGAATACAAGTGCCTACACCCACAGTCGATTGAATGTGTACATATCCACCAGTTTGTTCACAGGTTTGAATAAACAAAGGAATTCCTAATCCTACTTTTCGTGTCTTTCGCGATGTAAAGAAAGGGTTGGTAACTTGTTCTAACACTTCACGACTCATACCACAACCATCATCTTCAATCCAAATCTCAATATCATTTTCATTTTCTTCAATTGTAACTTGCACACAACTTGCATTGGCTTTAAATGCATTGCTAGCAACATCTAATATATGTAGTGATAAATCAACCATGATTTCTCTTTCCTTTGATGGCTTTAAACAAGCTTTCTATCGTTAAATCTTCTAACTCTATGGTATGGATAGGCTCTGAAATATCTATAATTTGATGTGCATCAGAGTTTCTCAATATGCTATATTCTAGCGATTCTAGTTGATGGTTGAATCTTTCAATATTGGTATTAGCATTGACTTCAATGGCATCAAAAATATCCTGATAAATGGTATGTAATTTTTCAAAAATGTCTGACGGATATTTTTCAATATGTGCTAAAATCATAATGCCTTGATACTGATTCATCATATGACGCAATTGGAGTAAGCCAATATTGGATGAACCCATTAAACTGACTTGATATTGATTTACAATGTCATCAAAAACATCAAATAAATGTTGTTCACCATACATCACTTCATCATGCATAGTTTTATGCAAATAGCACTCTATTTCTTTTTGAAATCTTCTTGCTTCTTCAAAACTAGCAAACAAGCAAACAACATGATATTTTTCTTTTACTTCTATTTCCGCACCTGGGACAACAAGCATTTCATAACTCTCTTTTAATTCTTCAATGACATCTAATTGTAGACAAGAATTGTGATCTGTAATAGCAATAATATTCAACTCTTTTAACATCGCCATATTCAAAATATTATTTGGACTCATTAATACGTCTGCACAAGGAGATAAAGCCGTATGAATATGCAAATCATAAAAATATTTCATTCTGCGTAAATATGTCTGATTACCTCAACCACGTTCTTTGTTGTTGTGATAATCATAATCCCTTCTTCTTCCGCTTTTTGAATCATATCTTTTGTAGGTTGGACATCTTCTGCTAGTACAATAACAGGTAAGTCCAATAAACTTGCAACAGCTATTGTATTCATATTAGACATAATGGTTAAAAACATATTTTTTTCCTTGGCATGTCCCATGACATGACTTAATAAATCACCCGCATAAATTCCATCAAATTCTACATCTGCTATTTGTGTAGTTACAATTGTCCCTTTTATTTTTTCTAAAATTTCTAAGACTTTCATTGGCACTCCTATTTACTTGCTATAAATAGTAATATCTAGTGTTGTTCCCTTTGGTGAAGAACTAATATGAAATTCATCACTTGCATTTTTAATATTCATTAATCCCATTCCTGCACCAAATCCATAATAAATTGCTTGATTGTTGGCTGTAGAAAATCCAGGTTGAAGTGCTTGCTCAATATCTGTAATTCCAGGACCAGTGTCTTGAAAACGAACAAAAATTTTTTCATCATCAATCTCGTATTTGCATACGCCTCCATAAGAGTGAATCACCACATTGATTTCAGCCTCATATATAGCAATAGAGACTCTTTTAACAATTGGTTTGGCAATTCCTTCTTGGATGAGCGTTTTTTTTATAAAACTAGACACATTACCAGCATTTTCTAAATCCATTGCTTCAATCGCAAATTCACCAGTTATTCTTCCCATTATAAATCACTTAGCCCCTTGATTCCTGCGTGATGTAATTTTCCACAAGTAGAAAAAGAAACATCATTTGTACCTAAAACAATAATACCTGAGGCATAAGCTTGTTCTAGCACTTGAGGAGAAGGGATTTTCCCTCTTGTAATTAAGATAGCGGCAAAATCGAGCATTTCAGCAGTTCGAATACTTTGCATAGTTACATTACCAGTAATCAAAATACCTGCTTCACAAAATCCTTCGGGTGCTTCTCTTAACACCATCAAAGCATCGCTCATCAAATCACCACTAAATGCATATTTCAATTCAAAATTAGCAGGTTGTATAGAAGGGGTAAGTTCTTTTCCCTTAATGACTTCTATAATTTTTTGAACAGTCATACTATGTACCAATTATTGTAATTTATCGTATACTTCTTTTGCGGTTTTCACTGTTGCAGTACCATAAACGTCATCGCCAACTGTAAATACTGGAGCAAGACCACATGCACCAATACATCTTGTTTCCACTAATGTAAACTTACCATCTTCTGTGGTTTGGTTAGAACCAATATTTAACAATTTTTTGAATTCATCAATTACGGTTTGTGAACCACGTACATAACAAGCCGTACCTAAACATACACCAATAACATGTTGTCCTTTAGGTTCAAGTGTAAACCGAGAATAAAAAGTTACTACACCATTAATCTTAGCAATACTTTCTCCTAGTTCTTCTGAAATAATTTTTTGTACTTCTAAAGGAATGCAACCAAAGATAGTTTGGGCATCATGAAGTGTAGGCATAAGAGGACCTGGCTTTTGCTTGTGTTCAGCAATTTTTTGTTTTAATAATTTAATTTGTTCTTCTGAAATTTGTAATTTAAATG
>ENA-UOIZ01003313-UOIZ01003313.1-human-gut-metagenome-genome-assembly--contig:-P88-NODE-3313-length-10096-cov-11.712778_pt1 | contig 10096 bp, 9 predicted proteins | sample MGYA00242336_ERZ723883 | MGnify/ENA metagenome assembly ERZ723883 | reverse complement strand
TTGTTATCCAGTTCTCCGAATGTGCTTTCAAGCGTTTCAATAACATCGTCTGTGTATTCGTCCCTCATATCCCAAAGTGGAACAGGACGGGAATATCTGCTCTCGTGGGTATCGGAAATATCGAAGTAATGGGTAAGTCTTTGCCTTGCTCTGTTTTCATCGGCAAATACCGCAATACCTCTTGCACCTTTATTTACCCATCGTCCAAAACTCTTATTCCAACGCTCGATTTCAAGAACTGCTGTTGCGTCCGGTCGCTGTGCATAGATAAGCAACTGCTCATCATATCGCAGCTTGTAGTTCCTGCACGCAGACTGCAAGAAATTCTGCCAGTTCTGCGGATTGGAAACAACCGTCTTGCAGGTTCTGTCATAGAGTTCGGATATGAGTTCGTATTTTCTTGACACTGCTTTTGCACCTCCTTATCGTATTTTTTCTTTACTTTTTATCTTTTCCTTATGCTCCTGACTGCTCATCCGTTCCACCTCCCAAATATGAGAACAGCTTGTTGGCTTTGGTTTCTTTCTGAAGTTCGATGATGAGTGCCATATCCGGTATCGTGATACCCGGAATCTTCAAAATACTCTCCATATCAAGCTGTTGTAGTTTCTTTTCCGTATTACAGCCGGAATCAAACAGCTTCGCCATTAACTTTGTTTTCTGTTGAAATGTCGATTTGCTCATCTTGCCGTCCTCCTTATTCGATTTCTATGACTACACGAATACTGCTGTCGCAGCCACTGCACTGTCTGGAAAGTTCCGGGAACAAAGACTGCACCCTCTGTCTTGACCTGCGGATAGTTTCAAAGCACGGTAAACCGTAGCCCTTGTAGTTGTTGACTATATCCTCAAGAGATAAGTCGCCGACTTTCAAATAACTGTATCGGTTGTAATAGCAGAGGATAAGCTGCATATCGTCATACCTTGTTTCAGGGCATTCTCTGAGGATTGAAAGCACCTTGCTGTCAACCGTTCTCTGCTTATTCATAAAGCACCTCCATAAAGTAAATGGACGGAGTTTTTTACGCTCCGCCCACCATTTTGTTTCTTATTTCTTTCTGTTTTTAATCTGCAAGAAGATAAAGCCGCCGATAATAAAGGCGACCAAAACAACTGCTACGATTGTCTTTGCGTCCATTATTCATTGCCCTCCTTTTTCTTCTTTCTCTTGGAAGCAACAACCGTTGCAACGATACCGAGTGCAGAAGCACCTGCAAGTGCTACCCAAAGACCGGTCTTTCTGTCATCGCCGGTTTTCGGTGTGTCACGAAGTTCGTTATGCATCTCGATTTCTACCGTTTCGCCGACCTTTACGGTCACTTTCTTATCGGCAGGTAAAATATATCCGGCAGATACATTGTCGCTGACCTCAGACACTGTGTATTCGCCGATACGAAGTCCATCTACGGAGATTTCGCCATTCTTATCGGTTGTAAAGGTGCTGTCATAACCGTTGACACCTGTTACTCTGAAAGTGAAGCCTTCCACCTTACCGTCGGAAGATGTCTTTTTAATTTTCAGGTTTCCTTTCATTGCTTCGTTAATAAATCCGACTCCCGCTTTGTTTTCTACTTTGTAGGTAGTTTCATCTTTTTCAATGAATACGGAATAAATGCCCTTATCAAGCACAAAGCCCTCCGGTGCTTTGGTTTCTCGCACAAGATATTTACCGTAGAGAAGTTCTTTCATCTCATAGATACCGGTTGCGGTTTCTTCAAGATTTCCGATAAGTTCATCGCCATCGTCCAGTTTACCGTCGCCATTAACATCCTTATATACTTCAAAAGTTGCACCTGTCAGTTTGTTATCCGGATAATCAGCGTCCACTTTGGTAAGTTCAATATTACCGTGAATATACTCGTCGGTAATTTCCACTTCGATGACCTGCTCATTCTCCCCGATGTTTACTTCGTAAGAAGTATCATCAAGCACAAAGCCTTCTGGAGCTTCGATTTCTCTTACAATCCATTTTCCATAAGGAACTTTTGCAAAAGAAAAACTGCCGTCCTTTTCAGATGTGGCAGTCATAATAGCGTGTTCTTTTGTAAATTCGGTTTCATCTGCTTTGAAAATGCCGATTAAAGCACCGCCCAGTACTTCTCCGTTCTCGTCAATCTTCTTACCGGATACAGAACCGTAAATGAGTTTGTTCTCAATCGGCTTACCGTCATTTACCTTGATTTCAACCGTTTCGGTATCCTGACCGGCATACTTGAATGTGAACGGATACTGTATGTCGGAGAGGATATAATGCTCATCTGTGGCAATTTCCTTGATATAGTAGCTGCCAAACGGAAGGTCTGTATTTGCAGTCGCTGCTTCGTTTTCATCAAGCGTGATAATCTCAATCAATCCGTCAGCCGGAATAACTGTGCCACTTGAAGATACAACATCTTCTTTTGCATAGAGTCCGAAACTGATGTTTTTGATTTCATTATTCTTGCCGATACCAAAGATTTCGTCCTGCTCTAAGATTTTTTCAAGAGAAATCTTCACTTTCTGTCGCTCGTTTACGAAGCTTGTTGCGGTTTCTGTTACCGCTACATCCTGTCCGGCATAAGTGAGTTCTACCGAATGCTTTTCTTTGTTAATGACCATACCTGTCGGTGCTTTGGTTTCAACAACGTTGTATTTACCGAGATAGAGTTCCTTGCTCTTGGCTGTTCCGTCTTCATCGGTCGTTACGGTATCTACTACATCGCCCTTGTGATAACGAAGTGTACCATCCGGTGTGATAACATCTTCATCGGCTGTGATTTCATAAACCGCCCCTGCAAGTCCCTTGACCTTATATACTGGCTGATAAATCACATCTTCATCTTCCTCGCCGGATACATTGACACCAAAGAATACTTCGCCGGTTTTCTCAACGGAAATCGTACCTTTCTGTGCCATATTCGGCTTGTCCACCTTAATCAATGTGATACCTCCTTCCTGTGTGGAATTTTCTTCCGTTACATCAAAGGAAACAGGAGTACTGTCGAGTACATATCCATACGGAGCCTGAACCTCAACAAGTGAATATCCCTTGCCATAGTCCAGTTTTTCAGGTGTAACAAGCTGACCGTCTGCGTCGGTATAGAATGTGTCGATGGTTGTCGGTGTAGGATAAGTAAATGTCATACTTACTTTGTTACCGACAGGGTCATAGATTTGAAAACCTGCACCTGCATACGGGATTGTCTTGCCTGTTTCTGCATCAACCTTTACGACCTTAATATATGACTCAAAGTTGGCATTGTTGATGAGATAACGGTAGGTCTGTCCGTCCTGAGAAATGAAAACATCAAAGTCTTTCATCAACTCACGACCTTCCCAGCCTTTGGTCTGATGAACGGTATATACACCATACGGCATATCCTTTGTCTGAGCAAAACCGTTTTCATCACAAACAATGGTATCTCTTTCATCTTTGTCGGCTTTTTCAAATGAGCCTGATGATTTCAAGTAGATTTCAAATTCCGCACCCTTTTCCGGTGTTTCAATCTTTGTTTCCCCATCATCAGTGTGCTTGATGATAGCAATATTGCCTTTCATAACCTGCTCAGTCACATCATTTGCCACAAGATTGTGTTCAATCGTAAAGAGTTTTGGCTCTGCACCGACCTTGTGAATTGTCTTATCAAGAAGATAACCCTCGCTCGGTGTGATTTCTCTGATTGTCCAGTCGCTGTCGCAGACATATTCCTTAGTTGTGAACTGTCCGTCGCTGTCAGTTACATACTTATCCACAAGTGTGTCGCCTTTATAAATTCCGTAAACAGCACCGGAGAGTTTAGCGTCACCCTGAGCAGTGCCTTTTTCTCGGTCGCTCTTTGTTACGGTTACGCTGAACTTCTTCAAGATATTTGTGAAATCACGGTTTGTAACCTCTTTCCACTGAATCGGTGCAGTCTGCTTTTCCGGAACAACATAGCGGATTGCTGTGTCCACTTCTTCGAGCGTATATGGTGTACTTCCACTGATAAGAACATCTTTGAATGTTGCAACACCGTTTTTATCGGTAACTGCATATTCATCAACGGCAATACCTGCAAGGGAAGTACCGTAAAGGTGGAATTTCACACCCTCCACAAGATTATCTTCCGATGATTTAATGACCTGAAGATTACCTCTCTTGAGAACATTGTTGAAGTTTACGGTTGCCACCTGACCGGCAACAACAGTTACTCTGTGAACCTCTTGCGGTACATATTTGTCGATAGATTGCTCTGTTACCGTATATACGCCCGGCATAAGGTTGTCAATCTGGAACTTACCGCCGTTTGCTGTGGTAACTGTCTGATTTACTCCGTTACCTGAAATAGTGAAATTGATACCATCAACCTTTCCGTCCTCAGATGTTTTCACAATCTGACAAGAACCGTAACTGACTTTCATCTTCACATATCCGGTCACAGGGTCGCTGACTTCCTGAGCATAAGTTACTACATCTTGCACGCTTGAATTTTGACCGTGCTTGCCCTCAGACCATACGACAACACCTCTGCGGACACCGTTTTTCTTACTTGCGGTAATGGTAAATTCCTTACTCGGTGCTTTATCCATTGACACCGTAAGTTTGTTTCCGCTTGTGGAAAATGTTACACCACTGATACTCGCCTTGAAAGCATAATTGGAGAGTACACCGTTTGAGTCTGCAAGGGTTGTAACATATTTGCTTCCGTTCCATTCAAGCTCATTGACTTTCGCTGAACCGCTTGATTTAGTACAGAAGCTCGGCACAACTGTGTGATTCTGCACACTGCTGACCATACTGTTGTAGTAACTCATAATCTTACTGCGAAGCGGATGTTTGGCATTGATAACATCTTTCACATTACTGCAACCACTGGCTGCTTTGTGATTAAAGTTTGCGTCACGCTCGCCTACGACAGTTTCCCAGATAAGAAGCTGTGTTGCATAAGCGTGAGCAATACTGTTTGCCGCACTTTCGTTCTGCGACCTCCAGCTTGTTGAAATCGTTCCTCGATAGCCGTACTGCAAGATACGACCGATAAAGAGTCTGATTTCATCGCCGGAGATAACTCCGTTTGCTGTGATATTGTTAAAATAATTTTCATCGTATTTGTTCATACTCTGACCGGAACTGAGTGAAACACCCGGCTCGATACAATAGGCAATATTACCGGAATACGAGCCGATTGCCTTTAAGTTGGTGTGGGTGGAACTGCCGGTATGCCAACCGTTCTTCAAAGTAAGGTTACTGTGTCCCCACACTCCGTCGTAATTTGCGTCGCCGTCACGAGGGAAATCAACCATATACACATTGGTTTTTTCTCCGCTTGCGGCAAACGCTGTGCTTGTCCCAATACTCATAAATGCACTGAGACTGAGAACCGTCGCCATAACAAACGATACGGCTCTCTTGATTTTCGTCTTTACCATCTAAGTTTCCTCCTTAAAATGAAAGAACGCACCGATTATCTCAGTGCGTCCGATACTGTATTTTATTTTGTTTTTTAGCAGTAGCCGATATAGATTTCATATTCCGTATCGGATACCTTTTCTACCCATACCCATACTGCGGTAAATCCTTCCACATTTTTGTATCTGTTCAGCCTGCTTTGAATATCGTCCTTAATGCCTGTGCGTTTGGCATTTGCAGTGATAGGATTATCCCAACAATCCGTAGCGGTACTATCCAGTTCCAAACCAATGCTTTGAGCATAACTCCTTGCATAGCTGACATACGGATTAACATCAAAACTCTGCTTCGGTTCTTCCGTCGGTTTTGGCTTTGTGGGTTTCACTTCTTCCGTAACCTTCGGTGTTTCCGGTTTTGACTGCTGTGGCTGCTTCTGCTCTTGAGTACTGTCAGGCTTTTTCGTTACCTGAACGGATTCATAGCTTTTTGCAGTTTCCGTCTTACTACCTGCCGTAGAAGAAATCCTTTTATCCGTGTCATTTCGTGCGGTTTCTTTCGCTGTGTTACCGTTACATCCGGTAAGCAAAATCGTCAAGCAGGCAATCATACAAACCACCCATTTCTTTCTCATAAGCTATCGCTCCTTTCGCCTTAATCGTAATCAATCAGGCGAAAAACAACAAAGGTGCGAATATCCGAACTTTTTATCGTATCAGACATTTTATTTGCACTTCAAACGTGCGAACCCTTTATTAGACAGCTATAAGTTATGAGAGATAGGTATATTCAAGTGAGATATAATATATCTTTTCAGCAGGTAAACAGTAGGTATTAGGGGGTAGAGTGTGAGAAGGGGGAGTAACAAAAGCGGCTATCTGCTGTCACGGTCTGCCCGTTGCCTGAGATACTTGTTGTAATGCTCCAATGCCTTACACACAAAGTCCTCCGTTTGGCTGATTGGGATATTCTTCGGAATGAGCTGTCGTACTCTGTCGCCCCTTAACACAATCTTCTCTTTCTGGTTTGGCTTTTCCTCCGACATAATGGCTTGGATAGCTTCGGTTGTCAGTTTGCCCTCATCAAAAAACTTTCGCATACGGATAGTCTGGTCGTGAGAGGGAGTTGCGTCGTTCATATCAATCTCGTCAACCACATCACGCTGACAATCTTCGTCAAGATACGACAATTCAACCGCCGGTCGCATTTTAATTCGACCTTCATCGACAAATTCAAGCAGTTCGGGAACAAGGTTTGTAAGGCGAACATACCTGTGTATCTGTCTTTCACTATCTACAACTTCATCTGCAATTTGAGACACCGACAACTTCTTGCCCACTGGGCGAGAAGTTAAATCTGTTCGCTGTCCTTGTCTTTTCATTGCGTCCAAACGCATTTTGTAAGCAAAGGCTTTTTCAGAGGGAAGTATCTGCGACCTTTGGAAATTACTTTCCACCATTAAAATTGTGGCTTCATCTCGATTAAGGTCAACAACCTCACATCTTAGCGTTTCAAAACCGGCAAGTTCGCTTGCTCGTTTTCGTCTGTGACCGGATACGAGTTCATATCTTCCGTCCTCTTTCTGCCTTACAGTAGCCGGAGTAATTACTCCACGCTCCTTGATACTCTCGACAAGCTGTTGCATATCTTCATCGTCCCTGACCTTAAACGGGTGGTCTGGGAAATCGTCAATCAGCTCTAATGGAATATCTCGGATTTTAGAAAGTCTTTCTTCCTCTCTCTGTGCCTGCGTTGTAAAAAGGTCATCGAGCCTCGTGAGAGTGAAGTCGCTCTTTCTTCCTGCCATCGGCTAACACCTCCTTCGTAAATTCGGTGTATGCCTTTGACACCGTACTGTTTGGCTCATAAGCAAAAATGCTCTTTCCTTTGGAAGAAGTTTCTGCGGCTTTTACAGCAATCGGAATAGATGTGCGATACAGCTTAATCTGATTTCCGAAATTCTCCCGCAAAGCTTCCACCGTACTTTTGGCGAGGTTTGTGCGGTTATCCACCAAAGTGAGAAGCATACCGTCTATCTTAATATCCTGATTGATATACTTCTTGACTTTTGAAATGGTTTGCACAAGCTGGGTCATACCCTTAGCCGGCAAATACTGTGCCTGCACTGGAATAATCACGCTGTCTGCCGCAGATAGAGCATTGAGTGTTACCATACTCAGTGAGGGCATACAGTCAATCAGAACAAAATTATATCTGTCTTTGACCTGACTTAAATAATTCCTCAAAGTGGTTTCTCTACTCATAGCGTTCATTAGGTTATATTCCATCGCCGAAAGTTCAAGGTTTGCCGGTAAAAGGTCAACGCCTTCCTCGTGATGCAGGATACCGTATATCGGGTCATTCATCGTTTCACTAATCACATCTGTAAGTTTTGTTGCAAGCGTAATACCCAAGTTATCCGTATCTCTCCAACCGAGACAAGTAGTTAAATCTCCCTGCGGGTCTGCGTCTATGAGCAACACTTTCTTCCCCTGCATTGCAAGACCAACACCAAGATTAACCGTTGTCGTTGTCTTTCCGACTCCGCCTTTTTGATTGCATATGGCAATCGTTTTGCAGTTTGACACCTCTTGCGTCCTCCTTTCGATTTATTCATAGCCAATAAAATATGGCTATGTACTTGACCGTTTCATTTCCTAAACGGTCGTGGCAATATTTATTCTCAATATCCCTTGCCAAGCATATCGCTTTCGGGAAGTCGTTAAGGAACAGACTGCTTATCTGTATCATAGGAATCTAACCTCTGCCGGGTACTCCGCCAGCTCCGTAGAGAAGTATCATTATCTTTCTGACCGTCATCGCCATATCGGTTGCAATCCGATACTCATAGCAGGAGTTCTCGCTGTTCTGAAATTTTCAGAAGTTTCGGCGTACCTACTAAAGTGGCTATCATCAGAATTAAAGTCTTAACGACCTGTGTATTCAGTTATCAAAGAACAAGTGAAAAGGCTTCCGTTTTCATCATCAGGAATTAACCCCTTCACTCATTGCACAAAAGGCTTCATTTTGGACACCCAAAATCGCTGCTTTTCCGAAAAAAATTTCAAAAAATTTTTGACAACAAAAAAAGCCGCCTGTTTCAGTTAAAAAACAGACGGCATAAATGCTTGAAATTATTTGATTTTCAGTTTCTTTTTCTTTGCGGACAGCACTTTCAGAAGAACTTCATCTACTGCGTCGGTGTATCTTCCTTGTACTATGAGATTATTTTTCAGATTGATAAGCGACTGTATCACTCTGCTTTGCTCATCATCGGTTAGGTAAATGTGATATTTCTTTTCTCTCATCGGCTGTTCCTCCAGTTCTTAAATATTTTCCTGATTATCTTAATATCTTCTTCTGTATCGGAAGATATAAATATATGTACGCTCTGAAATGCCGCTTTGATACGCTGTGCATATTCGGGTTCCGCTTCGTTTGGCTTCATCGGCAACTTAATGAGTTTGATTCCACGTTGTTTACAGAGATGTTCCTTTAGTATGTCTATTTTCTCCGAGTCCGTATTCACTTGAATAGCAACCTGCTCCAGTGGGATATATACATCAAGTGGAATGCCGAATAACCTATCAGAGCCAAGTTCAACTTTCAATCCTTTCAAATTAGAATAATAACTGATTGCAAGAGCCGGGAACAACGACATATACTCCTGCTCACATATTCTGCATCCTTTATTGAGAACAGTACGCTCGTTTATCTTCATACTCCAAGAATGACCGTATCTGCATTTCCACCACGCTCTCTTTGCCGAATTTCTTGAAACTTCTGTGGGCTTCAACTTATTTAATTCATAATCCCATTCCTCTAAAACCTGCTTATCTGTCGTTGCAAGGTCATTGTATCCGGCAAGCACTTCTCGCTCTGCACAGACAGGGCAAACCGTTCCTTTCACACGGGCATTGATAACTGATTTCCACTCGTTTCCACATTTTCTGCAATGCCACCATACATTTTTCCTCGACTTTGCATTTACCTCATTCGGTTTCAGAGGAAAATTCTTCTCTGACCATTCCTCGGCTATCTGTGGGTGTGTACTTTTCAGGTCATTTTTTCCTTTAATAAATGTATAGCCACTGCAACAGGGACATTTACTGCCGCCTGAACGTGTAGAGATAAGCGTATTCCATTCATAACTGCAGGTTCTGCACTTCCACCAAGCCTTGCTGTTTGCAAACGCCATAACTTCGGTAGGCTTCTTTTCATTCTTGTCCGACCATTCATTTGCAACTTCCGGGAACAGGGTTGCAAGGTCATTAAATCCGGCAAGCACTTTGTTATGGGAGCAGTACGGACAACCTGTTCTATTGATGGTTCTGCTCTTTACAGTGGCTATCCATTCGTGTCCTAATTTACATTTCCATATCACTTTCTTGTGTGAGCCGATAGATACCTCTGTCGGTTTGATTTCATTTTCCTCTGACCACTCCGAAGCCAATTCCGGCTTCAATGTACTTAAATCGTTAATGCCTGCGACTACTCTTGCACCGGAGCATATGGGGCATTTCTCGCCACTGGAACGAGCCTTTATACTTGTTTCCCATTCGTGACCGCAAGCACCTTTCCACCATACTTTCTTATTCGAGCCGAAAGTCACGCTGTCCGGTGTCAGCGGTAAATTCCTATCCGACCATTCGGCAATCAATTCGGGATGTACTGCCGCTAAACTGTTACTCATATCAAAACCTCCACTTCCTCTGTGATTAGAGTATATGA
>ENA-UOIZ01003308-UOIZ01003308.1-human-gut-metagenome-genome-assembly--contig:-P88-NODE-3308-length-10115-cov-6.092744_pt1 | contig 10115 bp, 6 predicted proteins | sample MGYA00242336_ERZ723883 | MGnify/ENA metagenome assembly ERZ723883 | reverse complement strand
AAGCAGAAGCAGAAGCAGAAGCAGAAGCGACCTTAAAACCCTATCGCGTCAACAGCCTAAAAAAATTCCGCGACATCTGAAATCAATGTCGCGGAATTAATTCATAATAACCGATAGATATTAATCCATACCTCCCGCTTCGTCGTCGTCTTCGCCGACCCACGATACGTAGTAGGAATCTTTCTCCTTATCGTAAGTACTTGCAGGTATTGCAATACGCCAAGTATAAGGCTCATTGCTCAATACGAGAGAGCCGTCTGCCGCTGCAAGATACTTATCGCCATAGCCTATGGTGTAATATTGCCCCGACACATTTTTCAGATCGAAAGCATACTCGGCACCGAAATCAAAACAGTTGTCAGCAACCGTAACGACATCGGTAGTAACAACATCGCCATTAACTTTCACTGCATGCCATACGGTCGTATCGTTAGTCGTTACGTTAAATACCAACGCGCTCGTAAGTGCCGCATAAGAAGGATAATTCACGAACTTGTCGAAGCCCTCCTCCGCATAACGGGTAAAGAATGTAGGTCTGACAACCACAGCCTCTTCCGCCGATACACGGTCAATAACCACTGCACGAGAATTGTCCAAATCGTATGCGATGAAACTTCTGTCTTTCGGATTTGCGACATAATACGTACCGTCGCTGCCGTCCGGAGTCAGAGCCTTGACCTGCTCGGCGGAAAGATAATCGCTTTCATCGAAATGAATATCGGTATAGCGGCTTATCGACAACTGGTAAGCGCCGTAGTTGTATGTCCACGACTTGGAGTAAATGCCGTATATCGCCAGCATATCGCCTTTCGCTCCGTTCTTGACGATCGGACGACTTGCAAACCGCGAATAACCGCTCGTTCGCAACGCATAAGCACCGGCATTCATACCGCTCGTCGGCGGAGTCGCAAGATACGAGAAGAGAACCGAACCGTAAAGGCACTTTCCCTCTACGGAATATGCCCAGTTGTACCACGGCTTTGTCAGAATACCGTTGGCATAGTTCATATTCTCGGTATACAGCCAACTCGGGTAGATATTGTCGCCGATGCCACTTACGGTCTGTCCTTTCTGGTCCATTACACCCGCATACATGCAATTTATGCCTTTGAACAGCACGAGACGTCCGAGCATCTCGCGACCGCCGATACCGTTTATCGACGAATAGTTAGTCGCATCGATCGTTATGATATCTTCACCCTCTACAAGAGTAGTCGTTTCTCCTACGAATACATGTTCGGCGATAACCGTAAGGTTGTCGATAGCCGAATTGGCATAGAATTTATGTTCGTCGCGCTTGTTGAACGAGTCGGTAGGTCCGGCACCGATCGAAAGCATCATTCGGTAGTTACCGATGAACAGATCTTTAACACGAACATAAACATACGACGACGGAATCTCGATTCTCGTGCCAGAGTCTTCCGGCCACTCGTAATCGCCCATGTAATATTTGAGATAGTTTCCGGTCGTCAGGCGTACCTCGATCGCACCGGTATTGTCAAGCAGATAGAGCGACTTGTATATATTACCCTGCTCATCGTTCGAAATCACCTTACCGCGAATGTAGTAATCCTCCTCGAACTGATAGTATTTGGTATTGTTCCAACCGCTGTTCTCGCCACCGACAAACTGCGGATCGTTGGTCTTCTCCGCATATATCTGCTTCAACTGTTCGATCGTGCGATATTCGCAATTAGGAAATGCCTCTTGGAATGCCTCCTCCGAATCATAGATTACCAACGGCGGAACATCTCCAAAATCGTTGTAACAACTCGCCATGAAAATGCCGACCGACAACATCAATATATATTTATATAATTTCATAATTGTTGTTTTATCAGTTAAACCATTAGAATCGGAAATAGACGTTCAGATAATAAGTCGTTCCGTACATGTAGAAATACTTGGAATCGAACTTCGTATAGTTGGTAAATCTCGCTATCGTCGGATCGCCCTTGTAGTCGGACACGATGTTCGGACCATAGAATTTGCTCAGACGCATCTGTTCGTAACCACCGGTACGGAACGTACGGTTATTGAGCAGATTCTTGATATCGAAACTGAATCCGAGCGTATATTTATACTTGATATACCAGTTCTTTCCAACGCTTAAATTGAGTGTATAAGCATTTTTCAAACGCTCCTCCGCTTTGATCTTAGCGATTTTAGTACCTATTTCCTGCTTCTGCGCACCCCACATGTCATCGTAACTTGCATAACCGAGAGCCTCTACATAGATGCTCGTAAGTTTATCGGCAAGGTACTGGGTGCGATACATCGGGTTCATCGACAAATAAGTATCCATATAATAATTGAAATCGACCGATGCGAACCAGTTGTGAGGACCGCGATACGAAAGACCGACATTGAACGCCTTCTGAGGAGTGCTTTCAATATAGTAATTCTTCCAGTTCACGGAACTCTCTACTTTCACAGTCGCACTGTTATCGACTATCTGAACGAACTTAGGATTCGAAGTATAGCGATAATCACCGACACTAATCGCTCCGTTAAGAGAGATACCGACACCAAGAGGTATGGTCAATCCCAACTCTATACCCATATAACGCTTATCGATACCGCTCATCGCAAAATTGGTATAGGATGACTGCAAATGGTCATAGAACGAAATGACTTTAGCCTGATGGTTGATTTTGGTTTAATAACCCGACAATCGAGCCTTGATCCAAGGCAATTTAAGTTGGTAAGTAATGTCCGCACCGAACACTTTCTCAGTATCGAGTCCCGGTGTTACCTGATTGCGAGTACGGGCAGAAACGAAAGCATCGCGAAAATGAGGAGCATTCTGCAAATGAGCAATATTGGCTTCGAGAGTATGCGCACCGGAAAACTGATAGCGGAAACTGCCCTTGACTTTATATGTAAAGTAGTTCAAATGCTTGGAATCACCGTACGAATCGGTCGGGAACAGACCCTTTCGCCACAAACCTTGACGCCACATAGAAGAGAATCCGGCCTCGGCACCGAGATTCATGGTAAATCCACCGACATTATAGTTGTACATCGCCCACAACTGTCCCTGACGGACATGCGCATAGTAATCGTAGCCGATTTTGTCGCCCTCTTTTGCCAAACGCGGATGACCGTATTTCTCGTAATAATCGAGATCGTTCTGATAAGCGAGTACATTCGATCCGAAATCGCGAACTGCAAACTTGTCGATATCGAGCCAATAACCGCCACCGAGCAAGTCCTTTACCTTGTCGTAGTATTCGGTACGATTGACACGGGCATTGATTCCGCCGATAAGTTTCGAACCGTTCTTGAAAACATGATCTACCGACAATGACAAATTATAGTCGATCTGGTCGGTATGGCGCTCTTCGACGATCGTACTCGCACGCGTCATCGTAGTGCTGTATTTATCGTTGATACTGCCCAAACCGCGATTCTGATTTACCAGACCGTCCCAGTCGATCATTCCGGTCCAATCCTCTGCCGCCTCGTTCATCTTATTGGCATAGGTTTCGAGCGTAACATCCGTGTATCGTTCGTTCGGTAAATCATAAATGTCGATAATGTCGTTTATATCCTGCATATCCTGCAAGCGATTGCCGTAATATGAAGGCAGATAACGATAATAATCGGGACGAGGATCGGGACCGTCAGCCCAAGTCAAAGCCGAGTAGCCGTTGAATCCGAAACGAACCGATGTAGCGGCACGCAAACGGGTATTGTCCGAAATTTGATATTCATAATTGAGCATGATTATCGGCTCGTGAGTATTGCGAACACGTGAGTTACGCAACTTACCGCCTTGATAACCGACATTTGGGTTATAGTAGTTGCTGCCGAACAGGTCGTATGCCTCCTGCGTCGAAGCCTGCTGAGCGCCACGCTGCGTCGGTGCACCGAGAACTGTCAATGCGAGATTATGTCCTCCGCCGAAATTCTTCTCGGCAGACGCAAAGTAGCCGAATCCGTTGTAATAGACACCATCCACGTAACCGTTATAGCCCTGACGCGTCGAAAACGAAAATCCGTAAGACCATCCGTTATCGAGCATTCCGGAAGCGTATGTTACCATCGCACGCAATCTGTACATAGCATTTCCGGTCGAAAGACTTGCACGGAAGCCCTTGCGCATTTGCGAGGCACGCGCGAGGATATTGGTAGTTCCGGCAACTCCGCCGACCCCAACATCACCCGATGTAATACCGGAGGTATTCTCCTGATTACGCGTCGCATCGTTCAGACCTGTCCACAACGACCACGGACCGTAACCGGTCAATGCGTCATTGAAACGGATGCCATTCAAATATACATCGGTATACTGCGAATCGTAACCGCGGACATTAAACCGCATTTCGCTGAATTTGTACGAGGCGATCGAATTGAAAATGTCTTTCGATGCCGACAACGACGAAGGCAGCGACTGCGAATCGCCCGACGAATCGACGTCTGTGTCGAGTTCTGCGAACACCGCATCGTCGACTCCTCCGACTGGGCGAATGATATCAGGAACGAGTACGACGTTGTTTATGTCCTTCACGATCTTATCGACACGCACCTTCAATGTCAAAGGTTCGAAGTCCTGAACCTCGAATTTCAGATCGTAATCGCCTCGTTCGATTCCGTCGAAAACGAATCGTCCGTCCTTGTCGGATACGGTCTCCAATCCGAGAGAAGGTATAGTAACCTTCACATTTCCGATGGCATCACGCGATCCGCGAGATACTACCGTACCCTTAACTCCACCCTCTTGGGCATACGCCGAGAATGCGAAAAGAGCACAAATTAGGAGTAATAGATTTCTCTTCATAGATATTATTTAGTTGTTTGTTTACCTATATAAATATATACGGGGAAGTGATCGCTGAATCCATCCTGAAAATTCGTTCCAACGAACGTACGCAACGGATAACCGCGATACTGTCCGGACTGCTGAACCATATACGGACGACGGAAGATATAACCGTTATATTTAGAACCGTCCGATTTTTTCAGGTGCAATCCTTCCTTGTCGTTCACGAGATTCTCGCTGACGATGATATTATCGAACAGATTCCATGAATCTTGATAAGCCAGAGTACCCATGCCCGCTTTTAGAACATCGATGAATGGATTATAGAGATCGCCGGTTTTCAGATCCTTGACTTTCGCTTTCGCTCCGAGGCAATCCGGATCGACGATACTCTTGTCGGTCGCATCGTCATTAAGGTCACCCATTATAACAACTTTTGTCGCAGGATTATTTCTCAGCACCGAATCCTTTATCATACGAATTGCGCGACCGGCAGCCTCGCGTTTCGGCGAAGAAGCCTCTTTACCGCCCAGTCGCGACGGCCAGTGCGAAACAAGGAAGAAGAACGGTTCGTCATCGATAGTTCCCCACATCGTAACGAAACCGCGGGTGAGAAAATTAGGTTGATCCGGTATTTTGAACGGAATCTCTGCGCTACCCTCCAACTTGAAAATATCCGGACGATAGAGAAATGCTACATCGACACCGCGACGGTCTGGCGAATCGTAATGCACAATACGATAGTTCGCAGGAGCGAGTTTAGGGGTCGATATTATATCCTCCAACACACCGCGAGTTTCGACCTCCGAAATACCGATTACGGCAGGATAGGTCTTCTGCACGGACGCGATGTCGAAGAACACGCGCTCCATATTATGGAGTTTCTTGTTGTACTTAACGGTATTCCACTTGCGAGATCCTTCTGGAGTGAACTCGTCGTCGCGGGTTTCGGGGTCATTGATCGTATCGAAGAAGTTTTCGATGTTATAAAAAACGACCACATACGGCTTCTGTGCGAATATCGCGAAGAATACCGATACCATCAGCAGGGTTAAAAACGTTTTTTTCATATCTCTCTAATTTTCATTTAATTCTACTCTCACTGCAACTTTCGCCAAGCCGACGGATTGCACTGACGCTTCACCTGATCGGAAATATCCGGATCGAGCATATTGAAAAACTCAAAGCCGGTCTTCTCTTCGATATCGCGTACGGTAACGAATGCTTCGGTCGGAATTTCAGTCGAATATCCGGTATTTTTGTGTTGCAACCATATTCCGATCGCCTGCAAATCCGACGCATTGTCGAACGAATCGACGGAACGCCCCGTATTTCCGTTGGCGGTACGCAACATCACTTTGAAATAGTGCGACGGAATAGGCATTCTTTGTCCGCTCGCATCGGTCGTCGATTCCGCTATCGAAGAATCGTAAGGACCCTTGAAATATGCGCCGGTAACGACATACAATGTATCCGGACATATCTGATCGCGGACTTTACCTTCCAAACTACCCCACAAGTATTGGTTGAACAGATTAAATTGCGGAGTCATATTGGTCGAATAGAACGTCTGATTCATCATTGCCTGAGTACACTTGCGATCCGCGGCCGGAATCTGATGTCCACGATCGTATGGTCCGCTGTAAGAACGGCTAAGATTAGCCTGATACATGGATGAAACATCTGGATCGAATCCGAAATTGCTGTTATTGCGATTCGCATCGCCTGTCGTATAACATGTGTGCATCGGATATGCAACCCAATACGAGGCATGCAATGTCTTATCGAAACAGAAAGTATAGTTTCGCTTTATCTCGTTTTGCAGAACCGACGTATGAGTAAGATATATATAATTTTCATTCGGAACATATTTAGGCAATTCGTTCCACGGTTTATCGTACGACTCCGGAGCATCGAACACGGTTTGACGCAACGGCAACTCGAACGTATAGCCGTTATCGAATACGACTGTGATCGTTGCATAACGTATCTCATCCATATTCTGAGAGAATCGCACCCACTGCATATCTTCAGTAGCATGCATCACTTCCGTAATCTCCAATACCCGATCATTGGTAAGCGTACACCAATCGCCGTCGGACACAACGCTTGCCGTATATATCGTACCGACCGGCGCTCTTAATATCAGTCCGCAACTGGTATCGTAGCCTTTCGCCACGGAATTGCAATTCAGATAGGCATTAGTAACCACAATGCGTTCGCCTTCATCGTTCGTTCCGCAACCGATGAACAGCGATACGACAGCCACCACCCACAACACCTTATTCAATGCCTTCATAAAATCAGTTCTAAATAAATTTCAATTTATCATTTATTATTCGCAACCGAAGGGTCGGTCAAAACCCTTCGGTCAATATTACGTCCGATTATTTCTTGTAAACAACCGTAATAGACTCTGCGTAGAATGCCGCTCTCGTCTTGTTCACCAATTTGAAATAAGGATACTTGTTACCTGCGAATTCATACGATACGGTATGTATGTACTGTCCGGTCGCATCGTCTTTAACATTCGTATTCGATGTAGGAGTAACCTCCGTACCGTCGTAATCGGCAGCATCGGCAGGTTCGTTGCCCATAAAGATACTTACGTTCAACGCAGTTGCCGACGCAGCGCGCAAAACTACGATTATCTGCTGAATATCCGTAAGAGATTCGGTATTGGTAATGAATCCCTGACTTGCCTCAGCAGTCGTGCTACCCTGCATCTGGATAGTTCCCTGGAAATTGCTGTTTGCGGCTGGACGCTGTATACGCACACCGGCGAATCCTATACCGTCGGTCGTCCAGCGCAACCACGTAGACGGATCTGCAACAGTACCGATATATGCCTTCGCAATCTCACCGCCAACCGATGTTTCGATAGATGCGAGCGAGAATGTTACACGCTCGGCATCAGCGGATACAGAGGCATTCTGCTTCAAGTCGACCGTCTGTTTGAGTTCGCCTTCCGGATATTTAACCGTTACCGTCAGCACGGCATCGATGGCAGAATCGGTTTCGTTAGGACGAGCGATTACCGAAACCTGAGTTTTATCGGCGGATACCACGGTTTCGAACTGATCGTTATTGGTCGTATCGGCAATAACCTCGTAGGAAGGTACATTCTTGACCGTCAAAACAACAGTTTTCGTTTCACCGCCTGCAACGAACGAAAGACTTGCAACATCCAGTTTGAGCAACGGATCGGTAGGCTCAGCGAATGCCGCTACGTCCGCTGTCGACATAGGGAACATCTGGTATGAGGAATCGAAAATCTCCATCACACCATAGATATTACCACGTTCGACTATATACTTATCTCCTGCGAACTCCGCACCTTTATTTACTCGGATTGCAACCGATGCTCCGGACAAGTTCGTAAAAGTAGTATTTACATAATTCTCGGTAGTGTTGTTCCAATATCCTTCCGAAGCCGGAGCAACATCCTTGACGCAGATATACTGACCTACATAATTCATCGAACATGCTTCGCTGACCGTCAGTTCCGGAACGATCATTTCGACCTAATTGCCGGTTGAGGTAATATAAGCACACGAAATTTAATGAAGATTATGGAACGGAACGTAGGTCTCTTCGCTCAAATCGATTTCCACCTCACTACCGACAGGAAGTTCTGCATCGGTAAAGTTCGCTCCATAGAACAACATTCCAGAATTAGGTTTTCCCGTATTGTCAACAATCGACAAGGTATTGAAGAAGTTGCCTCCGGTATTGTTGGCGGCAACGTATGCTTTCAACGAACCGAATCCGCTGACCGATGCTCCATTACTGATACCGTTCGTAACGATATAGTCGTTAAGCCCGATAATCGATGCACTTCCGCCAAGACCCTTCTGACGAACGGTGATTGTCTGTTTTTCGCCACCACCGGTTACTTCAATCGTACCGAGAACTTTCGACAACTCTTCGGTTGCCGCAGCAGTAGCAGTAATCGTGATTACATCATTGTTACCCTCTCCCGATTGAGGATCTACAGAGAATCCCGCGCCATCGATATTAATTGTCCAACCGTCTTGAGCAGAAACGGTAACAGTTGCCGTCGAGCCGGATTCTGCATCGAGAACTACATCGGTAGCAGAAAGAAGCAAGGCAACGTTCGAAAGTTCGAGTACGTCCGAAACGTATACCGGCATAACCTGTACTGCCGAACTATAGAACTCGGCAAGAACCTTTATCGATCCGACCTTACTGCTGTTGATCGTATAATCCGCGAATTTAGGTGCAAACGAAGATTTACCCATACGAACCGAAAGCGTTGCTCCGGTCGCATCTTCCAGTACGACGGTCTGATTATCCGCAGCAATCCACGGCTTGCCGTTCCAATCGGCTGTAGCATGAACATCCTTAACGGAAACATATTGTCCCTGATATTCGTTGCTCAATACCTCGGCAACCGTAAGTTCAGGAACGACGAGTTCCTGCGTAGCACCTGTCTTGGAAACGGTTATGCTCTTCAACTCGCGAAGTCCGTAATAGTTGTTGTATGTCGCATTCTTCAAACCGGCAACCTTAACCACCGAACCTACCGGATAGTTGGCAACAGCAGATGATCCGAATGCGGAGTCGTAAAGAAGAATTGCTGAATTAGGATAACCGGTATTGTCGCCGACCGCCAAAATCTGACCGATATTTCCGTCGCCATAGTTGGCAAGAACGACAGCCTCGACAGCATCATCCGAATAAGCCAAGGTCGCAGTGCCATTGGAACTCGATACTCCCGCATGTACGGTCTTTATGAATTCGACAAGTTTCTCGATATCGCCCTGAACGTAAGGAGCATCGGTAGACGACTGCGTAACGGTGAGTTCTGCCTTGTCCCATTTCCAACCGGTCGATTTCTGGTAAACCGTAAACGTCACGTTCGCACGACGCATAGCATTCGTTTCATTCTCGGCAATCGCGATTTTAACCGAAGCATTGCCTGTTCCCGAAGACGGGAGGGCAACGACCCAACTCTGATCGCTCTCTACCGTCCAATACGAATCGGCGGTAACGGCGACATCCATATCCTTACCGAACTTGGCAATGGATACGGAAGGCGTATCGATGCTTATCGACGGACGCTGACCGACCAGATCCGACGACTCGTAAATATACACGTCGCCGTTGCTGCATCCCGTCATCGCACTCATCGAAAACAATGCAATCGAACACGCAAAAACTTTGAAAAGGTTTTTCATAATGTTGATTTTTATTGAATTGTTCATAATAATTTGTTATCGCTTTCTCTGTTTTCGCTATTAAATCGTCATAAAATAGACACAAATTTAGTACATTTTTCTTCGTTTCAAAAAAAACGATCGATTTTTTTAGCAAAGTAGCCGAAAAT
>ENA-UOIZ01003301-UOIZ01003301.1-human-gut-metagenome-genome-assembly--contig:-P88-NODE-3301-length-10137-cov-5.918568_pt1 | contig 10137 bp, 8 predicted proteins | sample MGYA00242336_ERZ723883 | MGnify/ENA metagenome assembly ERZ723883 | reverse complement strand
AGTTTATTTTATCACACTCGGCGGTATTTGGCACCTTTTTCTGTGCGGTATTGCCCTAGGTATTTTGATTATTCATATTATCATAGCTATACAGCGGATGATTATCAAAATCTTATCAGCGGTGATAAGACACTGACGGCATGTAAAATAATCGTTGCAGTTGGTTCGTCTGTATTATAGCACAGAGCAACGCGTTTTTCCAGATTCTTTATCCAGCTTATTTGATGCTTCCTTTAAGTTTTAGGATATCACCCAATGCAATGTATGTATGGATGATACATTGCATTGCCTGCTCCCTAGTTACATCGGAATGAACACCAGAACTTTGTAGGTTGTTTATTTGCTCCATCCAATCAACCAAATATATTATCTCGCTACCGACAAGAGTATTCTTTGCTGCTTTCCCTTGAAGTGTTTCAATAACAGCAGACAACTTGTTGTAGTGGTCGCCTGACACATCAATTTCTTTACCTGTTTTTGTCTTAAAGGTCTTTTCTTTATCAGGTAGTAATTCAGCAAAGAGCTGTCTGGCAGTATCTTCCCACAATCTCCGACACGATGTTAGCACTTGGGAGTACCTTTCAGGATTTCCGTCTTCCATCATATCTTCAATTGCTGATAATTTCTGAAGCGTTGCTGTTGATAAACACGAAAAGAACAAGCTTACATTTTCTTGATATTCCTCAAAAATCTTCTTTGCCGTATTCCCAAACTGCAAATCAATTTGCCATTTAACAGCATAATCATAATACTGCGATTTTATAATTGATAAGCGCTTCTCGTTTGTTTTATTTGTCTGCAACAAATTATTCGTGTTTTGAGATACTCTGAGAGTCATACGCTCTGTTGCCAAAAGGGCCATCTCGCCTGTGACGGAATAACCTTGTGTTGTATAATTGTTTAATGCAATACGAGCGCTTGTGATAGATTCTTCAAGTTCGGCTGCCAAATCAGTAAAAATTCGAAGTTCTTTTTCTTTATCATAGAATTATAGAAACTTCTTCCATGGCGAACTGCCAATCTCCAAGATTCGTCTGTTATATAGCCATCTTTGGTTGTAGGGTATCCGCCATATTCATAACTTAACCATTCTTGTCCTTCTACATCATTTACAAGTCGTGCAATTTTTTTGCACAGTAAAAGAGCTGACGAAGTTGTGATTTGTCCGCCTTCAATACCATTTATGACTTTTTCACATGCATTTAGTACCTGCAGTCGTTTTGTAGCATAATCTCCCATTGTATTCCCTTCTTTTTCTCAGTTGCCATCTTGTGTGTCCTTATGCCACTTTTCCAGAACCGTTTCCACCTGCCGGATCAGCTGCTCCTTGTTAGGCATATACAGCACATAACGAGAAGCAAAAATGTTGTTGGAAAGACCACCCAAAGCATATTCCGCTGTAATACTATCTTTATCGGTACACAGTATAATGCCAATGGGAGGGTTATCATCTGGATCATTGACCTCTGCGGCATAATAGTTTAGATACATATTGATCTGTCCGGCGGCTTCGGGTGTCAGCTTAGTTGTCTTTAGCTCAATCAGTACATATGCCCGGAGAATCTTGTTATAGAAAACCATATCTACATAGTAGTGAGTATTGTTCAGAGTTACCCGCTGCTGTGTGCCAACGAACATGAATCCACGACCAAGCTCCAACAGGAACTTCTCGATCTGCTGCACCAATGCCCGTTCCAAATCGCTTTCCATGACAGGCTTATCTTCTGGTAAGCCCAAGAATTCAAACACATAAGGATCACGGATAATATCCGAAGGCTGAGCAATCTCATTGCCATGGAGCGCCAACGCCAGCACCTGTTCCTTGTTGGCATCGCCACGGGAGAGCAGCAGACGCTCAAAGAGAGAACTTTCAATCTGTCTTTTTAGTTCTCGGACAGACCAGCCGGAATTGACTGCTTCTTTTTCATAAAAGCTGCGCTTATCTACATCAGAGATAGACAATAGCTCACAATAGTGCGACCAACTCAATTTGCCAGACACTGTCTGGCATTTTTCATAGGCCAAATAAAACTGACGCATATTTTGCAGATTAGAGCGAGAGAAACCTTTTCCAAATTCCTTTGTCAGTTCGATGGAAAGAGCTTTCAATGTTTGCTTTCCATAATCAGCTCGATCAGGAATGGTCTGTTCATACTCGCAGATAATACGACCGATATTCCAGTAGGTTAGTAACAGTTCGTTATTTACCTGCTTGGCAACTTTTTCACGAGCATTATCTAAGATAGATCTGACCTCTTGAACAACCAATGACATCTCGTTGGATACAACAGTTTTGTTATCATCCATGGTAGTGCACCACCTTTCAAGTTAATGAATAAAACTACAAGCCGTGTACGACATCTTGATCCAGAACTAATTTTCGCTCTTTCCAGTCGGGCATATGATTGGAAAGGAAAGCATAAAAATGTTTGCTATGGTTCGGGTAAAGAAAATGCACCAGTTCGTGTAAAACCACATAATCAATATAGGGCATTCTGGCCTTAATCAAATAGAAATTAAAGGTCACCGCTTGATGTGCAACACTACAACTGCCCCACAGCGTTTTCATCTTTCTGATTGATACCTTTGGCATCTCAACACCGTATTTTTCTACGATTGGATACCAGTAACGTACCCGTTCAATAAGGATACTCTTTGCTTGTTTACGCCACCAGTTTTCGAATAACTTTTTTGCATGCTCTTGGTTATCAGGCATTCGGCAACAAATGTGTATTGTTTTCCCCTCAGAATAAACCTGTTCCTTATCGCATTGCGTTAATACGAAGATCATATCTTCACCAAACATTTTGATTGAATATCCGTTTTTGATTTCTGTAGTTGCTGCATATCCAACTGTTTTCTTAAAAGACTGTAGCTTCGATTCAATCCAACTACCTTTTTCTGTAAGGAACGACTCCGCCCACTCATTGGGTACGGAATGAGGAAGAGACATCACTATCTTCTGGTCCGGATAAACTTTTAAGCGGCAGGTTTTCATTTCTTTTCGATCCAGGTAAACTGTCGCAATTCTTCTTGATTTGGGCAATGTTATGCTGATTGTCTCCATAGTTAATAGCCTTTCTTTGCTACCATCATAATCTCATCAATGATGATGTCAATTGTGTCCAAAGGCCAATCTAATTCATGCTCCTCCATGTAGTCAAACAGCAAATCGTCGAGCGCCTTTTTGATGTTTCTGTGGACAATCACATTGTCTCGCCAGTCGCGTTTAGTATGGCTCACAATAATTGCTTTAACATCTAAAGCAAGTTCACCCATTGAATCGGAAACTTCAATTTCCTGATCGCCTAAAGACTTCTTGATACCAGAACATACTGCACCGTAAAAGGATTTTGCATCTCCGTCATCCATAATGTTTTCCGGGTATTTAACAGAACTGCGACCCGTTCGGTAATCCTCGGCCATTTTTTCCATAGAGGACAGATATTTTTCACTGTCCCGTTCCGCCAAATACTCTTCAATCGCCTTATTTATTCGCTCCATAAATGTCATGTACCGAATAGGATCTACATATCTCTGGCTTTCAAGGACCTCTACCTGGCGGGTCTGTATGGCTTCTGCCTTGGCCTCATCAGAACCAAGTCGAGCCAACTGTTCCTGCATTTTTTCCTTATTGGTGATGTCTAATGGTTCGATTAAGATTTTTGCATCTTCTGCATTAACATAGGTGTTGAGCAGTTGGCGAATACCATCTTCATATCTCGAAAAGTCAACACTATCATTAAAACGAAGTGAAACGCTATCCTTCAACTTTTTGAAGAACAGATAATCTTTTCTGTACACTTCAGCCCGATCAAAACCAACCAATTCAAATAACTCATAACTGGAATATAAAAAGTCTACCATTTTTGCAAAAGCGGACAACTTTTCGTAAAAATCCTTACGAATGTCATACTCTCTCAGTCGTTCTTGCCAAACATTAGCGCTGTTGTCATTTCGATCAATCCCGTCAAATATGCTCCACAGTTCTTGATAGATTTTTTCGAGCTTTGCTTTTTCCTCATTAACCGTTGAAATGGCAGACTGTATCTCAGCACTGTCGAACAAATTCATACCAGACTGTTCATCACTATATAGATCAAGTGCAGAATTCAGCTTTTTGAAGATGCCGATGTAATCTACAACAAGGCCAAAATCTTTGTCAGTATAAACACGGTTTACACGAGCAATTGCCTGCAATAAGGTATGATCTTGAAATTTTTTATCCACATACAGAACTGCAGCAATGGGTGCATCGAAGCCGGTGAGAAGTTTGTCTTTTACAATCAGAAGGTCAACATCGCCCTCCGGATCAATGAACTGACCTGTTACAGAATCTTCGTAGGCGTCATAGTTGTTTTTGAAAAGAGGATCGACTTCTTTCTTGAAGAAGTCTGCAATGATCTTCAAGGACTGCGGTGTATTGTTTTCGTCATCGCCTTCCTTTGCGGAATTAGGCGTAATTACAACCGCAGGAATTACTCCACCGAGATCCCTGAGTTTATAAAACAACTGCACGGCCTCGGCTCTGGAAGAGCAGGTCAACATTGCCTTAAAGCCCTTAGGCTTAACATAGTTGATGAAGTGCTCATGCAAATCGAAAGCAATCATATTTAGACGAGCTTCCGTCTGAGCCAAAGCGACAAAGCGGCTATACTTTACTTCCAGGTCCTGCCGGACATCTTCGGTTAACCCAACAGTAATATGCTTCAGATGTGCGTTAATCTGCTGACTGGTAACCTGCTGCGGAATAACGCGACCTTCATAAACAATCGGTACCGTAACTTTATCATCGATTGCATCCTGGAGAGTATATTTATCAATCAGTGGGCCGAATTTTGCATATGTGTCCTTTGCAGGAACGATCTTTCGATTCTTATCCTTCGGCTGTTTTTGAATGAGAGGTGTCCCGGTAAAGGCAATTTTCACTGCTTTCGGGAGCACTTTATTCATATAGATATTAAGCTTGCCATACTGTGTTCTGTGTCCCTCATCAATAAAAAGGAACAGATTCTCGCTATCATTACAGTATTCTTGCTTAATGGCAGCCTCAAATTTATTAACCAGTGCTGTTATTACGGTATTTCCATCATCTTGAAGAAGCTCAATCAAGCCCTTGCCGGTTTTCGCCCGGTGAGGACTCATCTGCGTGTGAATGAAGTTATCACGAATTTGTTTATCCAGATTAATGCGGTCAGTAACCATAACAAAGCGAGGCTGCTTGATTGGACTGTCTGGCTTCATGCTTTCACGAATAATCATCTTTGTCAGCATAATCATCGTGATCGTTTTGCCACTACCCTGGGTATGCCAAACAACACCGTTTCTTGTGTTGGCGTTGTCCCGCATCAAAATACGATCCATACACTTTTTGACTGCAAAGTACTGCTTGTATCGGCAGATCTTTTTCACATTATTATCATAGATGATAAAGTTACGAATCAGATCCAACAGCCGCTCCGGGTGCAGCAGCGACACCAGTGCACGATCCTGCTCCTTGATTTGACCATCGGGGGAGCATTTTCTGCACCAATTATTTAGCCACTCTTTGTTGTCTTCGTGCCATGACACGAAATATTTAGCCGGTGTGCCACAGGTGCCATACAGAACCTTGTCCGGATTTACTGCCATTACCAACTGAGAGTAGCGGAACAGGTGCGGAATGAATTCCTCACCCCAGTTTCGGATGTTCTGTGTTACACCCTCCATGACATCCACACCGGATTTTTTGCACTCGATTACAACAAGGGGAATACCATTGACCAACACAACAATATCCGGACGAGCAAATTTGCCGTTCGGTCTTTCCACTTCGAACTCATCGGTAACCTGGAAAGTGTTGTTTTCCGGGTGATCGAAGTCAATATAGCTGATGTCAAAAGATTGGCGAGTTCCATCCGGGAGATCTTCCTCCATGCTTTTTCCGGAGCAGAGGAGCTCATAGATTTCCTTATTGGAGGCATAGAGTCCCGCTGCACTGTACTGGTCTACCGCCTGCATAGCTTTGGCGATAGAACCACCGGAAAAAAATCTTCTCTCGCTGCCAAACTGATAGGTCTGCTTACTTAAAAAAGCCTGCAGTTCTCCTGTAAACAGCACAGCTTTGCGAGAGCCTCGCTTCTGCTCGGCCTCGCTGCGGGGAATAATCGTATATCCCAATCTTTCAATTACTTTCAACGCCCGATCCTGTGATTCGGGCCGTTCATTAAATATTGTGTGGTTAGGCATATGGCTACCTCTCCTTGTCTTAGGAATACTTAAGCCACAGAGATCTTTATGCCGTTGGAAAACTCATTCCATTTGGATTCAACTAAACCCCTGTTCTTTTCCATCCATTCTTTTGCCATCTTTTTCTGTGCGGGAGATATCTTTCCGGTGCAGGCCAGAATCTCTCCATCATCAATAGCCACAGACATGGATGCGCTGGATGTGGAAACATGCAGATGCGGTCTGTGATGACCGCTCTGCTCGTTTGTTCTTACTTCGAATTTAATTCCGTTGATCTTCGCAATTTGAACAAAGTCTGTCAGATTGCGAAGAAAAAACTCCCACTCCAGAAAAATCTTCTTCTCATTCTCTGTCATACTTTTGTCCTCACAATACCGGTGAGCAGTAATTGCGCTAAAGCAGTTTTCTTCTCTCGATAAACACTTAATTCCGCTTCCAGTTTATCGATGACAGAATCTTGAGCATTTAGCACAGAATAAATTGCAGACTGTTCCATATGTTCCGGATAGGATATGACCAGATTTTTAATGATTTCACCAGAGAGATTTCCTTGTCCACCCTGAAGATATGTTGCGACGATCCATTCTTTCCTATTTGCCAAAACGTAGTACATATATTTTGTGTCTACAATCTCGCTGCGAATGCAAAGAATGGCCTGATTAATCGCTCCGTCAATTTTTGATATAAAACATTCTCCACTATTTGCCCCGTATAAAGCGTATAGTAGATCCCCTTTAGAAACCATTTTAGCCGCTGAATTGTTGTAACCAGCCTGACTTAAGAACAAAACAGTTTTTGACGAACTGATTTCACCAGAACGGATAAATGGAATTCCTGAAACTGCATAATACGCCTGATTTGATGATGTCGGTGTCCCTCCCGAAAACATCTTAGCAATATCACCGATCCTCGACTCCTTCCATGCTCCAGAAAAACCAGGTAGTCTAGCACCACTAGTAGGGCTAAGAAGGGTCTGCATTAAATACTTCTTTTTCCTTTTCTCTTCCTCAATTCGCTTCTGCTTAACTTCGATTACCTTATCGCATTGCATGAGGATTTCTGCTATGCGGTTCTGCTCGGCCAGAGATGGCCACGCAATTGGCAACCGCATTAGTTCATCATCGGTAATATTCATTCGATCAAACCGAGCGCCATAATTTGCAATTGAATATGCGTATTTATGCCACTGTGCGGATTCTAAATAATAGTGTAGAAACTCAGATTCACAGAATTCTTTTCGCGGGGTCAACACAGTATACAAAGGAGATACAATCCCTGTTATTCCGGTATCGTTGCGTTTAAATGGACCATACGGAGCATTTTCGGAGATTCTTGGATTGTATACATAATCCAGCGGGTCTACAACGAAATACCCTTCGGTATTTTCAGAATTAGCAATATCCTTCTCAAAGTACTCAGATTGAGGGATGATTCCGTTTACTGCACTATTTGTAAACACAGTCTTTACACTGTTCCCTTTGTTCTTTTGGTTTTTTTTTGTGAAGATATATGAAAGTGGAACATCTTTCCATTCTTCGGGCATCAAATGACACACCTTCGTGTATCCGGCTGGCACCGCACCATCTTGTACAATAGCCAATAATTTTGCGTTTTCTTCGGTCATATTATGACCTCCTATTTTTCTATCAACATACTGTTGCTTACAGTCCCAGTTCTTTCAGGTATGCATCCATCTTAGCCTCGGCTTCGGCGATTTCCTGTTTCAGTCGGGCAATGTTTGCCTGCACAGCAGCAATATCAATCAATTCTTCCTCTTCAAAGGAATCTACATATCGAGGAATATTCAGATTGTATTCGTTCTCTTTGATTTCATCCAATGTTGCCATATGAACGAATTTGGGTTGCTCGCTGCGGCTGTAGTACGCCTCGACGATAGAGTCAATGTGTTCCTGTCCAAGTTCATTCTGGTTCGTTGCTTTGATATACCGGGGATTACCGTCTTCATCATTTTTACTGGCATCAATAAACAGAATATCTGTGGTGGGACGATTCTTTTTGAACACCAAAATACATGCTGGGATTGACGTACCATAGAACAGGTTTTCGGGAAGACCAATAACTGCGTCCAACAAATTTTCATCCACTACACGCTGACGAATTCTGCCCTCGGCTGCGCCACGGAACAACACACCATGGGGAGCAACTGCGGCAATTCTGCCATTTACAGACAGGCTGGCAATCATATGAAGCAGAAATGCCCAGTCACCTTTACTTGCAGGAGGCACACCCCAGTCAAAACGGTGGAACTTATCCAGAGAAGCCTCCATTTTAAACTCTTTCTTTCCCTTACCGGAGGATTCTCCGCCAGGATTGAAACCGGATGCCCACTTGTCTTTGGAGAAAGGCATATTCGCAACGATGGCATCGAACAGCAGCAGATTCCCGTCCGCATCCAGGAACACAGGATTGGCAAGAGTATCACCCCAGCCAATCTTTGCATCACGGATTTCGTGGATATACATGTTCATCTTCGCCATTGCTACGGAAGATCCATTGACTTCCTGACCATAGATGGATACTTCTTTGCTGTTCTGCTTTTTCGCAGCCTTAATCAGCAAAGAGCCGGATCCACAAGTTGGGTCGTAAACACGCTCACCGGGCTGCACATTCACGATGCGAGCCATGATTTCGGAAACCGCAGCAGGGGTATAGAAAGATCCCGCTTTCTTGCCGGCCATGCTTGCAAATTGACCAATCATGTATTCATAAGCATCGCCGATGACATCTGCGGGCACCTGACCTTCTTTAATTTCAATCACAGATGGACGAAGATTTAACGGTTCAAAGTCTTCCAGCAGATCACGCAGGATAGCGTTTTTGTGTTCACGGGTGCCAAGAGCGTTTTCGCTGTTGTAATCCACAGAACTCAAAACACCGGCGAGTTGCTGATTGTTGTCTGCTTCAATTTGACGCATAGCCGCATTGATCAGCTGACCGATATTGTCGGCAAAACGCTGCTTGTACAGATCATAGAAAGAACAACCTTCTGCGACCATGAATGGCAAATACTTTTTCTGGCGTTCCAGTCGAATACCGGAATACTGTTTGCTCAGGGCTTCTACGGCATCAGCATAAGAATCACTTAAATATTTGAGAAACATAACCGGCAGGACATAATCTTTATAGTTCGCCGCATCGATGGTATCTCTCAGCGTGTCTGCACCACGCATCAATGCATTTTCGATATCTTTTCTTGTCGTCATCTCAGCGATCCTCCAATGATCTTTTTAATTGTGATTTCAGTCAGCTGCCGTTCCTGATCGATTAAGTCCGAGTACATACGTTCTCTTTTGCGGCTGAGCTTGTCAACTTCGATAGCCCGTCTCTGTGTTTCCATATCCGGCACCTCTATCAAAAGATCCATAATCGTACCAAGTTTTACGGTCCGTTGTGCAGTTCCTCTTTCAATTCTCCTAACGTGCTCTTGGACTTCTTTTTGAGAAAGAGACAAACGTAAGAACTCTGGCGATATGATGGAACGGTCTTTTACCTTCAGTATAGCAAGCTGTGACGGGACAAGCAATTCCTTCCGACTCTCATCTATCACCGTGGGGCATAGAGGAGAAAAAAGGCGTATCAAAACATCTCCGGGAGAGGCAAACCATGCGCTGTTCAGCGACTCGTTCGTATAAAAATCTTCTAGGTCGCTGTCGCTAATATATCCGTCTTCTGCCAATGACCGGAGGGTTAATCTTTTATATCGATAGATGTTGGCTTCGGGGTCTTTGGCTTCTTTTCGGCTCAACACCAAGCCCCCCTGCGCATCAACAAGTCTTGAAATTTGTAGTATCATTTTTAACCCCAAAATGTAAATGGCCCGCCCACATACGGGCGGGCCATCCCTGCTATCAAGTCTTATGGCTTTCAGGGCAGCAGTAGTAGCAGCCG
>ENA-UOIZ01003300-UOIZ01003300.1-human-gut-metagenome-genome-assembly--contig:-P88-NODE-3300-length-10138-cov-3.847268_pt1 | contig 10138 bp, 8 predicted proteins | sample MGYA00242336_ERZ723883 | MGnify/ENA metagenome assembly ERZ723883 | reverse complement strand
AAACTCTTCCTCCTTAAGCTGTGCCGCCAGGCAGTGCCATTTTTCCTGGTTTAAATTAATATAATGCCACTCTTTCATCCCATTTTTTCGAAAAGGAAACAGCGTTAAGAAAGTCCGGACATTTTCCACCTTCATTCCATACAGGCAATTTTGGATTTTTTCCTGTCCACCAAGGCGCACTGGAAAACAGTCGTATTTTCTTAAAAGAGTTTCACATAACTCATACACCACATCTGGATACATCTTTTCTCCTGGCAGAAAGGTTTTCAATACCCTTACTGCAATCTTCTCCGCAGTCAATGAGTTCGGATCCAGGTATCTTCGTGCCCCTGTCAATATGCCATTTAAAAAAATGACCTCTTCCTTTTTATATCCATTTTTTATAAGCTGTTCCTCCAACGCCCCGTTTGCATTCGCCGCATTTGTCTGGGAAAGTTTTACCACCTGTTTTAACACCGCAGTTTCTTTGGTCCGGTCATTTTTCAGCCGTTTCTCATATTTCATGGCAATCCAGGCATAAAAATGCCAGTCTTCGTAAACAGACAGCCTGCGTTCCCTTCCAAAGCAGGCCGCGATCTTTCCCTTTAATTTCTGCCATAACGTATCCGACTCTGGAAAAACGGAAAGGATAAAGATCATTTCCTCCACTTTTTCATATGGATACTGGTGCAGGGCATCCACCCAGAGCTTGCGATCTTTTGTTGCAAGCAGACACCGGACTGCAAGGTAACACAAATCCTTTTCTCCAAGTACCTTGCCAAACTGTTTCCAGAAGCCGCTTTTTTGGGTACCATTAAACATACAGGTCTCCTGAATGCAGGATGTCCCTGCAAGCGCAAGCCCAAGAGCCCGGTAAACCGGTTTTGTCATGGTCCGCCGCTCTTTCATACGCTCTAATACTTCTCCAGGATAGTGAAGATTATATTCTTCCTCCATGCTGCGCTCACAGATTCCATAAAACAGGCTGTTTTCTCTCTCCTGTTTTAAAAATGCTTCTTTGTCCGCATTTGAGGACAGCTGATAGATCATGGATACCATCTGCCGGTACAAGACGGGATCCAGCCAGTCTTTATAGATGTTCCATTCCATTCTTTGCCTCTCCTTTTTCAACTAAACTTAAATGCATCAATCCCATGCAGGTTATGGCTTTTTCTGGTCAGTGTGATACTGTCCTCAAAATGTTCCTGACAGCTTTTTTTCGCTGCCCTTCTCATGCCTTTTGAAGTCTGGTGTTTGACCATTCTTTTAAAACCAGGTCCTACCAGGTGATTTTTATGATACATTCCCATATCTTCCACTCCATTTCTGCGGGCACAAAAGCCCGGCTTCTTATTCTCATGCTCTTTCTATATAGCGGATACTGTTTTTTCGGCATTCAAATTCCGGACACAAGGAACTCCACAATTCTTCCAGATCCTTCATCCCGAATGCACTAAGTTCCGTTTCCCGTTCCCTTCCATACAGATCGGTATATCCAATCTGGTAAGTTCCGCCTCCGCTTCTTACGATTCCTTTTCCAGCTTCCCTTACGGTCATGCTATCGCCTCCATTTAAAATTATTTCTTCCTATTAAATAGGGGGGACGACTTGTCCCCCCAAAAGTTACGCTGCAATATAAAGTTCTTTTTCCCTGTCCACAAGAGGCAGAACATAGGTTGTCTGTTCCAGATGGTTTTCTTTTTGATATTTTACGCCATCGTGGTAAGACGAGAAATAAAGGATCTGCCCCTTATTTTTATATGGCTTCAGGTTATCCTTCCATCCGGACTCCAATCCGTGAACGGCAAGCCCCCAGGCCACCTTGCAAAGATTGCATCTTAATCCTGCATATCCAAGATATTCTTTTACAAACTGTTCCGCACTGTGGGTGTTAGAAAAATAACGGGCATACTCAAATGAGCGGCACAGAATTTTTCCATCCTGAAAGCCTGCAAAATAACAATCTTTTTTCAGCTCGATCACATACCCGGTTGCGTAGATTTCCTTTCCCGGATGTATCTTTTTTGAATCCTCATGGATCTGTAACAACTGTTCGGAATAAATCTTTTTTCTTTTTTTATGCTGCATCATGCTCCTCCTTTTAGTTTACTCTTCGAAGTAATTTTGCCAGCTGCTTTGTCAGTCGGATGGGAAGCTGCTCTAAGCTTGATATATCAAGATAGGCATTTCCATAAATCTTCCGGATAGCTTCTTTATCCCAGCCAATCGCTGCTGCCTGAAACAAAATTCCTTTCTTTCCAAGTTTTTCCTTAATCTTTTTTAAGTCTGCTGTGGCATAGCTTCCAAAATAACGGGTTGCATTTGGCAGTCCGTCACTGATAAGGAACAACAGTTTTTGTTTTTCCGGACGTTTTAAAAGCTTATTTGCCATAAATAGAAGGGCTGCCCCGTCCCGGTTACTGCCATCGTTTTCCATAGTGATGATCCGCAAACGGTCGTTTCTGTCTTCCTCGAACTCTGCATAACTGTGAAAATAAACGGTTTCCTCACTTGGATCACGATGATCGTAACCATCCGTATGGTGCCCGTAAACCAGAATGGGGATTCCGGCTTTCCTGCAAAAATCGTATAAGGTGAGGGCTGCTACCTTGGCTGCTTCTATACGATGACCTATCATGGAGCCAGAATTATCTACCAACACGCAGACCACCGCATCTGTTTTCTTTCCTGGAAATGTCCGCTTATATACGGCACCGCCTGGATCTGCAATGGCACGCATATCCAGCTTTTTTCCAAGATACATCCGACGTTCCGTCCGTTCCTTCTGGTTTTCCAGGATTGGAAGAAGCCTGGTCCGAAGCCTTTTTTCTACCTTTCTTGCCGAAGCTTCATATGCAGACAGCCAGCTTTTTTCTGTTTCTGTGAAGGTGTTCTTATACAGAACCTCTTTTTTTACCATGTTATGGGCTGCTTCAAATTCCATCCCGTCCAGTTCCTCCTGCAGACGGTTTTGGGCTTCTACTCCCATATCCTGATCCACGGTTTCTGATACTAAATCCAAAAGGATTTTTTGCAGTATCAGGTCAGATTTTTCATCTGCGCCTTCCCGTTCTTCCTTATCCTCTTTCGAAACCTGGACCACCGTGGCATTTTCAAGTTCCGGTAAGGCAGTCTCATCCACTTCCGATTCCTGAATAAATTTGGGAAGATCTTCGGTCAGTTCTTTTAGATACTCCCCCATAGCTGCCTCCAGCTTTTTTAGTTGTTCTTCCGTCAGTTCTTCTGTTTGTTTCCCGGTTTTCGCCTCGTCCTTTCCATTTCCGGATACATCTGTCGGAAGATCCTCATCGGAGGAATCCGAAGAAAAATCTTTTGGACCTTCTTTACCGCCTACAGCTTCCTTAGATTTCTCTTCTGAAGAAGCTTTCTCAGATACCGTTTCTGATTTATTTTCCTTCTCTGAAGAATTTGGAGACTCCTCCCCGGTCTGCTTAGAAGCTTCCCGGTTGTTATCTCCAGAAGTATCACTTTTTTTTACAGGTTCTTCTTCCCCTTTGGATTCCGTTTCTTCTGTGGAGGATTCTTCTTCCTCTTCTCCCATGGATTTTCCATTTCCCTGGGATGCCTCTTTTCTATCTTCCTCTGTAGAATTTTCTTCCCCTGCTGATTTTTCTTCTGCCGGTTCTTCCTGCGGTGGTTCTTTCTGCGACGGTTCCTCCGGTGGCTCGTCCACTTCTGCCGGTTCTTTTTCCGACGGTTCTTCCTGAGACATTTCTGCTTCCGACGGTTCTTCCTCCTGCGGTGGCTCTTCCTCGTTTTCTTCTGGTTCCTTGCATTCCTGCTTCAGTTCTTCCAAAAGATTCCGAAAATACTTCCACATCTTAAGCAGAATCTGGTTGGTGGCCTGGTAACGGATCAGATCACTGTCCGCTGTCACCGACAGATCCACAAACTGCTTCACTTCATTTAAGGTATCCAGCATCTCACAGCTTTCCATATTCCAGGAATTGGCATATCCCCGGAGGGCATACTGTACAAGTACCTTTAAAAAAACAGAAACCGGATCTGAATTTCCCTCTAGCAGTTCTTTTAACGGGGGAATCCATTCCACGTTTCGTCTCCGGTTGATCAGAATTCCTTTTTTGATACTTCCAGGAAACAGGCTGCACATCTTTTCCTCTATGTACACATCATTTAAAAGGTTGCTGATATAAGACGCACATTCTGTCAGAAGGGGAACCACCACTGGATTTTTCCCGGCCAGACAGGTATCCATCTCATTCAGGGCTTTTTCTTCGTCCTCGTTTTCCGGCTCTGGTGCATCCGGATACCAGACGCCTGCCAGCATGTTCTGCACATAGACTTTCCGAAGTACAGAATCCGTAAATCTGGCATGGCCGCATTCATGTCCTAATATCCCGATCAGGCTGTCACTTTTTTGTTCCAGTTCTAAAAAGATGCCTGTGATGAGATTGCCAATGTTGATGCCGATTCGTTTCCCATCATTCCAGCCTGCCAGTCCGTCTTCTGTACTCTGGTACAAAAGCAGCTGCTCCAGTTTTTCCCCTGCCACTTCATTTGCAAGGTCCCGAAAAAGTTTCCGGTAACCTTCTGAAAAAAAGACCTGACTGGGGCTTAACTTTTTTTGTTCTTCCTTGATCCGCTCTCTATAAGTATCCTTCATTTCGATTCTCCTGTTTCTAACAATACGGTTCCACATAGGTCTTCATCAGATGTTCCTGTTCCTCCGGATCCATTGTGGCTTTACTGATAACCGCAACCTGTGCCGCGCGCCTGACATCTTTAATTGCCTGAAAGGTACGCACCCAGTTTTCCAGTTCCCGATAGCCGCACACACCATCCTGAATATCTTCTTCCTTCAAATAAGCATGGATTTTTTGAACGGCCGAAACCATAAAGTTTAAACCTTTCTCATCCGCATATCCGGTACGTGCAATAACCCGCCGCTTCATTTCCTCTTCTGTGAGATTTTGCTTGGGCTGGATCAGGCTCATACGGGATAAGACCGACTGGTTAAAATTTCCGCAGCCCACATAATCCAGGTTTGTAGTCATAATCACAATGGTATCTTTATTTCTCTTTATTTTTTCCCCATTAATCAGATCCGTCACCGCTCCGTCATCAAAAAGGGAGTTCAGTCTTGTAAGCGTTCCTGGTTTTTCAATCATGGACGGCTCCTGAATTTCCAAAACGGAAGGAAGACGGCACGCTTTGATGATCTCTGATTCCCGCAACAAAAAATCCTTCTCTGCCCTTGCACTTTCATATCCTTTTTCATAAGCAAGGCGCAAAAGTTTTTCAAATGCAGCTTCTTCTGAAATGCCCTCTTCATAGGTTCCGCTAAGTACACAAAGTGCGGAAGCTGGATCCATCTGAAGGTCGTAAAAGACTGGAAGCACTGGAAGCGTTTTCTTTTTCGTTCCCATGTTTGGAACCGTACTTGCAAGAAGCTCCAGCTCGTCTGTACCAGGCCCACAGGTAAATACATAATAGGGAAGACCTAATATCTGTGCGATCATCCTGGCATCTGTGGTTTTTCCAGTTCCCGCTTCCCCCGTCATCATAAAAAGCCTTGCCGGGGTATGAACGACCATTTCCAGGATTTCTTCCACCTCCTGGCTCACAATGTAATCCTCTGGAAGCGTGGGAATCCTCTCTTTTTCACTATGCCGGCAATTAAAATGTCCTGCATACTCCATCTTTAACTCCGAAATAGCAGCACCTTTCTTCCTCCCTTTTACTCCCAGCACCTTAAAAGTACCAATTATACAGGCATTTGGCGCATAAATTCCGGAGTTAAGGTCAAAGGGGTGAAAACTATCCTTCAGTTTTCCTTCCGCAAACTGGTTCCGGTCAAAAGAAATGGCATCCTCCGTTGTGGCAGTCATCCGCAGATACAGGTTATCGCAGCAGCGAAAAGACATTTTGAGTGCCTGCCCCGCCAGTCCTGCTTTTATAGCACGTTTCAGTTCATCAAAGCAGGTATGAAACTCATCGTCGTAATACTGGCTTTCGGGAACTATACTTGCATAGACAAGCATTGCAAGATACTCCTCCCCGGTAGATTTTCCCTTTAAAACGCCAGGCATCTTTGTTGTTTCTCCTGCGGGATCATTTTTCTTTCTAATTCCACAGAATCTTCCGTTTTGATAATTGTATGTCATGACACAAAGTTCCTTCTCCACCGGGTATTCCAGGCAAAAATAACGAACAGACTTTTCTGCCAGCTGAATTCCGGCAGCACCTTCTTCTTTCTCTTTCATTCCAAAAAGCTTAAAAATAGCAGCCAAAGTAGGCGGATGAAGCTTTGCAGATTTTCCATTTGTCCGCGTATTATATCTGGAGCAGTCTTCCGCTTCATAGCTGATTCTTTTTTTCTTTGCAAACTTTAAATATGCCTCAATTTTTTCCGGCAATGCCAATTGATAGGTCCATGGTTCATAAAAACAGATTTCTGGCATTTTGATACCTCCATATGGAAAAGCAGGGTATGAGCATTTTGCGTCTCATATCCTGCTGATCTTTGTTATGCTGATTTCTTTTCCTGTTCCAGGTAAGCTTTGTAAATCTTTTTGATCCGGTAACCAAACATGGTATTTCGTTTGCTCACCGTATCGTTATTGATTGCGATTACCATTGCCTTTTTACTTCCTACTATTTTCACCCCACGCCTTGCTCTTGTGACTGCGGTATAGAAAAGATTTTTCCGCAGCATCCGATAAAAACAGGTGAGCATCGGCAGGATCACCACTGGATATTCCGAGCCCTGTGCCTTATGGACGGTGATACAGTAAGCCAGATTTAACGGCCATATATCCCCTTCGGTATATTCCATGATTTTTCCATCCCCAAAATCTACACGCATCCTGCTTTTCCCGTCTGCTTTATAGATATTTAGGACTTCTCCCACGTCACCGTTTGCCACATCTTCCTCATTTTTCAGCTGCATAACGAGATCTCTCTCCCGATATGTAGTCGATCCATTCTTAATTTCCGGATAACCGTACCGCTTCGGATTCACGATATCCCGAAGGACAGGATTTAATGCATCTGCACCTACCTTCGTATCCTTTCGAAGCGGGGAGAGCACCTGAACCCCTTCTACCCGGTTTTCGTTTTTTTGAAGTTCTTCCCGGTAGAGCTTCTGGATAATTTCAGCTGCTTCTTCATCATCTTTTGCCGGATAAAACTGGAACGTATCATCAAAAAACAGATTGGTTTTCCTTTCGTTTATCTTATCCGCATTCTGAATAATCGTGGATTTTCCTTCCTGACGGAAGCTCTCTGTTAGTATTGTAACTGGGATCACACCGGACTCGATCATCTCTTTAAATACATTTCCCGGTCCCACTGATTCCAGCTGGTCTTTATCGCCTAAGAATACCAGGCGGGTTCCAATAGGCACCCGAGACAAAAACTTATCCATAAGTGGCATGTCGATCATACTGCACTCATCCACAATGATAAGAGATGCCTCCAGCATACTCTCTTCGTCCCATTCTTCCTCACCCGCTTCTCCTTTTAACCCAATTGCTTTATGAATCGTCAGAGCGGGATAAGCAGTACAATCACTCATCCTTCGTCTGGCACGACCAGTTGGAGCACATAACAGTATCTCCGCGTTCTTATGAAGAATTTTCTCTACCTCAATGATAAAGCTGATATCTGTCGTCTTTCCACGTCCAGGTCCTCCGGTAATGATGGTAACCGGATATTGAAATGCTCTTAAAATTCCTTCTTTTTGCCTGACATTTAGTAGAATCTTCTCTTTTTTCTGAATACTGCTTATAATGGAGTCCACCTGATAACTTTGTGTCCCACCTCGCAGGATCAGTTTAACCAGAGATGCAGCGGCTCCAAGTTCTGCACGAAAACTATTCTTTAAATAAAATCCGCCATCACTACACACCAGGGTCCCATCCTTACGGATCATTTCATTTCCGGCATCCCGGATGGCTCTTTCTGGCACCAGTCCGGTTTCCTTTTTATGATTTAAAAGCAGGGCTGTCCGCTTTAAGATTTCCTCACAAGTCAGGTATAGATGGCCTTCGCCTTCTGCTTCCGACATAATATGAAGAATCGCTGCTTTGATCCGCATAGGCTCATCTGGCTTAAAATTCTTTGCTTTTACCGCAATCGGATCCACCGTTAGAAATCCAAACCCAGGAATCTCGCACAAACGAAATGGCGTGTTCTGAATGATGAGTGGGGCTGCATTTCCAAAGTGTTCCTGGATCTGCGCCACCTTCCTTGGTGTCACCCCAAAGGGAGATAAGGTCACCATTAACTGCCGCAAAGTCTCGCTGCCACGGTATCCTTCCAGAATCTCTGAGAGCTTTTTTCGGGTAATGCCTTTGATTTCCAGTAACTTCACAGGATTTTTTTCAAGAACTTCAAACGTATTTTCCTGGTAACGGTCTACAATCCGCTCGGCAAGCACTGGCCCGATTCCCTTAATAATGTCAGAGGCCAGGTATGCCTTGATTCCTTCTGTGCTCGTGGGTAATACAATCTGAAAAGAAGAAACCTTATACTGCATTCCAAATTTTCCGTCTTTCCAGGTTCCGTTCAGTTCTACTTCAAGGCCATCCTCAGTCGGAAGCTCATTTCCAATTGCCATAAACATGCCATATCTGCCATTTTTCTGGCTGCTTACTTCCTTGGGAAGGGTTTCTTCCGTTACATAGGAGGCAACGGTGTATCCATTTCCTGCATTGTAATAGATACACCGGACTGCTTTACATTTCATTTTGGTCCATCACCTCCGGAAACACCTCTTTTTCTTCCCTGTTTTCTTCCCTGTTTTCTTCCTTGCTTTCTCCTCTGTTTTACCGGTTCTGACCGCGTTTCATCCGGACTCTTTTGAACGCCACCGGGCGCTTCAGCATGACCGCGTACTTTACCGGGAGCTGGTTTCTTGGTTTCAGGGTGGCTGTGTTTTTGTTCATCATTCTCATTCGGATTCTCCTTTTTTTCATTTAGATATTTGTAACAATAGATACCTGCTGCAATTGGAAGCCCCAGTGTCAGACTCTGTACAATCACTGCTAAAAACAGCGGCCATAAAAAGGGTGACAAAAGCATTCCTATAATTCCAGTTATCAGGCAGGCTTTTTGGTGTGCCTGGCACCATTTTTTTACTCGTTCCATTTTTTTCTCCTTTGTTATCAGCAAAAATCTCCCATCTCTTCATTTCCCATATTCATAAATTCCTCGTCTACGTTGTAGCGGTTTTGTGAAGTCTGGCGTGAAGACTGGGCTCTTTGTGGTTTACTTCCTGTACGGTTTGTTTTCCCCTGGTTCGTGTTTTTGTAGTATGGCGAATTTTGATAGGAATTTCCTGGATTCTGGCTGGATCGTCCATTGGAATTTGATCCACTATTTCGTGAGGGCTGTGAGGAATTCCGATTGGTACGTCCGTTCTGGCTCACATTTTCGCTTTCGTCCTTATTGTCTGCAAACTCAATGTCAGTTACAATCAGTCTCATACCATATACTTTTTCGCCATTTTCACCTGTATAGTTATCATTATGCATCTCGCCCTCTAAAGCGATTTTTTTACCCTTATAAAAATACTTTGCTACAAACTCGGCTCTTTCCCCAAATGTGACACAGCTAAAGTAATCAGCATTCGGAGCTCCTTCCTGCTTGAAATTTCGCTCAACCGCAATCCGAAAATACGCGACTGTCTTTTTTCCCGCTGAAGACATCACCTTTGGATCCGTTGCCATCCGTCCGATAAATATAGACTTATTCATGTGCACACTCCTTGTTGTTTTTGATTCGATAACAAAAAACATTCAGAATGAATCCCAAATGTCCGTTATCATTTTCCTTCTTTTACCAGTTCTTCCGATCTCCTTTCTTTTGAATTTTTTATTTTTCCTCCTTTCAAGATGTTGATTCGTATTTGTTTTTTTGCAATAAAAAAAGGCCACTTAGAACGTTTCATTCTAAATGACCTAATTTCTCACAAAAGGCAGGAACCATGTTCCTCATATTTTTTTCTTCCGGACTTCTCCGAAACCAAATTTTTTTACCTGTTTTACAGGCACAAATACAAATCTCAAAATCATAATAACACAAGATATAGTATGCGTCAACAATTCATTTTCTGTATTTTGTGTTATAAACAATATGTTTTTCATTTTTACCACAAGAGTCAAATTCTTGCCCA
>ENA-UOIZ01003295-UOIZ01003295.1-human-gut-metagenome-genome-assembly--contig:-P88-NODE-3295-length-10145-cov-6.067988_pt1 | contig 10145 bp, 4 predicted proteins | sample MGYA00242336_ERZ723883 | MGnify/ENA metagenome assembly ERZ723883 | reverse complement strand
TGTCGGTCATATATAAGATGTAGTAGTTGTAGGAAGATATTTTGGGAATAGATATGTAAATTTATCCCTTAAAAAATAATATCTTACACTATTATAACACAGGCTTAATATAGCCAAGTCAGCTAGGAGAAAGACTTAGCAGGAAGGAGAAAGAGAGATTATGAAATTAAAAAGAACTTTTAAGACACTGTTAATGATAATCGCAACAGTAATGAGTGTTGTATCAGGCATACTTATTGATTCAGGAACACTTGCATATGCAGCCACGACTTATACCTTAACGCTTAACTGGGATGATGGTGTTGAATGGGTTGCTACTGATAAAGATGGTATTTACAGGTGGGAAAAAGGCGGTTCAAAGACATTTCAGGCAGGTTCTAAGGCTTATACTTATGTCAAGCTTAAGAATGGTGCAACAGTCAAATCATTCTTTTCAAGGCAGGAAAATAAAGACTGGACTGATTATACATATACATCAGGAAGCTTATGCTATGATACATGGACAATGTACAATAACAGAAACGTGGACATATATACATCTGTATCATCTTCAGCAGATGTGTCTTATGACTGGGATAACCTTGTAACAAGCTCAAAGCATTATCATTCAAGCAATGGAAATGAATCATCTTGGAGCAATTTAAGGGATGACCTTGGAAGGTCTCCTGCACCGGTTTATTCAATTTACTATAAACTACAGGAAAATAGGTACAGGGAAACCTGCTATGGAGATAATCAGGAAGATAAAGACTTCGGCGGTTATGAAATAATGTTAAGGACAGAAGACAGCCATAACAGTTATTGGTATGGACAGTCCTCATATGCAAATGGAGATAGATTTGACGACTGGTACAGGGATGAATTTGAAGGAATAAAGCTTTCAAATCTTGCAATTGTGCCTGTCCAGATAAAAGGAGATAAGTTCTTACAGATTAACATAAGCGTTAAGAACACCAATTCATATGCAAAAGAAATATCACTGGCAACATGCAGTGATATACAGGTTGCAGATGATGATAATGCAACTACATTCTTTAATGGTAATGGCTTTACAATGACAAACATGTACTGTGAAACATCAACAGCACAACTTGGTACAATTCCTACAGCAACACTTAATGTATATGCAAAGGATGTACCGGAATATGTAACTGATGCAGATGCAGTATATATAGGACATTTTGTATACAGAAAACAGCATATATGGTCAAACAATGTACTTGGTGATAAAACAACATACTTCAATAAAAAACCACATGGCGGAACATCAGGAGAAGGTGAATCGGATTCAGGTTTTTCAATTGCATGGAAGAACAGAACAATTGCAGCAGGTCAGACACAGACTTATAGCTACATCATAGGCATAGGAAAGTACAATTCAGATAATAAGATAACATTTGATGCAAACGGCGGAAAATTAAAGACACCGGGGGAAAATATTAATAAACCAAACGGAAATAACAGTAATAATGTCACAGTAACATACGGTACTGCTTCATATTCATCAATGAGTAATGATATACCGGAAAGAGCAGGCTATACATTTGACGGATGGTGGACAACACCTAATGACAGCAATGCAAGCGTAATGGTATATGATGCATCAGGAAAATGTAATAATGACTGTAATTATTGGAAAAATAATCAGTGGCAGGGAACTAATGATTTAACCGTATATGCACACTGGAAAGCGGTAGATGTAGGATATACCGTTAATCACTATGTAATGGACGCAAATGGTAATTATCCAAGTACACCTACAAAAACAGAAAGGCTGTCAGGATTTATGGATACATCAGTTACACCAAACAGATTAAGCCTTGGAGATGGATTTACCTATCCTGATGCACAGACTGTAAAAGTAAAAGTAGATGGAACTACGGTAGTAAATTATTACTATACAAGAAACAAATATACATTAGACCTTAACGGGCTTATAAGTAGTGTACCAAGACCAAATTTAACAGAAGAGGTTGATGGCCAGATATTTATAGCAGGTAAGGCAACAGTAACAGTAAACGGGAAAGTTCTAGCAGCTAATGAAACAGATTTCTATCAGATGGTTTATTATGGAAGTAGCTATAAGATTACTACTGTTCCTGAAGCAGGATATTCAATTGTAGGAAATACAACAGTTGAAGGAGCAATGCCTGCATCAGATAAAACAGTTACTATAACAATTAATGCTAATAAAGATACTAAATACATTGTAAGACACTGGAAAGAAAAATTATATCTTGACGGAACTAAAACATATGCAGATTCAAGCAAACATAATACAACCAATTATTTCTTAGCAGATACAGATAATTTAACAGGTCAGACAAACAGACTTGTTACACCAACAGTTAAAACATACGAAGGCTTCACAAGCCCAAGTACGATAACTGTAAGAGTCAAAGGTGATGGTTCATTAATTGTTGATTATTATTACACAAGAAACACATATACTCTTAAAACAGATGATAGTGATTCTAACAAGGATGATCAGGACAATGGTATTAAAAGTGGCAATGGAATAGATTCAAGCAAGACAAATGTAATATCTGAAGGAAACAATAAAAAGGATAATAAAAAGAAATTTAAGTATGAAGAGGTAGTCACAGTCACAACAGATACATTATCTGGTTATCACTGGCATATAAATGATGATTGTGAAACAATTAAAAGGAATCTTTATCCTACAGGATGGTCAGATCATGAAGGCTACAGAGTAGAAAAATGGTATACAGAAAACGGAAAAACATATGGATATAAAGACCAAACAACTAAATTCTATATGCCGGCTCATGATGTTAAACTAGATGTAAATGCAACTAATAACAGTTATAAAATAATATTTGAAAAGAACAAGCCGATGAATGTAACTAATCCATACACAGGAGCAGTCAGCTCAGCTTCAAATGAAATAACAGGAACAGTTGCAGATACATTTTATATTTATAATCATGCAAATCAGAAACTTCCAGGAAATGTATATAATCTTACAGGTTGGACATTCAAAGGATGGAGTCTTAAAAAGGATTATTCAAACGGATATGGTTTTGGATGGGAATATGGTACAAATTCATGGAGTAATGACTTATCGCATTTAACAACTAAAAACCTTGATGTAATTCATATGTATGCAAAGTGGGAAGCCAATAGATACCAGATAACATTTAATTATGAACATAATTCAAGTAACCCATACGGAAATCTTGGATACGATAAAAAAGCAGAAGCAGCAACAAAGCTTACAAAAAATGGAGCTGATTCAAAAACAGCCACATATGATGCAAAAGTTGGAAGTTTGCCAAATCCAACACTTACAGGAGCAACATTTGTTAAGTGGGTAGACAGCAAAGGAAATGAATATACAGAAGATACAATATATAAAATTACAAGTCCAATTACATTATATGCCGTATGGCAGCAGAATACAGGTACATTTGCCTATATAGCTAATGGTATTACTTATAATAATAATGGAATTGGTGTATATGAAGCAACAAACAGTGATGGAACAAATCAGTTCAAGGCAATGACAGAAGATATTACATTAGAGGAAAACAAATTTGGAACAACAATGGAAAATACTTCATACAGTAATTTTACAAAAAAGAGTAAATATGGATATGTTGTAATTAATGCAGGAACATCTTATGCAAAGGAAACAGATACATCCGGAGATTCAGTTTATTATTCATTCCAGGGATGGAGTGCAAATAATTATGCTACAGTTGCTGGAGATAAAAATGCAGGTCTTATTCATCAGATTGGATATAAAGACAGATTATTTAATTATGCATATGAAACAATGGCAAATGAAATGAATACATTAGAAACAGGATATAACAGCAAAGATACATCTGTTGCTGACAGTATCAGAGCGAAAGCAAATGAACTGTATAATACAAAAGAATTAACTCAAAATAATACATATGCAATAATGTATGCTGTATGGGATCAGTTCCCTGTAATTAAAAGTGACCAGGTTGTTTTAACAATCAATGATTTTAGTGCATATGTAAATGAAAACGCAGATGGATTTGAACAACATGCCTATGACGTAATAAAAGACAGAATTATAAATGCAAATATAGTTAAAGACAGAGAAGATGGTAATATACGTGACAATATAGAAATTGAAAATTTAGACGAGATTCTTAATATGATGTTGACAATGTATAAAACTCCAGGTATGACATCTTCAATGATTACTATAAGGACACATGTATCAGATTCGGTTGGAAATACTACATACGGTTATACTACAGTAGCATTAATTAACAATAAAGCAAAACAGGATGATCCTATTATTCCTACCGTTGATGAAGATGGCAAAGAGATTAATACAAGAATACTTTCAGCAAAAGTAAGATCTATAACAAGAGAATTTTATAATACAGGATACGAAGGAAGTTCAGATTATAAGTCTGATTATTCTGCAGCAACATATAAGAACTATGGAGGACTTATTCCTAATTCTATCTGGTATAAAAATGAAGAGTATGTAAAGACAATTAATCAATGCTTTGATAATTTTAATAATAATACACCGGAACAGACATGGTACTTTACACATGACGATGTATTAAGTATTCATGAATATGCAAAGCAACACAAAGATACACCACATGGAGTCGAAGATGGAGAACTTACAAACTTCTATAACAAGTATAAATCATGTATCATACAAGGAACAGATGCAAGCTAAATAATGACATTAAAAAACATAAGATAAAAAATTAATTATACTTAAGACAAATAATTGCAAGGCCTCAGAAAGTGATTTCTGGGGCCTTTTGCTATAATAAGTTATGATAAGACTAAGAAAACGAATGCATTCAAACTAATTTTCTGTCATATTTCTTTCAAATCATAAAGAAAGGAGGATTAACATATATAACTATATATGTTATAATAATTATGCAAAAATTTAGCACTGAAGAAAAGCTAAAAATCGTTCAGCGCTTACGGCCAATTGACGATATTTTCTTTGAAGCTATTGCGGAAGACCCAGAAGTTTGTGAAGAAATTCTAAGAGTTATATTAGAAGATCCTAAGCTTACTGTATTGGAAGTCATTACTCAGAGTAGCGAAAAAAATATCTATGGCAGGTCCGTAAGATTGGATGCACTGTGTACATTAGGTGATGGGACAAAGTGCAATATTGAGGTACAGAAGTCAGATAACGATGATCACTTAAAGCGAGCAAGGTTTAACGCCTCTTCAATTACAGTTAAAGAGTCTAATACAGGAGAAAGATTCAGTGATACTATAGACTTATACATAGTCTATATATCACAATTTGATTTTCTTAATGAGGGTCGATGTATTTATCATATTGACAAAGTTATAAGAGAATCTGGTACAACAGTTGATGATGGGCTGCATGAGATTTTCGTCAATACTGCAGTAAATGATGGATCAGATATATCAGATTTAATGTCATGTTTTTTAGCAACCGATGTTAATAATGATAAGTTTCCGAAGCTATCCTGTAAAGTAAGTGAACTGAAAAATCCTAGAGGGGAGGTAAATCCTATGTGTGAATTAATGGAAAAATACATGAAAGAATCAAAACTTGAAGGAAAGATTGAAGCAACAATAAAGACAGCAAAATCTTTCGGAGCATCTGATTCTAATATTATCAAATCACTGATAGAAAATTGCGACCTCACAAAGGATGAAGCTAAACAAAAATTAACTGAGTATAACAATTAAATACTGTATAAAGAATAATATTCAGAAGCCCAGGGAGTAAAATCCTTGGGCTTTTTAAATTAGACAACATTCTCCCATAATATCCGATTAGATTATTGCAATTAAGTAAGAAAACTTCAACCAACAAAAGTCGGTTGTTAGTAGTTCATGTTCATTTAAAATATTTCATCTGTCATATTTTAGTTAAGAATTTTTGTAATCAAACAAAAAAATAAACTAGAAAGGGCAATGTATGAAGCGAATAATTTTAATCAGTTTAAGAAGGTTATGTGTGTATCCTGTTAAAACACTTATATATTTATTCTATGTTATATCAAATATAGCAAGTATTATTTCCCATGCAATTACTTATCTTATTTACAATCCAAAAGCAGAAAAAAACAAATTTAGTAAATATCCGGGGATTATTTTATTAGTGGCAGCAGTAATATATTTTGGATTTATATCAATTAAAGCCTTTTTAATATCTCATAATATAGCAATTTTAACTGAGGGCATTAAAAATGGAATTTCCGTATTGTTATTTTTGGCACTTATCGTTACCGCAGCATTTATTCTTAAGGTAACGGCAACAACATTTATTGAAACAATGAATAAATCCCATTACTATCAGAATGACATATTATTCAGTTTACGATATTACTTCACTAATTACTGCAAATCTTTTATAGGCGTTATAGCAAGTAATGTATCTGGAAGTGATAAGGGAGCGAAACAGTCACGAGAATTAATGTATTATGGTACTAAGTGCCTTGAGATTATAATAAATGCATTCGGTTTTAAAAAACATAACTTAACAAACGATAAATTAATAGACAGTTTTTTGTTTATGCCAGATAAAGAATGTACATTAGCACATCCTAAAATTGATGATCAGATTATCAAACAAAGACAAGATGTGTATAAAAGGAAACAATTAAAAAAACAATATGAAAAAGAAAAACGAAAGTCATTAAATAATAAATCAGCAGAATTACCTAATAAAGACTCTAATAATGTTATTAATAATGAAATTAATAATTCAGATAATATGCTATCAGATAAATATAAACCTGTACCTGATAGATCATTAGAAGAAATTTTGCAGGAACTTGATTCATTAACAGGATTAGATAAAGTAAAGAAATCAGTTTATAGCATAAAAGCGTATATGGAAGCAAAAGAAATAAAAATGCAGGCAGGTGTAGTTGATAACACAATGTCTGAGCATCTTATTTTCTTAGGTAATCCAGGAACAGGTAAGACCACTGTAGCAAGACTTATAGGAGAATTATATAAGCATTTTGGACTATTAGAAAAAGGTCATGTTGTAGAAGTAACAAGAACTGATTTAGTCGGAGAATATAACGGAGAAACAGCAGTTAAAACTAAGAAAAAAGTAAAAGAAGCATTTGGTGGAGTATTGTTTATAGATGAAGCCTATGCCTTAATTAACGATGAATCAGACACATATGGGAAAGAAGCGGTTAATACTCTTGTAGCAGCATTAGAAAATTATAGGGATAAATTTGTATGTATTGTAGCAGGATATAGAACACCAATGTCTAAGTTTATACAAAGTAATATGGGACTGGAATCAAGATTTAAGACCACAATTGAATTTGATGATTATACACCGGCTCAGTTGAGTGAAATATTCACTAAAATGGCTAATAAGAGTGGATATACAATTACTGCAGATGCTAATAAAGCTTTAAACACATGCATAAACAGGATATGCTTAAGAAAAACAGATACATTTGCAAATGCAAGAACTATAAGAAATTATTATGAAAAGACTATTCAGGCTCAGTCAGAAAGAATATCTTTATTTGAAAGCGTAACTAAAGATGAAATTACTGTACTTTCAGAATCGGATATCTTAAATGCATTTGGTTTACCTGCAGATACAGATGAACAGACATATGTGGATGCAATTAATAAGCTTAAGGAATTAACAGGATTAACTTCAGTTAAAAAATGTATTGATGAAATGGTAGCTTATACAATAACAAATAAAAAGAAAATGGAATTAGGCTTAACTCCAATTCCAATGTCATTACATATGGTATTTACGGGTAATCCTGGAACAGGAAAAACAACTGTTGCAAGGCTTTTAGGAGATATATTCAAAGGACTTGATATATTAGATTCAAATAAGGTCGTAGAAGTAACAAGAGCTGATTTAGTCGGTAAATATGTCGGAGAAACAGCTATTAAAACAAAAGAAGTCATAAATAGCGCATTAGGTGGCATTTTATTTATTGATGAGGCATATACGCTAAATACTTCTAAGTCAGATGATTTTGGAAAAGAAGCAATAGATACATTACTTAAGATGATGGAGGATCATAGAAATAATCTGATTGTAATAGTTGCAGGATATGATTGTTTAATGAAGGAATTTATAGAAAGTAACCCTGGACTTAAATCACGATTTACAAGAGTACTTCATTTTGATGATTATAATGAAGGGCAGCTTTATGAAATATTTACAGGGCTATGTGATAAATATAATTTATTCTTGGATGATGAAGCAGCTAAATGTGTTACAGAATACTTTAAACAGCTTGTTAAGGGTAAAACAGAAAATTTTGGTAATGCAAGAGAAGTAAGAAAGTTTTTTGAAAAGATTACTGTAGCTCAGTCAATGCGTATTGCGGATTTAACAAAGAAATTTGGAGATGTCCCATATACGGATCTCGTTACTATAACAAAGCAAGATATAATTTTTCAGTAATAGTGAAAAAGTGAGGTAAAAAATGGGAAAACTAAAATTAGACGATTTTAAAAAATATGTAAAAGAAGAATATAATTGTGATATTTCTACAAAAGAGAGTGCTAATCCTGATACTTTTGATAATATTTTTAATGGGAATTTCATAAATACTGATCTGATGGTTGTTGAACACACCCCGAATCTAAAGATTCGGAGATTCACTTATGCTTTGTACTCAGTATAATTTTATCCGCCATCTTATACAGTTTTAACTTAGCGCTTCAGAACTTATGCTCTGACATACCACATCAAAACTATATACAATTCAATTATTGTATTGAAGGCGACTAAATCCATACCCTTTTACACTAAATTGCTAAATATTGATGTATAGCTCTTAGTGTTGAAAGGGTATTTTGCGTTCTTCTCTGACATTCAGGTACTTTTGCCTGGATATCAGACCATATGCTTATTTTTTTACATATGGATTTTCCTGTATATATTTTCTCGATCTCACGAATAAAATATCTGGCTCCTATATTATAAGATGCAGATAAATCACAGTTATATATTTTGCCGGTTTGAAACTTGCAAAGCTCATATGTAGACAATCCTGCGTCTTTGCCTCTTAATACATATCCTGTGCCATCATATGCTAATTTACTTGTATTCCTTGCACAGATATGACTGATGCGGATACCTGATGAATGAGCCTTATTAGTGACAATTTTTTGTATAGTATTCTTATTCCACATATGTAATAACTGACGCTTGGATCCTCTCTTCCTGCCTTTCATATCCAGATGTTCAAATACTATGACATCGACATTCTGCTGCTTGGCATAATTCACTATGGCACTGGCAGTTTTTACAGCCAGTTCTCTATTATGTTTTTTGGTTATATTCCATAACTCCCGGACCACATCTTTTTGTCCTGCAGCCTGATACTTTTTTATCCTGTTTAGATTATGTTTAATATAGTCTTTTTCACTTGCATGATTGATAAAACATCTTGCAAGGACAGTTCCATAATGATCCATAACTGAACAGGTAGCATCTGTGTTAATACCCAGATCAACTGCTAAGATTTTCTGCTTAGATAATGGTGTCTTATTTAAAATTGCTTTGTTTTCAAACGCAAATCGCAGAAACCATTTCTTATGCTTCTTTTCTAATATAGGTACAGAAATTTTTGCATTGATGCTGTGCTTTTTAATACTTTGTATATCAGTATGTTTTAAGCGCAGCTTTACCCACTGCCAGTCATTGTTTATAAAAAGCTTGAGCAGTATAGCATCTTTTGTATCAGACCACTTATACATGTTGCTTTTATAAAAGACTGGATATTTATTGGCATGAATCTGCAATGTAGGACGATTACCTTTGCAGCCTTCGTCATACCAGTTTTGTAAGTTTGAATGATAAGAATTGAGTACACCGAGATATGCATTGATGACTGCAGTAGTACAATAGCTTGGCATTTTGTGGAATAATTTATCAAACTCAGGATACTTAGCTTTATTTGACTTTGAAGAATGAATTAAATTTCTTGCAGCACCACATTGTATTTTTGAGTCATTAATATCTTTTAATACAGACCATTCATTTTCAAACGCCTGGATACAGAAAGTTACAGCCTGATTATAAATTTTAATTGTTGGATTGAACAATTTTCTGACATTTTTAACTTCAACTGCATAGCTTGATTTTATGTCCATATTAAAGCCCGGCCTTTCAT
>ENA-UOIZ01003293-UOIZ01003293.1-human-gut-metagenome-genome-assembly--contig:-P88-NODE-3293-length-10158-cov-6.027715_pt1 | contig 10158 bp, 8 predicted proteins | sample MGYA00242336_ERZ723883 | MGnify/ENA metagenome assembly ERZ723883 | reverse complement strand
TTGCCGCAGCCGGACGGGCCCATGAGCGCGATGTGCCCGCCGTCGGGCACGGTGAGATCGACGGCGCGCAGGACGGCGCGGCCGTCATACGTCACGGTGAGGTCACGTGTTTCGATCATGCGCTGCCGCCTCCTTTCCCGCGCGGAGTGAGTGCGCGCAGCACCAGCCGCTCGAGCCCGACGCTGAGCAGGATGACCGCGAGCGTCCAGGCGAAGAGGTCGGTGGTCTGTAGGTACAGCTTCGATTCATAGATCATGCGGCCGATGGCGCTGTGCGGCACGGTGAGCACCTCGGCGGCGATGCCGGCCTTCCAGCCGAAGCCGAGGCCCGAGCGCAGCGCGGCCAGAAAGTGCGGCCGCACGCTCGGCACATAGATCCGCCGCAGGACGCGCCCGCGCGGCCAGCCGTACGCCCGCGCCAGCTCGAGCAGCGCGGGGTCGGCGCTGCGGATGCCGGTGCAGACGTTGCTCCACACGACGGGCAGCACCATGAGCAGCGCGATGAATACCGGCAGCCAGTCGCGCGCGATCCAGATGAGCGCGAGCACGACGAACGACGCCACCGGCGTGGACTTGACGACCGTCATGAGCGGGCGCAGCAGCGCGTCGGCGGTTTTCGATATCGTGCACGCGGCGGCCAGCGCCACGCCGAGCACGACCGCCCCCAGCACGCCGAGCAGCACCCGGCCGATGGACACGGCCGTGATGCGCCAGAACGCCCCGGTCGCGGCAAGCTCGCAGAGCCTGCGCACGACCGTCCACGGCGCGGGCAGCAGCAGCTCCCGGTGCACGAGCAGCGCCAGCGCCGCCCACACGGCAAGCCAGAATGCGAGCGTCAGCGCGCCGCGGGCAAAGCGCTTCATTTCAGGATGCAGTAAAAGCTCTCTGCCGGCACCTCGCCGCCGATGCTCTGCGGGGCGACGGTGCTCAGCGCCGTGAGAAACTCCGTCAGCGCGGCCTGCATATCCGCGCCGGACACGAAGCAGACGTTGCAGTTCGGGATGGCCTTGGCGGCCACGGCGGCCTTGGCGAAGATGCCGGCATCCTCGATCATCTGGCCGGCCTGGTCGGGCTCGGCCGTCAGGTACTCGATGGACGCCTGATACTCGGCCAGGAACGCCTTGACCTCGTTCGGGTGCTCATCGGCAAACGCCTTGCGCACGACGACGCAGCCCTGCACGAGGCTGCCGGCCGGGGCGACCTTGTCCCACTCGGCGGTCAGGTCGAGCGCGACGGTGAGGTCGGGGTTGGCCGCGCGGGCGATCGTGACCATCGGCTCCGGCAGCACGGCGATGTGCACCTCGCCGGAGGCGAGCGCCGTGTTGAGCTCCGCCGGCTGGGCATAGGTGTTGTCGATGGTGATGTCCGTGCCGACGGTCAGGCCGTTTTTCTCGCACAGGTACTGGAAGATGAACGTCGGGTTCTGCACGGGGACGCAGACGTTCTTGCCGCGCAGGTCGGCAAAGGACGTGATGTTCTCCGTGCCGTCGGTCACGACGTAGAGCACGCCGCGCGTGTTGAGCGCGAGCACCTGCACGGCGCCGCCGGTCTTGTTGTAGAGCGCGGCGGCGGCGTTCGTCGGCAGGGCGGCGATGTCGGCCGTGCCGTTGACGAGCGCGGCGGTGGCGTTGCTCGGGTCGGTCTCGACGGTGAAGTTGTAGCTCAGCGCGGTCGTGCCGGCCTTGCTGTCGGACATGAGCTTGGCCATGCCGAAGCCGGTCGTGCCGTTGAGCGCGACGACGTTGACGGTCAGGTCTTTGTCGATGGCGGCGGTGTCGTCCTTCTGTCCGCAGGCGGCGAGGGCGAACACCATGATGACGGCCAGCAGCACCGCCGTGAGTTTGCGCAGATGGGTCATTGCAGATCTCTCCTTTTCGTGTAGCCGCCCGCCGGAAGAGACAAAAAATGCCATGCCCGGAAGGCATGGCAGTGCAGCAGCGCACGCACGCAGCCTTCCACCTCATGGGCAATTCGGTGTCAGATTCGGTGCGGGATCGGCGGCGGCCGGGCCGGAAGCACAGCTTGCGGCGCGGGCGCATAGTTTGCTGTAATTATGCCACGGAAAGGCAGGCGTGTCAAGCATTTGCACCGGAATTTCCAAAAGCTGCACACGGGCGGAAAAGTGTGCGGATTTGTGAAAAATTCTCGCAGTTTGTCGTTATCAAAACGACGGGACTGGGCATTGAAAATTTTTCATAGATATTGTATGATGGGAAGCAGGGAATCCTGCGTCCGGCCGGAATAGGAGCCGGCCGGTGCAAATTTGTTGGAAAGGGAACTGAAAAAATGGAACAGATCGATTACAAATTCATTGACCAGGTCCTCGCAGATCACGCCTGTGACGCCTCGCAGATCATTGCGATCATGCAGGACGTGCAGGGAAAATACCGTTATCTGCCGAAAGACGCGCTGCGCTACATTGCGGACAAGGTGGGCATCAGCGAGTCGAAGATCTATGGCGTGGCAACGTTTTATGAGAACTTCTCGCTCGACGTGAAGGGCAAGTACGTGCTCAAGGTCTGCCGCGGCACGGCGTGCCACGTGCGCAAGTCCGGCAACGTGCTGCAGGCGCTCTACGACGCGACCGGCCTGAGCGAGAGCAAGCCGACCTCGGACGACGGCCTGTTCACCATCGAGATCGTGTCGTGCCTCGGCGCGTGCGGTCTGAGCCCGGTCGTCATGGTCAACGACACGGTGCACCCGGCCATGACCCCCGACAAGGCCGTGGATCTCATCGAGGAGCTGCGTGCAAAGGAGGGTGCGTAATGCGTCAGAGAATCGAATCCTTGGAGCAGTTCCGCGCCCTGCAGGCCGACTACATGGCTGCGCGCGACGCGGAAAAACGTAAGATCCTTGTCTGCTGCGGCACGGGCTGTGTCGCCGGCGGCAACCTGAACGTCTACCACGAGCTCAAAAAGCGCATGGACGAGCTCGGCATCCCGTGCGAGGTGTCCCTGACCGAGCACCACGCCGACGCCATCGGCCTGAAAAAGTCCGGCTGCCACGGCTTCTGCGAGATGGGCCCGCTGGTGCGCATCGAGCCGGAGGGCTGGCTGTACACGAAGTGCCAGGTCAGCGACGTGGAGGAGATCATCCAGAAGACCATCCTCGGCGGCGAATTCATCGAGCGCCTGGGCTATCACCAGAACGGCGAACTGTATGAGCGTCAGGAAGACATCCCGTTTTACAAAAAGCAGACCCGCCGCGTGCTCGAGCACTGCGGCCATATCGACGCGGAATCCATCGAGGAGTACCTGTCCATCGGCGGCTACGGCGCGCTGGCCAAGGCCCTGTTCGAGATGCAGCCGGACGAGATCGTCCAGGCCGTGAGTGATTCCGGTCTGCGCGGCCGCGGCGGCGCGGGCTTCCCGACCGGGCGCAAGTGGGCGCAGGTCGCGGCACATACGGAAGAGCCCGTCAAGTACATCGTCTGCAACGGCGACGAGGGCGACCCCGGCGCATTCATGGACCGCTCCTGCATGGAGGGCGACCCGCACAAGGTCATCGAGGGCATGATCGTCGCGGGCGTGGCCACCGGCTCGACCGAGGGCTACATCTATGTCCGCGCCGAGTACCCCATGGCCGTGCACCGGCTCACCGTCGCCATCGAGCAGGCCAAGGAGCTCGGCCTGCTGGGCGACAACATCCTCGGCAGCGGCTTCAGCTTCCATATGCACATCAACTGCGGCGCAGGCGCGTTCGTCTGCGGCGAGGGCTCGGCCATGACCGCGTCCATCGAGGGCAACCGCGGCATGCCGCGCACAAAGCCCCCGCGCTCCGTCGACAAGGGCCTGTACGGCAAGCCCACCTGCCTGAACAACGTCGAGACGTTTGCCAACGTGCCCGACATCATCAAAAAGGGCGCGGACTGGTTCAAATCCGTCGGCACGGAGGGCAGCTCCGGCACGAAGGCCTTCGCCCTCACGGGCAACGTCGTCAACACCGGCCTGATCGAAGTGCCTATGGGCACGACGATGCGCGAGGTCGTGTACGACATCGGCGGCGGCATCAAAAACGGCAAAGCGTTCAAGGCCGTGCAGATCGGCGGCCCGTCCGGCGGCTGCCTGACCGAGGCGCACATGGATCTGCCCATGGACTTTGACTCGCTGAAAAAAGCTGGCGCGATCATCGGCTCCGGCGGCCTCGTCGTCATGGACGAGGACACGTGCATGGTGTCCATCGCGCAGTTTTTCATGAACTTCATCTGCAATGAGTCGTGCGGCAAGTGCACCCCGTGCCGCGAGGGCACGACCCGTATGCTCGACATTCTCACCCGGATCACGAAGGGCAACGGCCGCCCCGGCGACATTGAGGAGCTGCGCTCCCTCGCCAAGATGATCCAGAACTCCTCCCTGTGCGGTCTCGGCAAAACGGCGCCGAACCCCGTGCTGTCCACGCTCGCCAACTTCGAGGACGAATACCGCGAGCATATCTTCGACAAGAAGTGCCGCACCGGCAGCTGCCGCAGCCTGACGACGTATGTCATCGACCCGGCCATCTGCAAGGGCTGCACGAAGTGCGCGCGCAACTGCCCGGCCGGCGCGATCACCGGCGAGCTGAAAAAGCCGCACCACATCGACACAGACAAATGCATCAAGTGCGGCACCTGCAAGACTGGCTGCCCGTTCGGTGCGATCAAGGAGGCGTGAACCATGGCTGAAGAAAAGAAAATGATTATCGACGGCGTGTCCTGCCCGTTCACGACCGAGCGCAATGTGCTGGAGGTCGCCCGCAACAACGGCATCGACATCCCCTCGCTTTGCTACTGTGAAAACCTGTCCATCTACGGCGGCTGCCGCCTGTGCCTCGTCGAGAACGACCGCGGCAAGATGGACGCTGCCTGCTCCATGCAGCCGCGCGACGGCATGGTCGTGAGCACCCATACAAAGCAGGTGCTCGACAGCCGCCGCACCACGCTGCAGCTGCTCATGAGCAGCCACCGGGCCGACTGCCTGACCTGCGACCAGAGCGGCCGCTGCAAGCTGCAGGAGTACGCCCGCCGCTACCACGTGGACGCGCACCGCTTCGAGCCCAACACCTACTGCACCGAGCCGATGGATCTCTCCTCGCCGAGCATCGTGCGCGACCCGAGCAAGTGCATCCTGTGCGGACTGTGCGTGCGCACCTGCGCTGAAATTCAAAACATCGGCGCGGTCGATTTCAGCGGCCGCGGCAAGAAGGCGCACATCTCCGCCGACTTCGGCAAGACCCTCAAGGATACCGACTGTGTCGGCTGCGGCCAGTGCGCCGCCGTGTGCCCGACCGGCGCGATCACCATCCGCAACGAGACCGAAAAGTTCTGGTCGATGTTGCAGGATCAGACCCGCAAGGTCGTCGTGCAGTACGCGCCGAGCGTGCGCGTCGGCATGGCCGAGCGCTTCGGCCTGCCCGCCAATGAGCCCTGCACCGGCAAGCTCGTCGCCGCGCTGCGCCGCCTCGGCGTTGACGTGGTGTACGACACGAACCTCACGGCCGACCTGACGATCATGGAGGAGTCGGCAGAGTTTCTCGAGAAGGTCAAGACCGGCGCGAAGCTGCCGATGTTTACCTCCTGCTGCCCCGGCTGGATCCAGCACGTGGAGCACCGCCACCCGCACCTCATGCCCCAGGTGAGCACCTGCGGCAGCCCGATGGCGATGTTCGGCTCGCTCATCCGCAAGCAGTTTGCGGGCGAGAACGTCTACTCCGTGGCCATCATGCCCTGCACCGGCAAGAAGTTCGAGGCCGCGCGCCCCGAGCTGGAAAAGGACGGCGAGCGGCTCATCGACCTCGTCATCACGACGAGCGAGCTGTGCGACATGATCGAGGAGGCCGGCATCGACTTTGCCCACCTCCCGGACGAGGAGCCCGACGCCCCGCTCGGCGACTACACCGGCGCCGGCGTTATCTTCGGCGTGACCGGCGGCGTGACCGAGGCTGTCATCCGCCGCGTGCTCGACGATGCCAGCCCCAACACCCTGCAGACCATTGCCGAGTGCGGCGTGCGCGGGCTCGAGGGCATCAAGGCGTTCACCGTCACGGCCGGCGACCTGACCATCCGCATCGCGGTGGCCAACGGTCTGGCCAACGCCGACAAGCTCATCGCCAAGGTCGAGTCCGGCGAGGAGCAGTTCGACTTCATCGAGGTCATGGCCTGCCCGAACGGCTGCATCGGCGGCGGCGGCCAGCCCCCCGCCTGCAACAAGCGCAAGGCTGAGCGCGCCGAGGCCATCTTCAAGGCAGACGAAGCCTGCGCCCTGCGCATCCCGCAGCAGAACCCCGACCTGGGCTATGTCTACGACACCCTGCTCCAGGGCCGCGCCCACGAGCTGCTGCACATCCACTACCCGGCCCACGGCCAGCACAGCTGACCCGCCGCAAGGCCAAGCCGGGGAAACCCCATCTGACCCGAAACGTGCATGGAAGGACCCTTCCATGCACGTTTTTTCGTTTTGCTGTCACGCGGCGCAGCACCGGCAGCGCTGATGACGCTTTTCCCTGTGCGGGACTGTGTGCCCTGGCCTTCCCATCGAGGGGAAGGCTGGAAAAAGCACCGTCTCCCGACTGGGAGACTGTGCTTTTTCGTTCCTTGCACACAATTTTTTGCGTTCTTTGCGCGCGTTTTACTTCTTTTTCGCTGCGGCGGCTGTCCGTCGTCGTCTCGTCGCCTTCGAGTGAGATGGCGCGGCGCTGGCCCTCAAACTTGCCGGCGCAGAACGTGTCCGCTCAATCGAGGAGCTTCGGCAGGTTCTTGACCGGGTTACGGTTGAGGTAGTCAATGGCCTGCTCGACGCTGAATTTTTTGATCTTGTCTGACAGCTGCATGAAAATTGCCTCCTTTGTGACGTTGCAAATGCACCTGTTGGCCCAATTTGCCTCTATCTTGGCATGCATTTTTTGCCGAAAAACGGTCAAAATGTGCCATGTGGGCGGTTTTTGATGCAGGCTGTGACAAGCGTCACAAAACGGCGGCCATGCCGCCGAGCAGGATGCCGAGGTTATCCGACCAGATATCGGGAAACTGACTGAGCGGCAGGGGATTTTCCCCGCTGCCCGCCTCGATCGTGAAGCCGGGGCGGCGGTAGTCCTGAATGAACCAGTCCTTATATCCCGCGTGGCCGGCGGCGTAGGGCGTGGCCGCGACGTCGTAGCCGCTCACGGCGGCAAACTGCCGGGCGATCGCTTCGCTTCCCGGTACGTCGTAGCCGTCATACTGCCAGTAGATGACGCGGCCCTGTGTGTGGTACGACAGGGTGAGCAGCGGGTCGAGCGCGCGGGTGAAGCCGTACATCGCCAGACTCTCGGGCGCGACGAGCGGCGCCGGGCCAACATAGTCGCGCGGGCCGGGGCGCGTGTAGCCCGCGGCGAATTTGATCTCGCGCGCGGTGCTCCATCCGGCGGGGTACTGGAGGTTGAGGTCGATGCCGCGGATGTTCGCCTTCCAGCCGGAGGGGAAGGGAATGTCGGGGTAGTTTTCAGCGAGCGCCTTTGCCGCGGCGGTGGTCTCGGCATCGAGCGCGCCGGTCACGAGGTCGATGCCGTCCGGGTCGACGGCCGGAGCGAGCACGAGCGTGACCCTGGACAGCAGGTCGCGGATGTTCTGCCCCTCCATGTCGCCGCCGTCGCCGAGGCGGGCGCATAGCTGCTCGCAGAACGTGAGCAGCAGCGGCGTCGTGATCCACTCGTTGGCGTGGTGCGCGGCGTTGTAAAACACGAGCTTCGGCCCGCTGCCGAGCGTCAGATACCACAGCGGGCGGCCGAGCACGCTGCGGCCGAACTCCCCGACCGCGAGCATGGGATAGCGCGCGGCCAGCCCGCGCACGACGTACCCGATGAGCGCCGAGGAATAGGGAATGTCCGCCGGCGTGACGGAAAACGGCAGCGGGATCGTCAGCGCCCGGCCGAGCGGCAGGCGCTCGGGGGCGAGGTAGGGATTGGCGAGCGCGATGGCGTCCACGCTCGTGCCGTACTGCCGCGCGAGGGCGGAAAACGTGTCGCCCGCGCGGATGGTGCGCGTGACGAAGCCGGTGTAGTACGGCAGCAGTGCGCGGTGCGTCCGCGCGCCCGCGATGCCGTCCGGCGTGAGGGCGTTCGCCGCCTGAAACGCGCGCACGGCCGCTGCCGTCTGTGCGCCGAAGATGCCGTCGAGCGCGCCCGGCGTCTGTCCCGCGCGTTGCAGGCCCAGCTGCAGCAGCGACACGAGCGCGCCGCGGTCGCCCTGTTTTAAGGTTTGCGTCATGAAAATGCCTCCGATGCATCGAATTACCAAAACTGGCTCCGTACATCGTATGCACGCCGCCGCAGGCATTTGCGCCCCGGCAGGCAATCGAGCAAGAATGTTCCGCCGCTATTTTGTCCGAAACCCGGCATACTGATACTGCACGCGCAAAGGGGGGATTTTTTGCGGAAACAACCACATTTTTTGCGCCGCTTTGCCGTCACGGCGGCGGTCGCGCTCGCGCTGTGCGTGGGCGTGTCGGCGCAGGCGGCGTCGCTCGTGCCGCTCGGCCGGGCCGTCGGCATTCAGATGACGACGGCGGGCATGCTCGTGGCGGATCTCGCCGAGGTGGACACGCCCGGCGGCAAGGCCACGCCCGCCAAGGACGCGGGGCTGCTGCCCGGTGACGTGATCTGCCGCATCGACGGCCGGGACATCGCGTCCTCGGCGGACTTTCTTGCCGCCGTGGACGCGGCGGGGGATACCATGTCCGTGACCGTGCTGCGCGGCGGCGCGGAGGTCACGGCGACGGTCACGCCCGCCGTCACGGCCGACGGCACGCGGCAGCTTGGCCTCTGGCTGCGCGACGGGGTGACGGGCGTCGGCACGCTCACGTACTATGACCCGGCCACGGGGCGCTACGGCGCGCTCGGCCACGGCATCTCGGACGAGGCGAGCGGCGTGCTCATGCCGCTGCGCGACGGCAGCGTGCTCTCGGCCGTTATCGCGGACGCGCGCCCCGGCGGCCACGGCACGGCCGGGGAGCTCGTCGGCAGCTTCGATCCCGGCGACCGCATCGGCGGCATCGAGCGCAACTGCCTGTTTGGCATTTTCGGCACGCTGGACGCGCCGCCGGCCGGGGACGCGGTCGAGACGGCATCCGCCGACGCGGTGAAAACCGGCGGCGCGACCATCCTGTCCACGGTTGCGGGCGAGGACGTGCGGGCGTACACGGTGGACATCAGCCGGGTGTATCATGACGGCGGGTGCACGCGCTTTCTCATCACCGTCACCGACCCGGACCTGCTGGCCGCGACCGGCGGCATCGTGCAGGGCATGAGCGGCAGCCCCATTTTGCAGGACGGCAGGCTCATCGGCGCGGTGACGCACGTGCTGCTCGCAGACCCCGCCAAGGGCTACGGCGTGAGCATTGACGACATGCTCGCGGCGTCGGCGGCGCAGGACAAGGCAGCGTAAGACAACACATTCTGGATGCGTGCGGGCGCGCCGGGCACTGCCCGGCGCGCTTTGCTGCGCGGGGCGTGACCGGCGTCGCGGCGCTTTGTGCCGCGACGGAGGGAGTGCAGATACGAAGCCAGTGCAAGAATCAACGTGTCAGTCCCTCAGTCAGCCTGACGGCTTCCAGCTCCCTTTACGCAAGGAAGCCAAGGGGCGTGGGACGGACGTGCCGCACGGCTTGACATATTTGCCAAATGTGATATTCTGTTTTTATTCATTTTGCCCGGTGCGGCCGGGCCGCGGAAAGAGAGGCGCAGCATGAAATACGCATTTGACAACGCAAACCTTCTCGACGGCACGAAGGATATGTGCGTACAGCCCGGACTGTGCGTGCTCACGGATGGCGAGACGATCACGGACATCGTGCCGGCCGGCACTGCCCCGGCGGGGTACACACGCATCGACCTGCGCGGGCGCTATCTGCTGCCCGGACTCATCAACATGCATGTGCATCTGGCCGGCAGCGGCAAGATCCAGAAAAAGCAGCGCGACAACGAAAAGCTCGTGCGCCGCATCCTCGGAAACCCCGTCGCGCGCGCCGTGGCCTACCGCATGGTGTGCTCCTTTGCGCGCGACGAGCTGCTCGGCGGCGTGACGACGATCCGCACCGTCGGCGGGCTGAGCACGTTCGACACGCGCCTGCGCGACGAGATCCGCGCCGGCCGCCGCGTCGGCCCGCGCATCCTCGCCGCCAACGAGGGCATCTCCGTGCCCGGCGGGCAC
>ENA-UOIZ01003290-UOIZ01003290.1-human-gut-metagenome-genome-assembly--contig:-P88-NODE-3290-length-10165-cov-7.305935_pt1 | contig 10165 bp, 9 predicted proteins | sample MGYA00242336_ERZ723883 | MGnify/ENA metagenome assembly ERZ723883 | reverse complement strand
GGCTCACTGACGTGCCGGTCCCGCCGATGACGCCGCCCGCGAAGAAGACATCCTGCGGCGCGGAGACCGGCACCGTCTTGTTCCAGCACGGGATGTACAGGCTGTCGAGCGCGACATAGCCGAAGCGGCGCATGAGGAAAATGAACGCCACGGCCGCCGCCAGCTGCAGCAGCAGCTTCTTGCCGGCCGTCAGGCCGAGATTCTGCTTTTTCCGGAGCTTTTCATAGTCGTCCAGAAAACCGATCGCGCCAAACACGAGCGCGAACGCCAGACAAAACAGGTGGCCGTATTCGCCCTCGTCCATGCACTCAAAGCCGACCGACAGGCACACAACCGCGATCGCGGCGATGAACATCAGCCCGCCCATGGTGGGCGTGCCCTGCTTGGACATGTGCCACGTAGGACCGTTTTCCTTGATGCTCTGGCCCGCCTTGATGCGTCTGAGATACGGAACCAGGAAAAATCCGACGACGGCCGACACCGCAAACGCGATGACGAACGCCAGTATCAGCTTCAGTGTCATTTCTCTCTCTTCCTCTTCTCGAGTATTTCGGCGACGATCTCGCGCTCGTCCATGTGCACTTTCGTCTTGCCGATGATCTGGTAATCCTCATGGCCCTTGCCGCAGAGGATGATGACATCGCCGGGGCAGTGATTCTCGATCGCGTAGGCGATGGCCTCGCGCCGGTCGGGCCGCACGACATAGGGCGTGTGCGTCTCCTTGAGACCGGGAAGGATATCGGCGATGATCGCCTCCGGGTCTTCCGTGCGCGGATTGTCGCTCGTGACGATGACGAAATCCGCCTTCTGGCCCGCGATGCGGCCCATCTTCGGGCGCTTGCCGCGGTCCCGGTCGCCGCCGCAGCCAAAGAGGAACACGAGCCGCGCGGGTGCGAACTCGCGCACCGTCGTGAGGATGTTGTCGATGGCGTCGGGCGTGACGGCGTAGTCAATGAGGATGGCGTAATCCCCGTCGGTCTCGAGCACCTCGGCGCGGCCCTTGACGGGCTTTGCCGTGTCGAGCGCGGCGGCGCAGTCGTCGAGCGAAATGCCGAGCGCGCAGGCGCAGGCAATGACGCTCAGCGCGTTGTAGACCGAGAACATGCCGGGGATGCCGAGGCGCATGCGCGCGATCGCATCGCCGTGCATGGCGACAAAGCGCACGCCCGACGCGCTCAGGCGGATGTCCTTGGCCACGAGGTCGGCGTCGTTGCGTTTGGCGGAATAGGTGTGCATCGGGCATTTGGCGTGCTCGAGCATGACGTGCGCCCAATCGTCGTCCGCGTTGACGATGCCGACGTCACTCTGCGCAAACAGCTGCGCCTTGGCCGCGGCATACGCCTCCATGGTCTTGTGAAAGTCCAGATGATCCTGCGACAGGTTCGTGAAGATGCCCACCCGGAAGCGGATGCCCTCCACGCGGTGCAGCACGAGCGAGTGCGACGACACCTCCATGACCGCGTGCGTGCAGCCGGCGTCGACCATCCGGCGCAGGAGCTTTTGCAGCTCATAAGCGTCGGGCGTGGTGTGCTCGGTGTGCAGCTCCTCGTCGCCGATGACGTTCGCGTTCGTGCCGATGAGGCCGACCTTTGTGTGCAGACACTGCTCGAGCATATGATTGATGAGCGTGGTGACGGTGGTCTTGCCGTTCGTGCCGGTCACGCCGATCATGGTCAGCTCGCGCGACGGGTTATCGAAAAATTCGCAGCAGATGCGCGAGAGCGCAAGGCGGCTGTCGGCCACGAGGATATACGGTATCTCGACCTCCGGCTTTCGCTGGCAGAGCACGACGGCCGCGCCGCGCTCGACGGCCGCGCCGATGAACCGGTGCCCGTCGGACTCATACCCGCAGACGGCGGCAAACAGGTCGCCGGGCTGCGTGGTGCGCGAGTCAAAGCTGATATCCCGGATGTCCAGTTCCGGATCGGCGGTGCATTCGCACACGTCCAGAACGGACAGCAGTCGCTTGAGTTTCATAAACGTACCTCCGTTGTTCGTCAGTATCGGCCCAGCATGCCCGAATCGCTGGTCACGAGCGTGACCTCCACGACCGTACCGTGATCGATCTGGGTGCCGGCGGCGACGCTCTGGCCGGAGATGACCTGTGCCGCGGTATCCGTGATCGAACTGCTGGTCTTGATATACAGCCCCAGTGCGGCCATGCGGTCGCGGGCTGTCTGATAGCTGAGATTGGACAGATCCGGCATCGTCTCCTTGTCGGCCGAGGGCTCTTTGCCGGCATAGAGCAGGATGGTGCTGCCGTTGGCCACGACCGCGCCGCTGCCCGGAAGCTGCGCCGTGATTGTGCTGCCATCACCGTAGATGCGCGCCTGCAGGCCCACCTCCGCGAGCGCGGCCTTCGCCTGCTCAACGGACAGGCCCGTCACGTTCGGTACGGTCTTATCCATATGCGTCTTTTCCGTCTCGGAGTACGACGGCTCCACGCCGAGGTACGGCAGGATGTCCGCCATCATTTTGCCGACGACGGGCGCGGCCATCTGGCCGCCGCTGATATAGATGCCGGTGCTGTTGCTCGGCGTGTCGAGCAGCACGAGGATGACGATCTGCGGGTCGTCCGCCGGCGCAAAGCCGATGAACGAGACGATGTACTCCTTCGCGCCGCCGGCCGCGTCCTGCGCGACCTTTTCCGACGTGCCGGTCTTGCCGCCGATGCGGTAGCCGGCGACGTAGGCGTTCTTGCCGGTGCCGTCGACGGGGTCGCCGACGACCTGCTCGAGGATCTGGCGCACGGTGGCGCTCGTCTGCTCGCTCACGACCTGGCGCACCACGGTCGGCGAATTGGACACGACCGCTTCCCCGTCGCTGTTGACGATGCTCTTGACGACGTACGGCTTCATGAGATAGCCGCCGTTGACGCAGGCGCTGACTGCCGTGATGAGCTGCAGCGGCGTGATCGTAAACGTCTGGCCGAAGGAGGCCGCCGCGAGCTGAGAGAGGTTCTCCTGGTCGTAGAACGTGTTCTGGCTCCACCAGATGCTGCCGCTCTCGCCGGACATGTCGATGCCGGTCTTGGCGGTGAGGTTGCTGTCCACGTTGCTGGTCAAGTTCAGGAAGCCGAACGCCTCGGCGTACTTGTAGAAGGTGCGCGCGCCGATGAGCTGGCCGATCTGCACGAGCGCCACGTTGCACGAGTGCTGGATGGCCTGCGTCAGGTTCTGACTGCCGTGGCCGGTCGTTTTCCAGCACTTGAGCGGATCGGTACGGCCGAGCACGTTCGTGCTGCCGCCGCAGTAAAACGACGAATTTTCATTGACCACGCCCTCTTCGAGCGCCATGGCCAGCGTGATGATCTTGAACGTCGAGCCGGGCTCGTAGGTGTCCGACAGGGCCTTGTTGCGCCACTGCTTCGTCTGCGCGGCGGAGAGCATCTCGGCCTTCTTGTCGGGATCCGTTTCGGCGTCGATGGCCTCCTGATCCTTGTCGCTGACCTTCTGATAGTCGTTCAGGTCAAAGTTGCCGAGCGAGACCATGCCGAGAATGGCGCCGCTGTTGGGGTCCATGGCGATGGCCGCGGCGCCATTTTGCACGTCGTAATCCTCGACCGCCTGCTGCAGGTGCTTTTCGAGGTAATACTGGATCGTGGCGTCGATGGTCAGGTTCATGTCGTCGCCCTTTGTCTCATCGTAGTAGTCCTCATAGTTGACAAAGAGCATATCCGTGCCGCGGTTATCCGTCGCGCGGATGATGCGCCCGGCGCTGCCGGTCAGATAGCTGTCATAGCGCTGCTCCAGGCCGTAGAGGCCGTTGTTGTCCTGCCCGACGAAGCCGATGACGTGCGCGGCCAGATTGCCGTAGGGGTAATAGCGCTTCGTGTCCGGCTCGATCTTCACGCCGGTGAGGTTGTTCTCCTTCTTGAACGCGCGCACTTTTTCCGACACTTCCGGCTCGACCTTGCGCTTGACGACCTCATACCAGCGGTCGGTATTCTTCGTCATGGCCAGGATCTTATCATAATCGACGTCGAGGATCTCGGAAAGTTCGCGCGCGATCAGCTGCGGATCTTCTTTGTTCTTGACGATCTCTGCCGGGCTGATGAAGATCGTATCGACCGAGGCGTTCATAGCCAGGATCTTGCCGTTCGTATCGTAGATCGCGCCGCGCGAGGCCGTGATCTCCGTCGTGCGCACCTGTTGGTCGATCGCCATTTTTTCGTACTCGTCATGGTGTACGATCATGACATTGAACAGCTTGATGCCAAGGACAGCAAATGCAAGGATGCCGCACACAATCAAAAGGAAGCGTGTGCGGCGGAGCATCATGATATTCGGTGTTTTGGTACTTGCACGAAAAGGCACGCGGTTGTCCCGGCGCCCGGAAGTTTCATTCGCCATGTCTGTCTCCTTGTTCCTGCGGGGATAGTACTATCATACAGGCTGGCTTATCGAAAATATTCCAAAATGGAAGAGAAGAAATCGCCGAGGCGGTCGGCAAGGCTCAGCGGTTCGGCCGCGTTCTGGTCAAGGACCACCGCCGTGTCCGTGGCGTCGCTGCTGATATAATAGAGCTGATCGCTGCGCGGCTTCTGCATGCCGAGCTCGTGGATGGCATAATCCTCGATCTCCGTGAGGTTGAACGCGCTCTCGTAATCAATGCGCAGGCGCGTTTGCTGCTCCTGCAGCTGGGTATACTGATCCTCCAGCGCCGAGACCTCCGCCGACGCCTGCGAGAGCTGCACGCGCGCGACCAGCGACACAACGATCAGCACGGCGGCAATGGCAAAGCCGAGCACGGCCAGCGGGGCGATCGCCTGCTTGGGGGTGGGAACGGACTCCGGGACGACGGCCTCCGTCGTCCGGGGAGCGTGCGGCATCTCGACCGGCGCACTGTACCGGTATTCTTCGGCAGCCGTGCTGTGCAGGTCATACGCCGCGTTGCCGTCCATGGGCGCGGTATTGCGTTTTTTCGAAGCAGGAGATGCCATGATCGGCTCCTTTCTCAGACGCGCTCGGCAACGCGCAGCTTCGCGCTGCGGGCGCGCGGGTTACACTCCAGTTCTTCCTCGCCGGGCAGGATCGGCTTGCGGGAGACGCTGCGCAGCGTCTGCACAAAGCCGCAGGTGCACACCGGTGCCTCGCGCGGGCAGGTGCAGCCGTGCTCCCGCCGGGCGATGCCGGTCTTGACGATCCGGTCCTCGAGGGAATGAAAGCTGATGACGCACAGCCGCCCGCCGACGCGGAGCTTGTCCGGCGCGGTGTCCATCATCTCGCGCACCGCCGCCAGCTCGTCGTTCACGGCGATGCGGATCGCCTGAAAGCTGCGCTTGGCGGGATGCTGCTTTTCGCGCAGCGCCGCGCCCGGCATGGCCGAGCGGATCACATCGACCAACTCCAGCGTGGTCGAGATCGGCCGCTGCGCCCGGGCGCGTACGATCGCCCCGGCAATGCGAGGCGCATAGCGCTCCTCGCCGTATTCATACAAAATGCGTTTGAGCTCATTCTCCGGCCACTCGTTGACGACGTTCCACGCGCTCAGGCCGCTGGTCGCGTCCATGCGCATATCGAGCGGCGCGTCGTGCATATACGAAAAGCCGCGCTGCGTCTCGTCGAGCTGCGGCGAGGAAACGCCGAGGTCAAAGAGCATGCCGTCCACGGCGTCGATGCCGAGGCGGTCGAGAATGGCGGCCGTGTCGCGGAAGTTGCCGTGCACGAGCTGCACGCGCTCCCCGAACGGGGCCAGCCGCGCGCCGGCGCGCGCGATCGCCGTCTCGTCGCGGTCGATGCCGATGAGCGTTCCGGTCGTCAGGCGGCCGGCGATCTGCTCGGAGTGGCCGCCCATGCCGAGCGTGCCGTCCACGTAAATGCCGTCGGGGCGGATGTTCAGGTTGTCGATGCATTCGTGCAGCAGCACGGGGATATGTCCGGCGTCCATCAGAAATCCAGCTCCTCCATCACGGCGGCGATGTTCTCCGGCAGCGCCTCGAGCGGGCAGATCTCATCCCAGCGCGCGCTATCCCAGAACTCCGCATGGTTGTTGCTGCCGACCACGGTGACACTCTTGGTCAGGCCGGCAAATTCACGCAGGTGCTGCGGCAGGAGGATACGCCCCTGCCCGTCGAGATCGCAGCGGGCCGCATACGCGAACAGCGGGCGCACCTTGCGCTGCTGCAGATTGGTCATGGCCGCCGCCTTCTCGGAGATCGCCTTCCAGTTTTCCTGACTGTAGGCCGACAGGCACTTTTCGGGCGAGACCGTCACATAGAACGTGTCGCCCAGCTCTTCACGGAGCTTGGCCGGGATGAACAGACGGCCTTTGGCGTCAAGCGTATGCTGATAGATACCGGTCATGCTGCATCCCCCCTTCTCCGAAATCGTGCACTTTCGCGCCCCACGCGTGGGCTTTTGATGCTTTTTAAACCACTTCGCCCCACGTGCAATCCTCATTATAGTGGCAGGACGGAAAAATTGCAAGGAGAAATTCCCGCCTTTTTCTTGCAATTTCCGACAATTCTGTCAATCCGACTGTGGTTTTTCCGGCCACAAGCATTTGCGTTTCCCGCCGAAAAAAGGAAAACAGCGGCACAAGATGTGCCGCCGAAGCGTGAAAAAATCCCCGCCGGAAGCGCCCAAAGCGCGCCCGGCGGGGAAAAATTTCGGCAAAACGCACCACCGCCGCCGGACATACCGGCGGCGGTGCAGATGTGCAGGAAAAGGCAGGTCAGTTGGCTTCCTCCTCGGGGGCTTCCTCGCCCTCGAAGCGGATCTCCGGCTGTCTGGCTGCAGGGGCAGCGGCGGGCGCACCCGTGCTGCCGGCAACGTTCTGGAACGCGGCGTGCGCCTGCTGCACGCTGCCGAGCGCGGCGGAGATGGCCTCCTCCGTGCGGCGCAGCGCCTCATCGCAGAACTGGCTCGAGGCACGGCGCAGCGCGTCGGCCTTGGCCTGCGTGGAGGCGAGCATTTCGTTGCTGCGGGCCTTGGCGATGCGCACGATCTCCTGATCGTCCACGAGCGCGCGGGCGCGCTCCTCCGCCTGATTGCGGATGCCTTCGGCCTCGCGCTTGGCGTTGTTGATGAATTCGTCGCGGGCGGAGACCAGACGCTTTGCCTCGGAAAGCTCCACCGGTATGGCGGTCTTGATCTCATCGAGGATCTCGAGGACCTGGTCGCGCTCGACGATGCACTTTTCGTTGCCGAGCGGCACGCCCCATGCCTCCGACACCATGGTATAAAGCTGGTCAATGAGTTCCATGACTTCGTTGTCCATTTTGTTTCCTCCCAAAGCGTGTTCCGGCATAGCCGGTGAAAAATTGTCTGAATCGAGTCACACGCCGCGCGTCGCGCGTTCGTGCACGTCTTCAATGATCTCGCACGGGACGAACGGCGTCAGATCCGCGCCGTAGCCCGCAAGCTCCTTGACGACCGACGAGCTGAGGAACGTATATTTCTGACTGGCCGTCAGGAACATGGTGTCCAGCTCGGGATTGATCTTCTTGTTGATGAGCGCCATCTGAAACTCGTTTTCAAAGTCCGTGTTCGCGCGCAGGCCCTTGACGATCACCGCACCCTCCGGGAAGGTCTTGGCGTATTCGGCGAGCAGGCCGTCGAACGTGTCCACCTCCACATTGGGGAAGCGGCTGACGACGCGGCGCGCGAGCGCCACGCGCTCCTCGCGGGTAAACATGGGGTGCAGCTTGCCGGCGTTGGGCATGATGCACACGACGACGCGGTCGAAAATGCCGGACGCGCGGCGGATGATGTTCAGGTGGCCGAGGGTAATGGGGTCAAAGCTGCCGGGGTAAATCGCTGTTTTCATGCGTGGATTCCCTTTCCGTAGAGCGTGAGCTTGATCTTGCCGTAATTGCGCTCCGTGAGCAGATGATACGGCGCTCGAAGCTGCGGGAGCACCTTTTCGCGGCGGCTCTCACACACGATTATACCACCCTCAGCTAATATGTCAAACTGTACAACATTTTCAAGTGCTTTGTCAAGCAATCCCGTATCATACGGCGGATCGAGGAAGATCAGGTCAAATTTTCCGCACGTGCGCAGGTAGCCGAGCGACTCGCCCTGCACCACGTCGCCCTGCAGGCGGCAGAGTGCGAGATTGGCGCGCACGAGCTGCACGGCGGCGCGGCTCTCATCGACGAACACGGCGCTGCGCGCGCCGCGGCTGAGCGCCTCGATGCCGAGCTGGCCCGTGCCGGCAAAGAGGTCGAGCACGCGCCGGCCCTCGATGTCGAACTGGATGAGGTTGAACATGGATTCCTTGACGTTATCGGTCGTGGGACGGGTGGCCATCCCCTCCGGCTCGCGCAGCCTGCGGCCGCGGGCCGTACCTGTGATCACACGCATGGCGGTTCTCCTTTCGGGTGATAGTGGTCGTAGACCGCGCGGGCAGCGCCCGCCGGAACGGCCGCGCACAGCTCCTCATACGAAGCCGCGCGGATGGCCTTGATGCTGCGGAACGCCTTGAGCAGCGCGTTGCGCCGCTTCTCGCCCACGCCGGGGATCTGATTGAGCTCGGATGAGAGGCTCTCGCGCCGCAGCCGGCGCTGATAGTCGATGGAAAAGCGGTGCGTCTCCTCCTGGATCGTGCCGATGAAGGCAAACACCGCGGGGTTGGCGGAAATGCCGATCTCATGCCCGCCGGGCGTGATGAGCGCGCGCGTGCGGTGGCGGTCGTCCTTGACCATGCCGAACACTGGCACGGTCAGGCCGAAGCCGTCGAGCACCGCCTGTGCGACCGTCGCGTGCTCCGCGCCGCCGTCGATGAGCAGCAGATCCGGCAGCGGGCAAAAGCCCGGATCGCCGTCCACATAGTGCTGAAAGCGGCGCGTGACCGCCTCGTGCATGGCGCCGTAGTCGTTCTGCCCGTCCGTCGTGCGGATGCGGAACTTCCGGTAGTCCGACTTGCGCGGCCGGCCGTGCTGAAACACGGTCATGCCGGCAACGATGCCGGTATCGCCGAGGTTCGAGATGTCAAATGCCTCGATGCGCTCGGGCGGCGCGTCGAGCTCCAGCGCACGCTGAAGCCATTCGAGCGTTTTGAGGCTGCGCTGCGCCGCGGTCGTCGCAATGAGGATCTCCTCGCGCGCGTTGTTCGCCGCCATCTCCGTCAGGCGGCACTTGTCGCCGCGCTGCGGCACGGCGAGCGCGACCTTGTGCCCCGCCGCCTCGGTGAGCAGGCGCTCGAGCGCTTCCTGCCCCTCGAGCGCGCACGGCAGCAGCACCTGCCGCGGATAGGCGCCGCGCCCCTCATAATACTGCTGCACGAGCGCGGCAAGCGCCTCGCCGTCCGGTTCCATCGGCTCATCGAGAAACGACTTGTCCTTGCCGGTGAGGTTGCCGTCCGTAAAGTGCAGCACGGTAAAGCAGCACTTGGCCCCGCGCTGAAAGCCGACGGCGTCCGTGTCGGAGTAGGCCGTGGCGATGACGCGCTGGTGGTTCTGCAGGCCCTGGATGGCGCGCAGCCGGTCGCGCAGCGACGCCGCATATTCAAACCGCAGCGCATCGGCCGCGGCCTGCATCTGCTCGGTCAGTTCGGCCGTGAGCTCCGCCGTGCGGCCGTCGAGGATCATCTCGGCCTCGCGGATGGCCTTGAGGTACTCCGCGCGCGTGACGTCCTTCAGGCAGTAGCCCGCGCAGGCGCCCATGTGGTAATTCAGGCACGGGCGGGCGCGGCCGATGTCGCGCGGAAAGCGGCGCGTGCACGTCGGCAGGCGTAGCGTCTTGCATACGGTGTCAATGATCTCGGCCGTCATGCTCCGGCCGCCGTAGGGGCCGAAGTACTTTGCGCCGTCCTTCTCCGTATGATTGACGAGCGAGAACGTCGGGTACGGCTGCGTCACGTCCAGACGCACGAAGGGATAGCCCTTGTCGTCCTTGAGCAGGATGTTGTATTTGGGTTTGTGCAGCTTGATGAGCGAGTTTTCGAGCACGAGCGCTTCGAACTCGGACTGCACGACGATGACATTGAAATCCGCAACGTGCGCGACCATGGCCGCCACCTTCGGCAGGTGCTCGCCGCGAAAATAGCTCGTGACGCGGTTTTTGAGCGCTTTCGCCTTGCCGATATAGATGACCTCGCCGTGCTCGTCGAGCATGATGTACACGCCCGGCAGCAGCGGGAGCATATTGGCCTTTTCGCGCAGTTGCTCGGGTCGGAGTTTTTCCATAGTCTGCTCCTGCGATGCCGAAAAAAATCTGCG
>ENA-UOIZ01003281-UOIZ01003281.1-human-gut-metagenome-genome-assembly--contig:-P88-NODE-3281-length-10188-cov-6.284516_pt1 | contig 10188 bp, 6 predicted proteins | sample MGYA00242336_ERZ723883 | MGnify/ENA metagenome assembly ERZ723883 | reverse complement strand
TAGTTGGCATGTTGTTCGTCTGTATAACCGATGATAGCTATATCTTCCGGAATGCGAAGGCCGTGACTTTTAATAACTTCTATGGCGGCAAAGGCTAATGTGTCATTCATGGCAAGAATGGCATCGGGAGGTTGAGGAAGGGATAACAAAGCTTCCGTTGCTATTTTGCCCTCTTCATAATCTATTTTCCGACAGATTACCAGTTCTTTTTCAATGGGAATATGATTGTCACGGAGAGCTTCCAGGTAACCGTGTTTTCTTCTTGTCACAATATCCAAATGGTTAGCTCCTCCTATGAAAGCCACTCGTTTACTACCGGTATCCAATAAATGTTGGGTAGCCATTTGTGCCGATTGCACTCCATCTGCTACTACCGAAGAAAATTGGTTGGTCAGGCAAACACGGTCGAAGAGGATGAGTGGCATATTAATATCCTTCAGGGCAGCAAGATGAGTATAATCTGTAGTTTCTTGGGACAGACAGGCAATGATACCTTCTACCCGCATATTGACTAAATTCTCAATATTCCTTTTTTCATATTCGTAGGATTCGTGTGAAGTGGTGATGATGATAAAGTATCCGTTGTCCACTGCCATATTCTCTATCCCGTTCAGGATGGATGCGAAGAAATGGGTAACGATATCCGGTACAACAACTCCAATGATACGCGGGGTATTCTTTCGCAGGCTCATGGCAAAAGGATTGGGACGGTAATTCATTTCTTTTGCCAGCTTCTTGGCTTTAGCGCAAAGCTCACTGCTAATTTCAGGGCTGTCTTTTAGTGCCCTGGATACAGTGGGAATGGATACGCCTAATGCTTGGGCGAGATCTTTTAATGAAGTATGTTTCCGGTATTCCATTTCTTAAGTCAGCTATATTAGATTCATTTACAAAGAAAACACATTCCCCGATAAAAGAGGGTATGGAAGGATGTTTTTTTTACGTAAACCATTACGTATCGTTTTCGCTTCTTATATGCTGTCCTGAAATTATTCTTACCCTATTTTTGTCGCATCTAAAAATTTTTAAATTTAATTAGTTATGCAATACCATGAAATCGGAAAGACAGGGATGAAAGTATCATCTCTTAGTTTTGGAGCTTCTTCTTTGGGAGGAGTTTTCCATGATTTGAAAGAAAAAGAAGGAATTCAAGCAGTGTTTACTGCTGTTGAAGCAGGAATGAACTTTATAGATGTGTCTCCTTATTACGGACATTATAAAGCGGAAACTGTTTTAGGGAAGGCGCTTAAAGATCTTCCTCGCGACCGTTATTACCTTTCTACCAAAGTGGGACGTTATGGAAAAGATGGAGTGAACCTGTGGGATTACTCTGCAAAACGTGCGACAGAAAGTGTATATGAGAGCATGGAGCGTTTAAATATAGATTTTATCGACCTGATAAATGTGCACGATGTGGAATTTGCCGATTTGAATCAGGTAGTTAATGAAACTCTGCCTGCTTTGGTCGAACTGCGTGAAAAAGGAGTGGTAGGACACGTTGGAATTACCGACTTGCAACTTGAAAACCTGAAATGGGTAATTGACCATTCACCAAGCGGTACGATTGAATCTGTGCTTAGCTTCTGTCATTATTGCCTGTGTGATGATAAATTAGCAGACTTCCTGGACTACTTCGAATCCAAAGAAATCGGCGTGATTAATGCTTCTCCCCTTTCAATGGGACTGTTGAGTGAACGTGGTGTTCCTGCCTGGCATCCGGCTCCCAAGCCATTGGTAGAGGCTTGCCGTAAAGCAATGGAACATTGCAAAGCTAAGAATTATCCGATTGAGAAGCTGGCTATGCAGTTCTCCGTCAGCAATCCCCGTATAGCAACGACTTTATTTAGTACAACTAATCCGGAGAATGTGAAAAAGAACATCGCTTTCATCGAAGAACCTATTGACTGGGAACTCGTTCGAGAAGTACAGGAGATTATCGGAGAGCAGAAACGTGTAAGTTGGGCAAACTCATAAAACAGCGTCATTCGTATGGACTATACAATTATTGATGCGCACGCCCATCTGTGGTTACGGCAGGATACTGTTGTGGACGGATTGCCTATCCGGACTTTGGAAAATGGCCGTTCGGAATTTATGGGAGAAATCCGGCAAATGGTTCCGCCCTTTATGGTAGACGGTGTGAATAGCGCGGAAGTTTTTCTTTCGAATATGGACTATGCGCAAGTGGCTGCGGCTGTCATTACTCAAGAGTTTATTGACGGTATTCAGAATGATTATTTGTCGGAAGTCGTTTCCCATTATCCCAACCGTTTCTTTGTTTGCGGAATGTGTGAGTTTCGTAAACCTGGATTTTTGGAGCAGGCGAAAGAGCTTATAGCCAAAGGTTTTAAGGCTATAAAAATCCCTGCCCAGCGCTTGTTGTTAAAAGAGGGACGGGTAATGCTGAATAATGAGGAAATGATGCAGATGTTTCATTCTATGGAAGAACGGAATGTCATGCTTTCCATCGATTTGGCTGACGGAGCAACACAGGTTTCCGAAATGGAAGAGATTATTCAGGAATGTCCCCGCCTAAAAATAGCTGTCGGACACTTCGGAATGGTGACACGTCCGGGCTGGAAAGAACAAATCCGCCTGGCACGTCATCCTAATGTGATGATTGAATCCGGCGGAATCACCTGGCTTTTCAATGATGAATTTTATCCTTTCAAAGGAGCAGTGAAAGCCATTCGGGAAGCGGCGGATTTAGTTGGCATGGAGAAACTGATGTGGGGATCGGACTATCCGCGCACCATTACAGCAATCACCTACAAGATGTCATACGATTTTGTGGTGAAGTCTTCCGAGTTGACGGAAGAGGACAAAAGACTCTTTTTGGGAGAAAATGCCCGGAACTTCTATAGATTCACGGATCTCCCCGTACTTCCTTACATCAAGAACATGTCCGAATGATAGAGAAAACATCCTTATCGTAAAACTAGATTTATACCATGAAAAAGAATACATATACAATACCTTTAGCGTTGGTTTTCTGCCTTTTCTTTCTGTGGGCGATAAGCAGCAATCTGCTTCCCACAATGATCCGGCAATTGATGAAGACATGTGAACTGAATACCTTTGAAGCCTCCTTTACCGAGACTGCCTACTGGTTGGCTTATTTTATTTTCCCCATCCCCATAGCGATGTTTATGAAACGTTACAGCTATAAGGCGGGAATTATTTTCGGACTGGTATTGGCTGCAATCGGAGGCCTGCTTTTCTTTCCCGCCGCCATTTTAAAAGAATATTGGGCTTACCTCTGTATCTTCTTTATTATCGCTACGGGAATGTGCTTTCTGGAGACAGCTGCCAATCCGTATGTGACGGTTTTAGGAGCCCCCGAAACAGCTCCCCGCCGATTGAATCTGGCGCAGTCTTTCAATGGACTCGGAGCTTTTATCGCTGCCATGTTTTTGAGTAAGCTCATCCTTAGCGGAACTCATTACACGCGAGAGACCCTTCCTGTAGATTATCCGGGAGGCTGGCAGGCCTATATCCAATTGGAAACGGATGCCATGAAACTTCCTTATCTGATATTGGCTATACTGTTGATTGCCATAGCTGTTGTCTTCGTCTTTTCAAAATTGCCGAAGATTGGGGACGAAGGAGAAACGGCTTCTTCCGATAAAATGACTTCTTCGGGTAAAACGAAAGAGGGCAGCCAGAAAGAAAAATTGATAGACTTCGGTGTATTGAAGCACTCACACTTGCGGTGGGGAGTGATTGCGCAATTCTTCTATAACGGTGGACAGACGGCGATAAACAGTCTGTTCCTGGTTTACTGTTGTACTTATGCCGGATTGCCGGAAGATACGGCGACTACTTTCTTCGGATTGTATATGCTCGCATTTCTTTTGGGGCGTTGGATCGGTACCGGATTGATGGTGAAATTCCGTCCACAGGATATGCTACTGGTTTACGCCTTGATGAATATTCTTTTGTGCGGGGCAGTGATGATATGGGGAGGTATGATCGGGTTATACGCAATGTTGGCTATCTCTTTCTTTATGTCTATAATGTACCCCACGCAGTTCTCATTGGCGCTAAAAGGACTGGGGAATCAGACAAAGAGTGGTTCGGCATTTCTGGTAATGGCTATTGTCGGCAATGCCTGCCTGCCACAGTTGACGGCTTATTTCATGCATGCCAATGAGCATATCTATTATATGGCCTATTGTGTACCGATGATTTGCTTTGTCTTCTGTGCATATTATGGTTGGAAAGGTTATAAAGTAATCGATTAATAAATTTATTTATCAAACATATCCAATGAAAGCAGTTCAAATTGTCAATCCCTCCGAAATGAAGGTGGTTGAACTGGAAAAACCGACCGTTGGTGTCGGTGAAGTATTAGTAAGAATCAAGTATGTGGGTTTCTGTGGCTCCGACCTGAATACCTTTTTAGGACGTAACCCAATGGTGAAGTTACCGGTAATCCCGGGACATGAGGTAGGAGCGGTGATTGAGGAGGTTGGGCCGAATGTTCCGGCCGGCTTCGAAAAAGGGATGAACGTGACATTGAATCCATATACCAATTGTGGTAAATGTGCTTCCTGTCGTAATGGTCGTGTCAATGCCTGTGAGCATAATGAAACGTTAGGGGTACAGCGCAATGGAGTGATGTGCGAATATGCCGTATTGCCTTGGACGAAGATTATTCCGGCTGGTAATATCTCTCCTCGCGATTGTGCGTTGATTGAGCCGATGAGTGTCGGATTCCATGCGGTATCTCGTGCGCAGGTGATCGATAATGAATATGTGATGGTTATTGGTTGCGGTATGATCGGTATCGGTGCCATTGTACGTGCTGCTTTGAGAGGGGCAACGGTCATTGCTGTCGACTTGGATGACGAGAAACTGGAACTGGCGAAAAGGGTAGGTGCTTCTCATGTGATTAACTCCAAGACAGAAAATGTACACGAACGGATGCAACAGATAACGGAGGGCTTCGGTGCCGATGTGGTGATTGAAGCTGTCGGCAGTCCGGTCACTTATGTGATGGCGGTGGATGAAGTCGGTTTTACAGGACGGGTCGTTTGCATTGGCTATGCCAAAAGCGAAGTAGCTTTCCAAACGAAATATTTCGTTCAGAAAGAACTGGATATCCGTGGTTCCAGAAATGCGTTACCTGCCGATTTCCGTGCGGTTATTAATTATATGAAAGAAGGCAACTGTCCGGTGGAAGAACTGATTTCGAAGATTGCCAAACCGGAAGGAGCTTTGGAAGCTATGCAGGAATGGACGGCTAATCCGGGAAAGGTGTTCCGCATACTGGTTGAGTTCTGATAAGTTCTTGTAATAAGAATAGTTGTTGATGCCTGTTGTTTCGGGTATGTAATAAGTGAGAGGAGGCTGAATACAGTCTCCTCTCTTTGGGAGATAGGGTGATGTAACATGAGTAAATATAGATGTAACATTCTTCATTCGATATGTAGCATCACAAAGAAATCATGTAGCATACTTTGGGCAATATATCTGTTTGCATTTTCTATTTTTGTGATGTGGAAGATAACAAGAAACATTTTAAATAATTAGCTTTCAAATAATAGATAATGTAGCCAGTTAATAAAAAACGATGATTATGCTGAAAACAAAAATCAACACTATTCTACTGTGTACTCTTTTTACATTGTTCTTTCCGCTATCAGCCGGAGCACAATACCGTAATCCTATTCTTTATGCTGACGTGCCCGATATGTCGGTGTGTCGCGCAGGTGATTACTTTTACATGGTTTCCACTACTATGCACCTGATGCCGGGAGCGCCTATCATGCGTTCGCCGGACATGAAACATTGGGAAACTATCAGCTACGTATTTCCCCGCATTGACGATGGTCCCCGTTATGATCTGCTCGAAGGCACTGCTTACGGGCAAGGACAATGGGCATCATCTATCCGCTATCATGACGGTAAATTCTATGTATGGTTTACAGCCAATGGTGCGCCCGGACGTGGGTTTGTCTATACTGCGACAGATCCGGCCGGTCCCTGGAAACTTCTTTCGCGCCCCCCGCATTTCCATGACGGTTCGCTTCTGTTTGATGATGACGGGCGGGTGTATCTCTTTCACAGTACAGGACAGCTTACGGAGTTGAAACCCGATTTGACCGATGTACTTCCCGGTGGTATCAATCAGCAAATATTTGAACGGGATGCTGACGAACAAGGGCTGTTGGAAGGTAGTTCCGTCATCAAGCATAATGGGAAATATTATTTGCTGATGATTTCTATGGATTGGAGTATTCCCGGCCGTCTGCGTCGTGAAGTATGCTATCGTGCCGATAAGATTACCGGACCTTACGAAAAGCGTGTCATTCTTGAAACGGAGTTTGACGGGCATGGCGGTGTTGGTCAGGGATGCATCGTAGACGGGAAAAACGGTGAATGGTACGGACTGATTTTTCAGGATCGTGGTGGCGTAGGGCGTGTGCCGTGTCTTATGCCTTGTACATGGACGGAAGATGGTTGGCCTATGCTGGGAGACAAGGATGGGCACATTCCGAATGATACCACTTTATCGTATATGTCAATGGATGGTATCTGCGGTTCGGATGATTTTTCCGCTTCCGGGCTTTCCCTCTATTGGCAGTGGAATCATAACCCCGTCGATCAGGCATGGAGTCTTACCGACCGTCCCGGATTTCTGCGTTTGAAAACCTCTCGTGTGGTAGATAACCTGTTTGTTGCTCCCAATACGTTGACTCAACGTATGGTAGGACCGAAATGTATGGGCACTGTCAGTCTCTCTCTGGGGGGCATGAAAGATGGTGACCGTGCAGGATTATCGGCTTTTAATGGTGACAGCGGTGTGCTTACGATTGAAAAGAACGGAAATAAACTGTCTCTTGTGATGAGTGAACAGAAAAGTGTATTTGAGAAAACGAAGCGTGCCATTAGCCGTGTGGATATGACCGAACAAGCCCGTATACCTCTTAACAAAGAGCTTGTCTACTTGCGTGTGGAAGGTGACTTTACCAATGGACGGGATGAGGCTCGTTTTTCTTATAGTCTTGATGGGAAAGCATGGATACCTGTCGGTCTGCCTGTCAAGATGAAATTTGACTACACCCGTATGTTTATGGGCAGTAAGTTTGCCATATTTAACTATGCTACACGTTCTGTGGGCGGTTATGTAGATGTGGACTCTTTTGATTATTCGTTCTGTGATGCGTCAATGTAACACACAAATATGTATTTGTAACCAATGAAACATTGTTTTATTGGAAAATAGGCTATTTTTGTTTCCAAATTAATCATAACTAATAAGTATAATATTATGAAAAGAGGTTGGATACCGATTATGGGTGTTTGTTTGGTGTTATCGTTTTCGGCATGTAAGCAATTGCTGCCTTACCAGGACACTTCTTTAACGGCGGAACAACGGGCGGAGGATTTGTTGCCCCGGTTGACTTTGGAAGAAAAAGTATCATTAATGCAAAATGCGTCACCTGCTATCCCTCGACTGGGAATTAAAGAATATGAGTGGTGGAATGAGGCGTTGCACGGTGTGGGACGTGCCGGATTGGCTACTGTTTTTCCCCAGTCTATCGGTATGGGAGCTTCTTTTAATGATTCATTATTATATGAAGTGTTCAATGCCACTTCCGATGAGGCTCGCGTAAAATCGCGTATTTTCGGTGAAAGCGGCGTGCTGAAACGCTATCAGGGATTAACATTCTGGACACCGAATGTCAATATATTCCGTGACCCTCGTTGGGGACGCGGTCAGGAAACTTATGGTGAAGACCCTTATCTGACAGGACAAATGGGAATGGCTGTAGTCCGTGGTTTGCAAGGACCGGAAGATGCCAGGTATGATAAGCTGCACGCATGTGCCAAGCACTTTGCCGTTCATTCAGGACCGGAGTGGAACCGGCATAGTTTTGATGCGGAGAATATAGATCCCCGGGATTTATGGGAAACCTATCTGCCTGCTTTTAAAGATTTGGTACAGAAAGCGCATGTAAAGGAAGTGATGTGTGCCTATAATCGTTTTGAGGGAGAGCCTTGTTGTGGCAGTAATCGCCTGTTGATGCAAATATTGCGGGATGAATGGGGATACAAAGGCATTGTAGTCTCTGACTGTGGAGCGATTTCCGATTTCTATAGACCGGGAACGCATGAGACTCACCCGGATAAGGAACACGCCTCGACCGCTGCTGTGCGGACAGGCACAGACCTTGAATGTGGAAGTGAATATGCTTCACTGGCGGATGCTGTAAAAGCCGGTTTGATTGACGAAAAAGAAATAGATATTTCATTGAAACGTTTGTTGACAGCACGTTTTGAACTGGGAGAAATGGACGAACAACCGGCCTGGGCGGAAATTCCAACCTCTGTGTTGAATAGTAAGGAACATCAGGCACTGGCTTTGCGTATGGCCCGTGAATCATTGGTGCTCTTGCAGAATAAAAACAACATCCTGCCTCTGAATACCCATCTGAAAGTAGCCGTTATGGGACCTAATGCCAATGACTCCGTGATGCAGTGGGGAAATTATAACGGTATTCCGGCACATACGGTTACCTTATTGGAAGCTGTCCGTGCCAAACTACCGGAAGGACAAATCATATACGAACCGGGTTGTGACCGTGTGGACGGAAAGACACTCCAAAGCCTGTTTGATGAATGTAGCATAAATGGTAAACCCGGTTTCTTGGCAGAATATTGGAATAATCGTGATCGTGAAGGGGAAGTGGTTGCTACCGATCAGATTTCCACTCCGTTCCATTTTGCGACAACAGGGGCTACTACGTTTGCGCCCGGTGTGGAAATTACTAATTTCTCGGCTCGTTATGAATCTGTCTTTCGTCCTTCGCAGTCGGGTGATGTTGCTTTCCGTTTCCAACTGGATGGTGAAGTGACTCTTATTATAAATGGTGAGCAAGTGGCTCAGAAAATATATGTTAAGAATCCGACGAACCTCTATACGTTACAGGCGAAAGCTGGAAAAGAGTATCATATCGAGATTTTATTCAAACAACGGAATGAAAGGGCTACACTTGATTTTGATTTGGGCAAGGAGGTAGGGATTGACTTGAACCTCGCAGTGAAGAGAGTAATGGATGCTGATGTGATTCTTTTTGCAGGTGGAATTTCTCCAAGTCTGGAAGGTGAGGAAATGCCGGTAGAAGTTCTCGGATTTAAGGGTGGTGACCGTACAGATATTGAACTTCCGGACGTTCAACGTGATTTGTTGAAAGCTTTGAAGAAGGCTGGTAAAAAGGTTGTCTTTATCAATTATTCCGGTTCAGCTATCGGACTAGTGCCCGAAACGACTACTTGTGAAGCGATTCTGCAGGCATGGTATCCGGGACAGGCGGGTGGTACAGCTATCGTTGATGCTCTTTGGGGAGAGTATAATCCCGGTGGACGTCTGCCAGTCACTTTCTATAAGGATGTGAATCAATTGCCGGACTTTGAAGACTATTCCATGAAAGGGCGTACCTATCGATATATGCAACAGCAACCACTTTTCCCATTCGGTCACGGGTTGAGTTATACTGACTTTACTTATGGAGAAGCCAAATTGAGCAAGAATACAATCGCCAAAGGTGAAAATGTAGTATTGACTATTCCGGTAAGTAATGTCGGGCAACGTGATGGAGAAGAGGTGGTTCAGGTTTATTTGAGACGTCCGGGTGATAAGGAAGGTCCCCGTTATACCTTGCGTGCTTTCAAACGCGTTCATATTCCGGCAGGGAAAACTGAATCAGTAGCTATTCCTCTTACCGGTGAGAACTTTGAATGGTTTGATGCAGAGTCGAATACGATGCGTCCGTTGGAAGGTACTTATGAATTACTGTATGGAGGAACTTCTGATAGAAATAAGTTGAAAACGATTGTAATGAACGTACAGTAATACCGCTTTGGAATTTTGTTTATTTTTACAGATAGACAATCCGGATTTATTTATTGAATGAATAAAGAAAGAACGACCTTGTTCCTTTAAAAGGAACGGGTCGTTTCTTTTAAACCAAGCCCCCGTTTCTTTTAAACCAACGGGGGCTTTCTTTTAAAGGAAAATGAATATTTGCTAATGCTTGATATTCAGTCTTTTAAATGATGGGGAATAAAAGTGTTGAAATAATAGGTAATATAGTCATTTATCTTACCATTTTTCTGTTTTGAGGCGTTTTGTTAACTCAGAAAAGAATCATGTTACATGTCGGTGTTAAATGTAAACTG
>ENA-UOIZ01003273-UOIZ01003273.1-human-gut-metagenome-genome-assembly--contig:-P88-NODE-3273-length-10222-cov-7.140553_pt1 | contig 10222 bp, 6 predicted proteins | sample MGYA00242336_ERZ723883 | MGnify/ENA metagenome assembly ERZ723883 | reverse complement strand
CCTTAAAGTCTTTAAGGTCCTTAGGGTCTCTAAGGACGGCAGGGAGGTTTTGCGGTATTGTAATTAGGACTTTACGACCTTAAAGCCGCTGAGACCTTTGGGTAGTTGCAATGAAGAAAAGCGGCATCCGCAGATTAAGCGGATGCCGCGTCATGTGCGTTAGTCGTGAAGCGGTCGTTATTGCTTCGTGGCGCGATATTTCGTCAGCAATGCACGCGGATAGTTGGTGCAGATGGCTTTCAGATTGTCGGACTGACTGATGTAGTAGTTCATATCCGCTTCGGTGTCGGCATTGTAGACGCTAAAAGAAAGACCTTTGTCAGTGAACTCCTTGATCGTGCGCGCACCGCCGTGCATGCCGTCATTCATGTGTGTTAACGAGAGATTTGCCCACTTGTATCCACGTGAGGTATATTCGTTTACGGCGCGGTTCGCCATCCAGCCGATGTTGAGTCCTGTACTGTTGGCTGTGGAGAATGCCGCAGACATGACGGTGGCATTACCGGTACATATGAACTCGACGAAATTCTGCGCGCCCTTTTCGATGATTATTTCGCATGCGCGCTGAGTGGCGGCGATAGGGTATTGCGTCAGTGTCGACGGTACGGTGATGTTCTTGATGTCGAGCCACAGTTTGGTGCAGTATGCCGTGCCGTCGGGTTTCTTTTCCATCACCTTGTCGATGTAGTCTTCGAGTGTCGGAATAGGCTCGCCGTTGGTAAGATTGCCGCGTTTGCGGATTTCGTCGAGAGTGACCTCCCACGGATGTACGCCGTTGATGCAACACTGTCCATCGGCATGGGCGACGATTACGTTGTTGTCTTTGGTCCAGTAGATGTCGCACTCCGAAGCGTAGCATCCGAGTTCCATGGCGTAGTGCAGTGATGCTATGGAGTTGTCCGGTTGTCCGCATTCAGTCGAACCTCCTCGGTGTGCGACAACGATATTGTCGCATTCCGATGGCTTCTCGCTCGGTCCCGTCGGCTGACCCGGCGACGGGATGGTACTCCAATCCGGCTGGTCAGGCCAGTTGTCCTTTTCGCAACTCGTAGCGAATACTGCTGTCGCGGCGACCATTAACAGTATCGATATTTTCTTAATCATTTCTGTATCGTTTTATAAGGCATCGACGGTGCGGAACCCGTTGCTCCGCACCAGCGATGCTCGTCGGTTTATTTTTTATAGTTCTTTACGCAGCGGAACGGGGCGATCGCCTGTCCGTTGTCGAGATTCGTCAATTCGGCTGATGTTACCAGATTGTTTATGATGACGTTCACTCGGAATCCCGCTTTGTCGTTGTAGAAGAGCGGAACCCATACTTGTGCGCGTGTTCCTGCGCACTGGAATCCCTGCGTCATATAACGCCATCCGAGCGGATAGTACTCGAATCCGAATTCGTCGGCTCCGTCCGAGATGTTGCCCGCAGTCCAATACTGCTTGTTTCGCAGCCATGCTGCGAAATTTCCGATACCGCGAGGTGCATTAGGCGTATCGCCGGATGATGTGCTGCCGCTTACGGTAGTGAATTGTTTATACGTAACCTTGCTTTCGTCGATAGCGAATGTGTGACCTGCCGAAGCCTTGGATGCCGCATACGCGATGTCGAGCCAGTCTGTTGCGTTCGCAACATGCCAACCGTAAGGGCAGATGCCCTGAATCTGCATCTTCAACGTCGGGTGGGCTTCTTCGTCTGCCGCATTGTTGCCGGAGAATGTGCCGGCTTTCGTGTGATCGACATACTCGATAGTGTAACGATCGCCTACGGCATCGACAACCTCGCAGCCTGCCGTCCAACCGTCAGGAATCGGTTCGTATCTGTTGATGCCGATACCTGCCATCGGTTTTCCTGACAGTATTTCGGTCAGCGAATAGATACGTCCGTGTTCGTTCGTTCCTGTCAGTTGTCCGCCGATCTCGGTGGTTTCATATGCCATGTTGAGTTTGGATGCGTCGTCCCATGACGAAGGGAAGTTCGCTGCTGTGTATCCGCCCGTTCCGGCTGCACCTGCTCCGGTAGCCGTAGCGACCATCGGCGAACCGAGTTTAGGACGAATGTCACCGCCGTCCCAGCGTACGAATTCCACCATCCATGTTTTCATCGAACCGTCGCGGGCGATGAACGATTTGGTCTTGTAGTTGGCGAGTTCGCTGTCCGGCATGCAGTTCTGTACCGTTATGCGTACCCATGACCAGGTACGCTCGGTCATGTTCACCGTGAGGTTGCGCAGTCCGTCCACGTCGATAGCAGGTCCTGCCGGCAGTGCTGCGTCTGCGGATGCAATCTCGACGATCGTGCCGTCGGCGGCGAGGGCGAAGCACGGGTAGGCGAGGATTCGCGAATCCGGATTGAGGATTACCGGATTCTTACCGTCGGCGGAAGCCATGAAGTAGGTTTCGCCGGTATAGATGCCGGTACTCTTCTTTTCGAGTTGGATTGCATTCTCGACAGCCAGTCCGTTGCACGATGCACCGTACATGTAGTAGTACTCGTCGGCTGCCAACTGAACGACCGGAATATCGACCGAAGCCTTGCTCGTCGCGTCGGTACCGACGATAATCGTGAACGTGGCGGTACGTGTACTCTCCTTGTCTGTCCATTCCGATGCGGTAAGGGTTACCTTGCCCGCCTCGTCGGCAGTCCATGTGAGCCAGCCGTTGCTCTCCTCGCCGTATTCGACTGCGAAATCGTAGGCGTCGCCCATATTGGTAGTGTAGGCGATCTCCTCCGAGCCGCCTTTTGCCATGAACTCTACATCCTTGGCGGTCGTCGAAACCGAAGCGTCCGCCTTTTCGCCCAACTGAGTGAATACGAACGGTGCGACGGTGCCGTCGGCAGTGCGGATCTCGACGGTGAACGAACGTTTGTATTCGGTGTTAGGTTCGGTCTTTACTTCGATTCCCGCTTCATGGATCTGATGAACGTTATCGTTGAAAGTTTCATTGAAATTGGATGTAACGACGGTCTTTTCGACGCTTGCCCATGTTATTTGTTCAGCGATCTCGGCTTCCCAAGACATTGCGTTCACTTTGTCGCCGTGAACGACGGTTACGATACCTACGAAACTATCTTCACCGGATTCGGTGGAGCCGTTGGCGGTGAAGTTCTCCTGCTCCGGCGACAATCCGATGCGTGTCGTCATGTCCACGTCCTTCGTGTCGTCCTTTTCGCACGAAGCGGCGAATATTACGGCAGCCGAGAGCATTGCGTATTTGAAATATTTTATACTTTTCATTGTTTCAAGTTTTTTGTAAATACTTGTCGAAAACAAAACGGTTTTCTAACTCCAACCCTCCGTTTGAGTGAGTTTGTTGTTCTTGTTGCGTGCCGATGCGGTGATAGGCCACAACAGAATATTAGGATTCAAAGCCTGCTTCTCCTTCAACTCCGGATTGTAATCCCAAATTTTGTCGAGTCGGATCAATGCCCACCAGATTACGCCCTCGGCAGGGAATTCGAGGAAATACTCGTCCGTAATCGCTTGCAGAACCGCGTTGCGCGAATCGTCGGTGTAGAAATTGTCCTTGCCGTATGCTCGTTTGGCGACCATATTCAGTGATTTCAGCGCGCCGGCATAATCTTTCTTATAGTATTTCAATTCGGCGTCCATCATTATCGCCTGAGCGTAGCGGTAATACATCAGGTCGCAATCGAGTACGGTGATCGCTCCCGACATGTCGCCGAGGAACTTGTTTGGCCAAGTCATGTTCTGTCCCGCTGCGCCGTAATCACCGTCGCCGAGGTTGCAGTCCACGCGACTGTCGTTTTTGTCGTTCTTGCTTGCACGCAAAATATCGACGAAGTTCTGCGAGTAACTCCACCATTGGGTAGAGATGATCGGTACGGGCTTCTGCTGGTACTGCGATGCGACGAGATTCGCCGGCATGTAGAAGTACTGGTAGTATCCGCCGAGAATCTTCTCCGTCTGGTTGTTGTTCAGTGCGAAAATCACTTCGTTGTTGCACTTGTTGGTGCGCGAGAAGATGTCTGCGTATTTCGACAGCAGTTTGCCCGACGAAATGCCTATTCCGGTGAGTGCCTCTTCCGCCATGTCGAGATAGGCGTCGCCGCCATTCTGGGTGGAGTACATCCACAGAGCGTATTCGGCTTTGAGCATGTTCACGGCATCTTTGGTCGCCAGATACTTGTCGTTGCCCAGATACTGCGCATTGTCGAGCGCGGTCTGAATATCCGTCCCGATCTGCGTGTATACGTCCGCTTTCGGCGCACGTACAGGGTAGGTTTCCGGTTGGGTAGTCGATTCGATAGGCACGGTTACCAAAGGTACGTCGCCCCAAAGACGTGCAGCCCAGAAATAGCAGTAGGCGCGTGCGAACGATGCCTGACCGATGGCGTAACCGCGTTCCGAATCGTTCATCGGAACTCGCGGAGCATATTTGAGTACGGCGTTCGCCTGGTCGATGGTCGTATAGAGATTCGACCACGAAGCCGAAGCGGTCGATGCGCTCATGGTACTCATGCGTACATCGATTTTGTTGCCGTCCTGTACGCGGGATTCGAGGCTCGGTCCCCACATGTAGTTGCCGACACGGGCTTCGCCCCAGTAGAATACGTTGATCTCCGCCTGCACGAAATTGGAACGCATACGTTCGTAAATGCCGTCGGTCGAAGTGGTAACGTCGGATGCGTCTTTCCACATGTTGCTTGCGGAAAGTCTGTTGTCCTGCACGATGTCCAGATCGCCGTGACACGACGTCGCAGCCATGCCTAACAGAAGGACACCGATTATATATTTGTATTTCATATCTGTTTTCTTTTAATAGTTATATTCGTTTCGATCAGAATGTAATCTTTACGTTGAACAGTACCTTGCGGGTCGGCGGAGCGATGCTCGAATTTTCGTTGGCGCCGGTCGATACACTCGTGTACATGCTGTCGCTCGAACCGGTACCCATACCTGTTTCGGGACTGATCGAACCGCTTACGCCTGTCCAGTAGCAGAGCGTGTTGCCGGTTACGCCGACGGTGATCTTTTTAATGCCGATCTTGCGCGTCCATCTCTCCGGCAGATCGTAGAATATCGATACGTCGCGCAGACAGAGGTAGTCGGCTCGTTCGACATTGAAATCGGAACAACGCGAGAAGTTGCGATTGCCGAAATCCGGATCGTTCGGGAAGAAGCGTGCGTATTTCGCCTTGTCGCCTGGATGAGTCCAGCAGTCGTAGACCATCTTGTCGAGGTTGGCGTTGCAGTTGCCGAGAGTGTTCTGCATCATACGCGACTTCATGTAGTTGTAGATCGAGTGTCCGAGAGCGAAATCGAAATATATCGAAACTGTCAGACCTTTGTAGCGGAAGGTGTTGTTGAAACCACCGACCGAATGCGGCATCACGTTGCCGAGTTCGTACATATCCTCGGCGTCGATCTGCTCTCTGCCGTCTGCCATGCGCTTAGAACCGGGACGGTTGCACCATTCGTAATCGCCGGCATCTTTGCGTCCCGTGATCGATTGTCCGTCGCTGCGGCGATAACCGTGCGACTGCGTGTCGTGGAGGGCTGCGTTTGCCTCTGCTTCGGTCTGGATGATATGCGAAATCTTGTAACCGTAGATGCGTCCGAGCGATTCGCCGACTGCGGTGCCTCCGAAGCGGTAGCCGCTCTCACTCATCGTGTAACCGCCGATTCGCCATGCGGTCTTGCCGTTTATATCGGTGTATTTGTACTCGTCCGGAAGTTTGAGAACACGGTTCTTGTTGTAGGAGTAGGTGATGCTCGTCGTCCACGTGAAGTTCTTTTTCTGGATGTTCACCGAGTTCAACTCGACCTCGAATCCGTAAAAACGTGCGCTTCCGACGTTCGCCTTTACAGAACTGAGCGAACCCGTGTCCGGCAGAGTGATGGAAAACAACATGTTGTCGGTGCGCTTGTTGTAGTAATCGACGATCAGGCGCAGACGATCGTTGAAGAATCCCATGTCCAGACCTACGTCGAGTTGGGTGGTGGTTTCCCATTTCATGCCGGCATTCTGCATGGTGGTAGGCAGCAATGTAGGGTGTCCGGCATAGACTCCGGTCGAGAATGCGCCGTAGGTATCGTAGAGTCCTATACCGTTGTTACCCGTCTGACCGTAGGATGCACGGAGTTTGAATGTATTCATCTTGGTCTTCGATACGTCCCAGAACGGCTCTTCCGAGATTACCCATGCGAACGAACCGGCAGGGAAATAGCCCCACTGATTTCCTTTGGCGAATTTCGACGATCCGTCGGCGCGGAACGTTCCCGAAAGTATGTAGCGACCGTCGTAGTCGTAGTTCACACGACCGAAATAGGAGATAAGAGCCTGCTTTTCGTCCTTGTTGCTTGCCGTAAACGACGTTCCCGAATCGAGAATAGGCACCTTGTCGGATACCGAACCCGTCGAACTTGCCGTCAGATACCAGTAACGCTGCATCATGTAGTCGTAACCGCCGGTGATGTTGATATTGTGCTTTTCGGCGAACGTGCGATTGTAGTTGAGGAATGCCGTAAACGAGTCGCGGGTGGTCTGCGTACGCGTTTCGGTCGTCGAACGGGTCGTCGAAACGAAATTCGGCGTGTTGCCGTCGGCACCGTGCGCATAGTAACTTCCGCGGTAGTTTTCGTCGAAGATGGCGTATTGTGCGGTGGCAGTCAGCCCCTTGGTGATAGTCCATTTGAGATTGAAGTTACCTGTCATGCGGGTAGTAGCCATTTCGCGATCGTAGAAACGCTCGTAGAATGCGGCGGTCTGCTGATTCTTGTTGTTGCCGCCCGTTATCCAGTTACCTTCGTCGTCGAAATCCCGATGCGTAGGAGCCATCATGATACCGCGACCGATTGCATTGAAATAGTTGCCGATAAGCGGGTGCTTCTTGGATCGTGACAGGTCGAACGTAGTCGATGCTTCGAGATTCTTGGTGATCTTGAACGACGTGTTGCCGTGCATGGTGAAGATGTTGTAACTGCTCATCGCAATAACGCCGTCGTCGCCCAAATAACTTACCGAGGCGGCGTACTTCATGTTCTTGGTACCGCCGTTTACGCCGACATACTCCTTGTGCCATAGCGCGTTGGAGAACCAGTCGCTTTGATAGTCGCGATCGGTGAAGATGATGACTTTGGTGGCATCGAGCGGGTCGTACATCCATTGGTAGCCGGCAGGAACAGGCTGTCCGTAATCGAGGTAACGAGTGGTGTAAGTCGAGTTGGAAAGCGTATTGCCCGTACCTGCGGCATTCGCACCCGTCAGAATTGCCGTGGCGTTAGGACCCTCCGCTGCTGCGGGACGAACGAAACCGATAAACTCGCGCGAATTCATCAAATTCCATTTGCGGGCAGGCGACGACCAGCCGATCTGAGCGTCGAAGATGATCTCCGGAGCCTTGTTCGACGAACCTTTCTTGGTGGTTACGAGGATTACTCCGTTCGATGCCCGCGCTCCGTAGATACCTGCCGAAGCGGCATCTTTCAATACTTCGATCGACTCGATGTCGTTAGGGTTGATGTCGTTCATGTCGCGGGTGATACCGTCCACGATGACGATAGGGTCATTGCTGAGGTTCACCGACGAGCCGCCTCGGATAAGGAAGCGCGGAGCCTCTCCGGATACGGTATTGTTGGTTGCTACGCGCAGACCCGAAACCTTGCCTTTCAATGCTTCTCCGACCGACGAAACCGGAGCGTCGAAGAGTGCCGAGCCGTCGATCTTGGATATGGAGGTGGTCAATGACCGGCGCGATTGCGTACCGTAACCGACTACTACGACTTCGTCCATCGAGGTTGTCTGCTCGGTCATGGTAACGTCGATTGTCGAGCGATTGCCGACAGCCTCCTTACGCTCAGAGTAGCCGAGGTAGGAGAATATGAGCATGTCGCCCGAACGAGCGTCGATTTGATATGCACCACTCGCGTCGGTGGTTGCGCCCGAAGTCGTGCCTTCAACGAATACGGTTACGCCGAGGAGCGGCTGTCCGGCGGCATCCTTGACATGTCCGTTTATGCGGACACTGCGCGAGGATGCGACCTGCGGATGATTTTTGGTGTTCTTGGCGACGAGGATGCTTTTGCCGTTGATCGTACATTTGACATCCTGTCCTGCGAAGATTTCGTCTACGACGTTCTGCAACTCTTTGTTGCGGGCATCGATGGATACAGGCGTATCCATCTTGACATCGTTTGCCTTGACTGAAATCGAATATCCATACTGCCGCAAGGCGAGTACCGCCTGCTGCACCGTGGCATTCTGCAATTTCAGACTGACTTTCTGCGCCTGAGCCGTCAGAGGGACGGTAAGCGCGACGCAAGCCGTGACGCAAACGGCGAACAGCCTGCGGGTGAAACCGGAAAGTAGGTTCTGCTTCATGAAATTTAAGGTTTTAGTTAGGTTAATCTAAATTTGCTTTTGATCTCCGAGCGATTAGGTCTTTGTGCGGAGAGCGTTTTCGGTGTGTTTAGAGTTCGGGCATGTCTGTTTTTTAAGATCTATTTTTGATTTTTATATAGGTGTATAGTGTTTCCTACGCGACGATGTCGAACGTTGTCGTTCAACTGCCAAGCACAGAGAATGTCTTCCATCGATTCGCCGTTTACGAATGCCGAGTAGTAGCGCTCGTCGGCGAGAGCGTCGCTGTCGATTACGATTTTTACGTCGAAGGTGCGTTCGAGTTGGGCGGCGATGTCGGACAAGCGCGAATTGATGAAGGTGAGATTGTTCCCGTCGGTGCCATGACTGAATGTGCCGTCTGGGAATCGGATGGATGCGATTTCGCCCGTGCGCTTGTCGAGTTTCGCCATGTCGCCGGGCGTCATACGGATGCTGCGATTGACGGATAGATTCTTGGTCGTCATATCGATGCTTCCCGATACCAGTGCGACCTCCACTTCGCTGTCGCCGGTATATGAGCGTACGTTGAATTCGGTTCCGTGAACCGTTATATCGATGTCGCCTGCCGAAAGGATGAATTTATGTTCGGAATCTTTCGCGATGTCGGCGTACGCTTCGCCCGCGAGGAATACGTGGCGTTCATCGCCGGCGAATTTGTCGGGATATATCAGGCGGCTGCCGGAATTGAGCGTGATGTGTGAACCGTCGGCAAGCACCACACTGCGTGTCTCTCCATATGGAGCGTAGATCTCTTGCCATTCGGTTTTTGGAACGAATGTTCCGGAAATGACGTAATATGTAAGTGCAGCCGCCATGATAGGCAGTGCGAGTACTGCGGCTACACGCGAAATACGTGCGAAAACGGAATGGCGCGGTCGTAGCGAATTGCGACGGCGTATTCGTTCGGTGGTTGCGGAGTATGCGTCGGCTATCTGGCGTTGAGGCATTTCGGCATAGATGCCGTCCCAGTAATTCTCCATCGTGCGTTGTTTCTCGTTCGAATCCTGATGCGATTCGAACCACTCGACGAATTCTTTACGTACGGTTTCGTTCTGATGACGACTCATGTAGGAGTCGATGATTTGTTTGATTCTTGACATCGCGATGTTTCTTCATTTTACTATAAAGACACATCGGAAGTCCGTTACACCCAATGCAGAATCAAAAAAAATGACCTTAAAGTCGTTATGGACTTTAAGGTCGTTATTATTGTCCTATGAAGAAGAATACCGAGAATACGGCAAGGGCATTGCGCAACTCTTTGAGGGCAAGCGTAAGATGATTTTCAACCGTCTTTTTGGAGATGTGAAGCGTATCGGCGATGGTCTGATTGTCGAGTCCGAGATAACGGCTCATTTCGAATATGCGGCGGCGTTGTTCGGGCATCCGGCAGACGACGAGCCGAATAAACAACTCTTTTTCGCGTGCATAGTATTCGTCTTCGAACGATTCTTCGCCGACTTTTTCTTCGATTTGCGGAATTTGGGCGAGATTGATATTGACGGTTCGTCTGATGTGATTCAGTGCGGCGTTACGAGCCATTTTATATACGTATCCGCCGAATGTCGAAATTTCCCCCCCCCAGAAAATTTCGCGTCTTTCCCATATTTTGGCGAAGATGTCTTGGGCTATGTCGTTCGCCGTATCGCTCTCCTTGACAATGCAATCAACGAATGCACGCACTTTGGGGTAGTACGATTCGAACAATTCTCGAAAGGCTTTTTCGTCGCCTTCCGAGAGTCGCTGCATAAGTTTGTGTTCGTGTTCATGCGACATGTCGTGAGTCCGGTTATTTCGTATTTTAGGATAAAGGTACGAAATAATTATGCAAATATCCAAATTTTTCGCTGCGATAAAACAA
>ENA-UOIZ01003270-UOIZ01003270.1-human-gut-metagenome-genome-assembly--contig:-P88-NODE-3270-length-10226-cov-9.714384_pt1 | contig 10226 bp, 6 predicted proteins | sample MGYA00242336_ERZ723883 | MGnify/ENA metagenome assembly ERZ723883 | reverse complement strand
TGCGCGAAGTGCTCGACGTGACCGACGACGACGTGCTGTGCGTGGTGCAGCGCACCCCTGAAATCCTGCCTGAAAGCGACCTGCCGTTCCTCTGGCAGTCGAATGCCGCCGACCATGACGCCCGCAGCTTCGACGTGGTGTCGATCCGCTATGACGGCACATGGGAACCCCTCACCTACGCGCCCGGCCAGTGGAGCATGTCTCGCGCCGGCAACGGCTGCGTGGTGACCGGACGGGGCATGGACGACGCAACCGTGCAAATGCAGCATTGCATGAACATCGCCACAACCGACGAAAATGGTACGGACGTGGCGTCAATGGTGGTCGCACCAATCGAAAACCATGCCGAAACCCCCGGATTCACGCCGAACGTGCACTTCACCCGACTCGGCGAACGTGAGCTGTACACGGCGATCGTGCTGCCCTCATCCGATAGTGAATACGCGCACGAAGCCATCCTGCCGGTACTCATGAAACCCTACGGAGGCCCCGGCTTCCAACAGGTCATCGAAAGTCAATCCTTCTATTGGGACGCGCAATGGTGGGCCGACCAAGGCTACATCGTGGTCACCACCGACGGACGCGGCACCACCGGACGTGGCCCGCAATGGGACCGCGCCATCTACGAAACCATGAAATCCGTAACGCTCGAAGACCAGATCGACGCCGTGCGCGCGTTGCCGGAAGCGTTGGAAGCGCTGGCTGGCGAGAATGCGGCAGCCAACGTTCCGCAACCCGATCTCAGCCGCGTCGCCATGATCGGCTGGTCGTACGGCGGATTCCTCTCCGCGCTCGCCGTGTTGGAGGCGCCGGAGACGTTCGCCGCGGCCTGCGCGGGCGCGCCTCCGACCGACTGGACGCTGTACGACACGCATTACACCGAACGCTATCTCGGCCTTGACTCGGCCGTGTACGAACGCAACAGCATCATCGCCGACGCGCCGCAGCTTGATCGCCCGCTCATGCTCATCCACGGGTTCGCCGACGACAATGTGACGATCGCGCACAGCCTGCGCCTGAGCCAGGCGCTGATGGCAACCGGACGTAAGCACACGTTCCTGCCGCTGACCGGCATCACGCACATGACCAACGACGAGACGGTTGCCGAAAATCTGCTGATCCTGCAGCGCGATTTCCTTGCGGAAGCGTTGGGGTGACGGCACCGTGACGACAGTGCAGTAACGGTAACGGCAACATCGCAAACGAAAGTGCTGCAAAGCGCCGTAGGAAGACAAAACGCGTTCCCCTGCGACTCCCGGACTGCCAAGCATCCGAACGTCGTGGGCGAACGCGTTCCCTTCTCGAATGCCAACATAAAACAGGCGAAAACGACTTCGCAAGCGAGGGGGTACCACATTTGTGTACCCCCCCCCAAAAAAAATCTGGGCTTGAAAAAGACGGAAATCGGTGGATCGGGCTCGTCCCAACCCTGATCCGCAGCTATGGTCAAACCTGCACTTGTTCAAGCAAACCGGGCGAATCGTCGATGACGGTCACCGGAATGTACGCAAACAACGTCCAACTGCCGTCCTGCGCAGACGTGGTGAGCGTGCCCTGATACGATTCGAGCTGCTTCTTGAACGAGGCGAGCCCGTGGCCGCCCGGTAGTTCGTCATCGCGCTCGTCAGCTCCAGCCATGTCCTCTTTCATGGGATTGATTTGCGTGATTTCGATGGCATTCGGCCGGAGCATCACCGAAAGATCGACCTTGCTTCCCGGAGCGGCATGGCGTGCGATATTCGCATAGATCTCGCGCAGCAGATTATTGGCAAGTTCGGCGATTGCTTGCGATGCGCTCGGCTTGCCGCCCGCGCAGTGCCGGATGGACGTGATATTGAAGCCAAGCTTGCGCAAGCGACGATCGCCGTCATCCAGTGTTGCTCGCAGCAGATTGGCCAACGCTTCGCCGTCGGCGTCGCCGGGGAGAGTGGTGGCGTCCATATTCAATTCGTCGATGACGCGATGCACGTTCGTCAATGCGGAAAGAATATATTCGTTGATTTGACGCCAGTCTTCGGCATCGGCTGTTGTGGTTGCCGTAGTTGTGGTTGCGTTGGCAGGGTCAGCAGCGACGCCAGGGCCGCTAGAGTTGCCACCGATATGCCGTTGCGCCACAAACGACGCCGCTGACAAATCGCCCGTCACCGCATCGTGAATGGCATCGGCAATGCGTGCGCGGCTTTCCAATTCCTGCAGACGATTCTTGTTCTGCGCCGCTTCGAAGCTTTTCTGCGTTGTTTTTTCGCTCCAACTCAACGTCCGACCAAGCAGTAGCACCATGGCATACATGCTGACCATGGCGACGGGGTTGGTATTTGGGTCAGGGGGGTCAATCAGCAGAATGTTAACAACGTAATATGTGAGTAACGTTGCCACGATAATGGCATTAGTGCTGTATGCGAGCATGCCATAGGCGTAAAGCTGCGCGGGAAGAGAATTTCCCAAATGCGCGTAGGGAGTAAACAGATCGCCTATGGAGGCAATCACGAGAATCGCCACCGATGTACTTTTCAGAAACAGCGGAGACAGTACGAGCGCCGTAACCAGCATCGCAACCCATATCACGCCAAATATGTCGGTAGGAGGCTCGTAGCAAACGCCGTATATGGTCCATGCAAGCACGATCAGCATAATGGCGAAACGGATTGGATGCCACAGGTTCGGATGCTGCGTGCGCATACGGTTGCGCCACGCAATGTACTGAGTTGCGGGTTTAGAGCGCATTGGACCTCACCCACAGTGCCACTGCCTGACGCGAGGTCTTGCAGTTGAGTTTTCTTAAAATACTTTGCATATGTTTGCGGATGGTGGCTTCGGAAATCCCCAAACGCTCGGCGATGTCCCGGTCAAGCATGCCCTCCGCGCACAAGGAAATAATCTGCTCCTCACGAACGGTAAGCGCGGGAGTGGTCTCAGCCTCCCTGCTGATACGCAGATTGGCCAACGCAGGCGGCTCAAATCCCTCCATCACCTCGCCATTGCACATACGCATAATAATCTGCGCCAACTGGTCGGCATTCTCCTTACCAACCAACCCTTGCGCACCAGCCTCAACCAGCTTGTCCCGATAACTATTGATGGAAAAACTGGTTGCACCGAGAATCGGCATGCGCTGGCCCATCAAACGCAACCGACGACACGTGGCGGGGCCTTGCAATCCCTCCATCGACATATCGAGAATCAACAAACTGACATGGCCGTTCGCATCCTGGCAACGTTCTATCGCCTCACAGCCTGAAGTCGCCGTCCACACCACATACGCGGTCGGCACTTTGCTGGCAATGACGGCACTGAGCGAATCCAGCGCTCGCGGATCATTGTCGACCAGCGCGATGCGGTGAATCTTGGGATGCTTTTCCCGCGTGGACATCATGCGATCACTTTCCTTTTCCGCACAGCCATTGCAGCCATGTTGGGCAGTTGGAATCTTGGGCAGCGGAGATATCACCGTTGTTGTCAACGGGAGTTGCCGCCGCGTACGCATACGTTGGTGTGCCGGTGAGAGACAGCGTTACCACCATCAGCAGTGAAACGAACTTCATACCTCCATAGTATGCGAGGATGGCGCGCGGGGGTGACGATTCGGTTGTTCCGGTACGCCGTTGATGCACTGACGCATCGTTATACAGCGCGTATGCCTGTGCTTAGTTTCGTCTTGGCGCCGTTCGCCTAAGATGGAACCATGACTATCACGCTCATCGACGAGGCGCGCTATGACGCCGAAATGGACGCTACGGTGCTGCCTGCGCTGCAGGCTTGCATGACGGAAGGTTGGATGGAACCGGCCACCGTCGATTGGGAAGGCAAGGCGTTGCCCAAGTTGGAGCGCCCCGGCCGGTTGCATTACTACCGCTACGACGCGCGCACATTCGACGCGTTGCGCGAGGAAGGCGCTTCGGGCGTATTTCGTGGCACGATCGTCATTTCGCACGGATTCACCGAATTCGGACGCAAATACAGCGAAATGGTGTGGTACTTTCTGTTGGCCGGCTATTCGGTGTGCGTGTTCGAGCATCGCGGGCATGGCCATTCCGCGCACGATATGGGCAATCCAAGTTTGGTATGGATTGACGATTGGCGGCGATATGTGGCCGATTTCGCCACGTTTGCACAGACTGTGGGGCGTGAGGCGGCGGATGGTGGCCCAATGTACCTGTACTGCCATTCCATGGGCGGCGGCATCGGCGCGGCCGCGCTGGAACGTTACCCGTCGCTGTTCGACAAGGCGGTGCTGTCCGCGCCGATGATCGCGCCGGTGGTCGGCATGCCGACGTGGGTCGCACGCATTGTGGTCGGCGTAATCTGCGGGCTTGGCTTCGGCAAATCGCGTGTGTTCGGGCATGCCGATTTCGACGGCAACCTCAATCTCGACGACTACCGCGGGGCCTCGGAGGCACGCATCCGCTGGTTCCACAAGCAACGTTTGGCGGACGTGACGTGCCAGACCAACGCGGCCACGTTCGATTGGGCAAACCAGGCGATGGCGCTTTCCCGAGCCGTGCTCAAACCTGACATGTGTGGAGCCATCGAAGCTCCGGTATTGCTATTCCAAGCCGGACGCGACGTGTGGGTGCTCAACGGACCACAAGATGACTTCGTCGAACGTGTGCGAGAAGGCGGCGGTTCCATCGAAAAAGTGCGATACAGCCAGTCATTGCACGAAATTTTCTCCATGCCGAATGCTGTGCTCGGATCATATCTCGGCAAAATCCTCGATTTTTTGTCAGCGCCGAACGCAAGCTTGGCGGAATAAATCTGTTTTGCATAACTGACGTTTAATATGCGTACCGTGTGCGTTACAATCGCCGTGAATTTGCCGTGAAAGCCGTGGAGAGAGCGAGGACAGGCCGTGGCAAAGCAAACGTCGGGACAGGCGTCGCAATCGCAGAAAACTTCCGAATCGCAAAAAACCGCGAAAAAAACTACGAAAAAAACGGAACATGTGCTGGAACAGACGCCGAAAAGCCTGCTCATCGGCACTGGCATGACATTGCTGGGCGGTGCCATGTGGGGTATGAACAGCACCGTGGCCAAACTGCTGATGCGCGACTACCAGCTGGATCCGATCTGGCTTTCCTGCGTACGCGCGCTATTCGCCAGCCTGATCTTCCTGGTCGGATCGGCCATCACCACACCGCAGAAACTCGCCGGAGCGGTCAAAGACGTCAAATCGTATCCGAAATATCTGGTCACCACACTGCTCTGCGTGCTTCTGGTGCAGGTCTCCTACCTGATGACCATCGACTGGACGAACTCCGGAACCGCCACCGTATTGCAGACGCTCAACCTGATCTTCGTGCTCGCCTGGGTATGCCTGCGCGGCAAACGACTGCCCCTCAAGCGTGAATTGGTCGGCGTGCTCCTGGCGTTCGCAGGCACGTTCCTCATCGCCACCGGCGGCAACTTCGCCTCGCTGTCGTTGCCATGGCAGGGGCTCGCATGGGGACTGGTTGACGCGGTGAGCACCGCGGCCATGTCCATCCTGCCGGTCGTGCTCATGCTCAAATGGGGCAACATGACCATCAACGGCATCACATTCCTCATGTCCGGACTCATATTATGCCCGTTCGCGCAACCGTGGGCGAACATTCCCGCACTGGACGCGCGAGGCGTGCTTCTGCTGCTCTACACCATCGTATGCGGCACGTTCCTCGCGTTCTGGCTCTACATGGCAGGCGTGATGCGCGTCGGCGCGGTGCGTGCCACCATGCTCGGCACCAGCGAACCGGTCATGGCCACCATCACCGCAGTGGCATGGGCCGGCGAAACGTTCACCTTCGCCGACCTGACCGGCTTCGCCATGATCATCATCATGGTCTTCCTCGTGCGCTGACCGCTCGCCATAGCCATAAACTGTCCGATTCTGGAGAATCGGACATCCAGAACGCAAAACCCATACCTTAGTTGTCCGATTCACCAGAAACGGACACTTATTGGTGCGCACGTCGGTGCCGGCGAGCACGTCGGCCAGATGCTTGGCAGTGTTCGGGATTGCCGGCAGAGTCTCTTCGGTCCAAGCGCCGACCGCGTTCACGACCACGGCGAATACTCGCTGACTGAAGTCGGCGAAAGCCTGCGCCCGATCATCGAGGCGATGAAGACATGGGGGAACCATTACCGAAACGAACACGAGTTCTGATTGTTCCAGTCACTGGAGTTGTCGGGAGCCGCTGAGCTCTACTGCCGCTTGGGAAACGAAAAGGCCGGAACCTTTCGGCTCCGACCTTTCACCATGGTGCGAGCGGGGGGAGTTGAACCCCCACGAGCATACACTCACTGCCACCTGAAGACAGCGCGTCTACCATTCCGCCACGCTCGCAGACAATCGACTAATCTACACCAAAACCTGCGCAACCTCAAATCGGCGTGTCGCGCCGCCATTTTCCGTAGGAAAATTCAAGCGGCGCGACGCGAGGAGGGAGGAAGCCCTGTGGGCTTCCGTACGACGGAGCCATCCTTGATCCCGCCATTTTCCGTAGGAAAATTCAAGCGGCGCGACGCTCTGTGTGTCCGATTCTGGCGTTTCGGACATCCAGCGAGTGTTTTTAGGCTGCTTACTTGTCCGTTTCTCCAGAATCGGACAAGTAGAACGTGAGATAAGCATTGTGGTTGTCCGTTTCGCCCGAATCGGACATGTAGGGCATGAAACATGTGGTGTGGTTGTCCGATTCTCCAGAATCGGACACATCTGGTGACAAGTCTGAGAACGAGACGGCGAGTGCGGGCTCGCCATGCATGAAAAGGCGCCGACGGGTTTGTTCGTCGGTGCCTTGAAATGTGGAAGTGTGGCCTAGCGTCCGTTTGGACGGAACATCTGGCAGCGCATCATCCGCGGGAACCGTTGGCGTAGAAGCGGGCCAGGGTTTCGTCGCGGAATTCGTCGAAATATCCGCCGTCAATCGACGCGCGAATATCGTCCAGCAGCTTCACGAAGAAATGCTCGTTGTGGATCGTCGCCAATGTGAAACCGTTGAATTCGCGGGCACGCAACGCATGATCCACGTAAGCGCGCGAATAATGCGTGCATGTGTAGCAATCGCAGCCCTCTTCAAGTGGGCCAAAATCATGCTTGAATTGCGCGCGCTTGATGTTGTAACGTCCGCCGCGCGTGAAAATCGCGCCATTTCGGCCGCAACGCGCCGGTGCGACGCAATCGAACGTGTCTCCACCATTCTCGACGCATGCGAAAATATCGTCGACTGCAGCGATGCCGAGCACGTGGCGCGGTCGGCTTTCCGGCATCGCATCGCAAATCCAAGCGCAAGTGTCGCCGATAATGCGCTTCTCGATCGCGCCTCCGATACCGACGCCGTCGAAATCCAACGAAGCGATCTGTTCGGCCGCATGCCTGCGCAAATCCTCATAATTCGCGCCCTGTACCACGCCATACAGCGCCTGATACGGCTTGCCGACGCGCTCTTCGGTAAGTCTCTTATGCTCGGCAACGCAACGCTGCGCCCAACGGTAGGTGCGTTCCACGGAACGCTCCTGGTAGCCGCGCGTGTTCATCAGTGTGGTCAGCTCATCGAACGCGAACATGATGTCGGCGCCGATCTTATGTTGGATTCCCATTGAAATTTCGGCGGAAAAACGGTGCAGTGAGCCGTTGAGCGGCGATTTGAACGTTACACCGTCCTCGTCCACGAACGCGAGACGCTCCTTGCCTTCGGCGATCACGTCGTCTGATTTCATGCCGGTCACGTCCATGGCGAGGGTTTTCTTGAAGCCTGCGCCGAGCGAAAGCACTTGGAAACCGCCGGAATCGGTGAAGGTCGGACCGTTCCAGTTCATGAATTTGGCAAGGCCGCCGGCTTCGTCGAGCACTTGCTCGCCGGGGCGTTCATACAGGTGAAACGCGTTGGACAGCAGGCATTGCGCGCCGAGGTCCTTCATGGTTTCGGGCAGAACGGCTTTCATCGCGGCCTGCGTGGCCACGGGCACGAACGCTGGAGTGTGAATATCGCCGTGGGGGGTATGGATGATGCCGGTGCGGCCGTATCGTGCGCCGCCTCGTCCCTTGCCGTCGGCTGCGTCGGGAAGACGGGTTTTCTGCTCGAAATAGAAGGCGTCGCGTCGGCCCGGCTTGCCTGGTTCCGCTCCACGCGGATGTTCGATGAGATTTTCGGACACTGCGGTTGCCGCGTTTTGCGTGTCTTGCGCTGTGTCGGTAGATGATTCGGTAAGGCTTGTCATGCGGAATATTTTATGCGATAGCGGCGATTCTTGAAAGTGCTGCAAAGAATGCGATCGGTGAAATGAAAACAAGGAAGATGTGGAAAGTGCGATGAAGGTGCCGATCGCATTTTGGTGCGATTTTCAGATTCAATGGTGATGTTGAACGTATTTGGCTGCTACTTTCAACAAACATTCAGGAAACTTCCAGAGCGAGTATCTTTACTCATAGATAGCAGTTCGAGCGGCACGATTGCTGATTTGTGAAATGCCGCGAGACGAATAAGGAGCGAAAATGGCTGAAGAGAACGACCAGAACGCCGTGCAGCCGCAGAATGACGAACAACAGACCGTGCCGATGCCGCCGGTTGATGCGGAACAGACGCAAACTTACGCAGGTGAGCCGTATGCTGCAGAGTCGGCTACCGAACCGATTGACGTGCAGGGCGGTATTGAGGATCAGCCGACGGCCGCCATGCCTGTTGCGAACGATGGCGCTTCGGCGGAATCCGCGGCTGCGGCGGGCGATACGCCGGATTATGCTTCCGCGGCGGACGAACGTACCGTGGTTGGCGGTTCCACGCAGGATGCGCCGGCCCAGCAGTACCGTCCGGCACCGGAATATGGTGCGTACGGTCCCGTGCCGACGCAGCCGGCTGATGGCACCGCAGCCGCGAACGATACTGCGAATGGTGCGCCGAACATACCCCCGCAGCCGCAATATGGCGCGTACGGGCAGGCTCCGCAGCAGCCGCAGCGGCCTCGCAATCCTTTCTTCGGAAATCCGTATGTGGGTGGAAATCAGCAGAACGATCAGCAGAACGCGCAATCGAATAACGGCAATCCATTCATGAAGCCCGCTGCGCAAGGCGGTGCCAACGTGCCGCCAGCAGCGCCGAATACTCCCAATAACGGCAACCCGTTTGGGAATCCGAATAACGGTAATCCGTTCGGTGCCCCGCAGCAGAATGGCGCAGCAACCAAGCCGAAGTCCGCTTCCGGCGTGACCGGGCATGTGATGACCGGCGTGGTGGCGGCCCTCGTCTCCGCGGCATTGTGCCTCGGCGTCGGCTACGCGGCAATCACCAATGGATGGGTGACCGTACCCACCTCCAGCTCACTGACCAGCGTGAAGTCCAACACGTCCGGATCCGGTTCGGCGAAAGCCAAATCCGGCGAGGCCGCGGACTGGAGCGCGGTGGCGAAAGAAGTGTCCGATTCTGTGGTGTCCATTGACGTGGCAACCAGCGACGGCAGCGCCAAAGGCTCCGGTGCAATCATCAGCGACAAAGGCTACATTGTCACCAACAACCATGTGATTTCCGGCGCGAAGCAGATTCAAGTGACGCTCGCCAACGGCACCATCTACTCAGCGCAAATCGTCGGCACCGACACCACCACCGATCTGGCCGTAATCAAACTCGACAATCCGCCGAGCAATCTGAAAGCCGCGGAATTTGCCGATTCCGACAATCTTGCCGTGGGTGAATCCGTGATGGCCATCGGCAATCCGCTCGGCTACGATGACACCGCAACCGTCGGCATCGTTTCCGCGCTCAACCGCCCGGTGACCGTGTCCGATGACAACAACAACGACATCGTCACCAACGCCGTGCAGATTGACGCGGCCGTCAACCCAGGTAATTCCGGCGGTCCGACCTTCAATGCGGCCGGCCAGGTGATTGGCATCAACTCATCCATCGCATCCACCACAACGTCTTCCGGCACCGCCGGATCCATCGGCATCGGCTTCGCCATTCCGTCGAACCTGGTAAAGCGTGTGGCTAACGAGATCATCGACAACGGCACCGTGCAGCATGTGGCGCTCGGCGTCACCATCAAGAGCTCCACGGTTGAGGCGGACGGCGTGACCCGCGGTTGCACGCAGGTGCAGTCCGTGGTCGACAACAGCCCGGCGGCCAAGGCCGGAGTGAAGGCCGGCGACTCCATCGTGGCGTTCAACGGCAAGGCGGTGAACAACAACTATTCGCTGCTCGGCTACGTGCGCGCCTCCGCCATGAACGACAAGGTGACATTGACGGTCGTGCGCGACG
>ENA-UOIZ01003265-UOIZ01003265.1-human-gut-metagenome-genome-assembly--contig:-P88-NODE-3265-length-10240-cov-6.312518_pt1 | contig 10240 bp, 10 predicted proteins | sample MGYA00242336_ERZ723883 | MGnify/ENA metagenome assembly ERZ723883 | reverse complement strand
AATACACCCCTCCCCCCCCGCCACGCCACACGTATTATTCTTGGGGGGGGGGAAGATGTCGTTTTATTAGGGACTTTAAAGTCATTAAGGTTCTTAATGACCTTAATCGAGAAAACCAACAATATCCCGCGAAAAGAAATAAGCCGGACATATCGATCAGTCCGGCTTAATTCGTTACGAGAGAAATCTCTATTTTTCCTTTCCTGCCACGTAAGTCCGGAGTATATCTTCGGTAAGACCGGTATTGGAATAGCCGCCATCGTGGTAGAGGTTCTGCATCGTGACCATACGTGTCAAATCGGAGAACAGTGTTACGATATAGTTCGCACAGTCTGCCGCCGAAGCATTGCCGAGAGGCGACATCTTGTCGGCAAAATCGTACATGTCACCCATACCTGCGATACCCGAACCGGCAGTAGTCATCGTAGGTGACTGCGAAACCGTATTCACGCGGACATACTTCTCGCGACCGTAGATGGCACCGAAACTGCGGGCAATCGATTCGAGCATCGACTTGGCATCTGCCATATCGCTGTAACCTACGAATGTGCGCTGAGCGGCGATATACGACAGTGCGACTACCGAACCCCAATCATTGAGAGCATCCTTGCGGTAAAGCACTTGCAGAACCTTGTGGAACGAAACTGCCGAAATGTCGATCGTCTTCGACATGAAGCCGTAGTCGAGATCGCTGTACGGACGATTCTTACGCACGTTAGGCGACATACCTACGGAGTGCAGAACGAAATCGAACTTGCCACCGAAATGTTCCATAGTCTTATCGACCAGATTTTCGAGGTCTTCGACGCTGGTTGCATCTGCCGGCACCACAAGCGCATTGCATTTCTCCGCCAACTCGTTTATCGTTCCTATACGGATCGACACTGCCATATTCGTAAGGACGATCTCCGCGCCCTCTTCGACAGCGCGTTCGGCAACTTTCCATGCGATCGAGTTCTCGTTGAGTGCGCCGAATATGATTCCCTTTTTACCTTTTAACAAATTGTAAGCCATAATCTTAAAGCATTTCCGGTTTTTACCTTTAATTAATATTAGACGGAAACACGTCTGCAAAGGTAACAAAAAATCCATTAATTGCACACGATTATTCGGCAAACGCGATTGCGGATGAACGCTTTAAGGAGAGTAAAAGACATAAAAAAGCACCCTCTCGGGTGCTTTATGTTATCGGATTATCGTTTCGTCACGATCAGGTCCTACCGATATTATCTTAATCGGCACACCGGTCTGCTCCTCGATGAACGCCACATAATCCTTGAACTCCTTCGGAAAATCCTCGAACCTGCGAACCGAGCATATATCGCTCTTCCAGCCTCGGAACTCCTTATAGATCGGAGTTACCTCCTCATTGCTTTCGTAAGGGAAATAATCGACACGTTCGCCTCCGACCTCGTAGCCCACGGCAATTTTTATCGTATCGAAATCGTTCATCACATCCGCCTTCATCATGATCAGAGCCGAAACGCCGTTCATCGTAACCGCATATTTCAGCGCGACGAGATCGAGCCATCCGCAACGGCGCGGACGACCGGTCGTAGCACCGAATTCATGACCCACCTGACGCAATTTTTCGCCAGTTTCATCGAACAGTTCAGTCGGGAACGGACCGCTGCCGACACGGGTGCAGTATGCCTTAAAGATTCCGTACACATTACCGATGCGGGTCGGAGCGACACCCAGACCGGTACATACGCCGGCACACAGAGTATTGGACGACGTAACGAACGGATATGTTCCGAAATCGATATCGAGCATCGAACCTTGCGCGCCTTCGGCAAGAATCGTAACGTCCTTGTCTATGTATTCGTTTATCAACTGTTCGCTGTCGATGAAACGAAAACGGCGCAACGACTCGATACCCGCGAACCACTCTTTCTCATACTCGGTGATGTCGTATTCGAAATCGTATTGTTTGAGCAACTCGATGTGCTTATTCTTCAACGTATCGTAACGCTCCTTGAATGCCGGCGAAAGTATATCGCCCACACGCAGTCCGTTACGTCCTGTCTTGTCCATATATGCCGGACCGATGCCTTTAAGCGTCGAACCGATTTTGGTCTTGCCCTTAGCCGCTTCGCTCGCAGCATCGAGAGTGCGGTGAGTAGGCAGAATCAGGTGCGCACGCTTCGAAACGAGCATACGGCTTACGACATCGATTCCCTTAGCCTCGATCTCGGCGATCTCGGCTGCCAGAATAACCGGATCGATAACCACACCGTTACCGATAACGTTTATCGAGCCGTCGCGGAAAATACCAGACGGAACAGTATGCAGGACGAAACTGTCGCCTCCGAAATGGAGCGAATGTCCGGCATTCGGTCCGCCCTGGAAACGGGCAATCACTTTATAATCGGGAGTCAAAACATCGACCACCTTGCCTTTGCCCTCGTCGCCCCACTGCAAACCGAGAACAACATCGACTTTTTTCATAATATTCAAGTTGAAATTTATCAGGTTTCTTACCGCACGCAAAGATAATATTTTCGGCGATTGCGCGACATCTCCGCCACGCAGAGTTTTCAACAATTTATAAACGTGGAAGGACAAAGTCCTTAAAGACTTTAAGGACATTATCGGAATTTACCTTTTCAGACGGACAACAACCTCCTTCATCTCGCGAAGTGATTCCATGCGGAAAAGTGCGGATGCAAGCAGATAGGATGATGCACCGACGGTGATTTCGACAGTAAGGCGGACAAGAAGATGCAGTCCCGCCAAATATGGAGCAATGACGGTTACGAGCAGATACATTGCTGCCGTAAGTTGGGCTATCGGTGCGAGCGTACGCAATATCGCGGGCACACCGATACGGGCGAAGCGGGTCGATGCCGCGATATTTACTGCCGCCTCGACTGCCGTCATCGCGACGAGACCCCAAGCAACTGCGGTTACGGAGTATGGGATCGTTACGGCAAGAATAACCGTGGTTACAATCTTTTTCACGACCTCCAACCGGATTATTATACTGCCGTCGCTCTTGACTTTAAGGATATTGTAGGCAATCATCGACACTGGATAGAACACCCCGCACAGCGACAGTATGCGGAAATAGGGAACGGTAGGCATCCACCGTTCGCCGAGCAGCAGTGCGAACATATCGTCGGCAACGGCAATCATTCCGACCATCATCGGGAACATCACGAATGCCGTAACCATCATTACGCGGCGGTAACTGTCGGCGAATTTCGCAGCGTCATTCTTGATATTGGATAACGCAGGATAGGTTACGCTCTGTATCGACTGCATCGCCGAACTTATAGGCAGTTCTTTGAGTTTCTGCGCCTGATTGAAATATCCGAGGGTGTCGGTCGAGTACATCTTACCGATGAAAAGTTGCGCGACATTGTTATATACAGCAGAGATTATATCGGTGAACATCAACCTGAACGAAAACGGCGACATCGCACGCAACGTCGAAGTCGAGAACACTCCGCCCGCCCGCCAGTCGCTGCACAGCCACAACAGTGCCGCCTTAGCAGTCATCGTGCCGAGCCGCTGCCCGACCAATGCCCATACGCCCATTCCCGCCAAAGCCATTGCGATGGCTATAACTCCGGCGACGCACGAAGATGCGAAGTTGATTTTCGACAGCAGATCGAACCGGAATTCGCGGATAAATATGGTATTCTGAATTACACACAACGCATTGACCGGAAGCAACAGAAACAATACCGGAGCGATTCGGGCGATTACGTCGTGTTCGTAAAAACGGGCGACGATCGGTGCCGTAAGCGTAAGACCGATATACAACAGAACGGATATTGCTATATTGAATACGAAAACAGACTTGTAATCCTCCGCCGTCGGTTCGCTTTTGCGAATGAGCGTCTGCGAGAATCCGCTGTCCACGACGACGAGTGCCAGCGCAGTAAAGAAAGTCATGATAGCCATGACTCCGAAATCGTCGGGCATCAGCAATCTGGCGACGATGATACTTACCGCCACTTGAAGGAGCATGGATCCGATCTTCTCGGCAACACTCCAAGCCACACCCATAGCGACTTTATCCCTCAACCGGTCTGTCATTTCGTATCGCTGTCGGGCGGCGACATCGCGTCTGCACAATTACATGCGCAGACGCAAAGCCTCCACACCCAAACGGTATGAATCGAGTCCGAATCCTATAATGGAACCAGCCACAGCAGCCGCAAGCAGCGACGTATGGCGAAACTCCTCGCGTGCACCGATATTCGAGATATGGATCTCGATGACGGGAATACCGATCGCCGATACCGCATCGCGTATCGCCACCGACGTATGCGTATACCCGCCTGCATTGAGCAATACGCCGTCGTACCTGCCGTCGGCATCGTGCAAAGCATTTATAAGTTCGCCCTCGATATTCGACTGGCGGTAGTCGATCTCCGTATCGGGATACGCACTGCGCAGTTCGGGGATGAACTCATCGAAACTCTTGGCACCGTATACCGCCCAATCGCGTTTGCCCTGCAAATTGAGGTTCGGTCCGTTAAGGATCAGGATCTTCATGTTACACAGTCTTTATTTCGCAGCCAGACAAGCCAGCGCGATGGAATATTTCTTCGACAGAGCCGAATCGCCACGAGACGTAAGGACACAAGGCACCTTAGCACCCATTACGATAGCAGCGATCTCTCCGCATGCAAGATGCGAAACCGACTTGAAGAATACGTTGCCCGATTCGATATTCGGGAACAACAGAGCGTCAACATCGCCGGCAACCGACGAACCCTTGACTTTCTTATGTTCGGCAACGTCCTTGAACAAAGCAACATCGAGTGAAAGCGGTCCATCGACGATAACATTGCCCAACTGTCCTCTATCCGCCATCTTAGCGAGCATTGCGCCCTCGGAGGAGGAAAGCGACGTAGGCAGAACCTGTTCCGACGGTGCGATGCAACCGATCTTAGGAACCTCTACACCCAACATGTTGGCGACTTTGCGCAGATATTCGATCTGCTTCTGCTTCTGTTTGATGTCCGGTTGCAGAATAATCGCGATATCGGATGCGAGCAGCAATTTGTGGTATCCGCTCCATTCAAATACCGAAACGTGGCTCAGCACACCTTTCGGAGGACACAGATCGAGATCCTTGTTGAGTATCGCACGCATGTATTTATCCGTAGGAAGCATTCCTTTCATCAGCACGTCCGCTTCGCCATGCGCCACAGCCTTGGCTGCAAGCGTCGCCGCTTTCACATCATTCGGTTCGTCTATGATCCGGAATATGCAACTGTCGATATTCAACTCTTTGCAGACCTTCTCGATCACTATGCGATCTCCGTAGAGAATCGCCTCCACCAATCCTTCGTTGTAAGCATCGTAAACCGCAGCAATGGTGTGCGAGTCCTGACCGTAAGCCACCGCAAGCCTTCTGCGTCCGCGAGATTTCGCAGCCTCGACTATTTCACTTAGATGTTTCATATTTTTTCGTAATTGTTTATTTCACCAAATTATATGTATCCGTTGCTATGACCAGTTCTTCGTCGGTAGCGATAACAGCCACCGTCACTTTCGAAGACTCGTCGGATATTATCGCATTGTCACCATGGACGGTCTTGTTGAATTCGCGGTCGATGCTTACGCCCATGAACTCCATATCGCCGCATACGCCCTCGCGCATCTCAGCCGAATTCTCGCCTACGCCGCCGGTAAACACGATCAGATCGACACCGCCCATCAGAGCCGCATATTTGCCGACATATTGTTTGATACGCGAATAGTACATATCGCGCGCCAGAATCGCACGTTCATTGCCCGCATCGTATGCAGCGTCAATGTCGCGCATGTCGCTCGATATGCCCGACACGCCCTCTACGCCCGAACGCTTGTTGATCATCGCATTGATATCGGCGAGGGTCATACCCTCCTTTTCGGCGATATAGAGCAGCACGCTCGGATCTACATCGCCGCAACGGGTACCCATCACGAGTCCGTCCACCGGCGAGAATCCCATCGAAGTGCATACCGACTTACCGTTCACGACTGCCGTTACCGAACCGCCGTTGCCGACATGACATGTGATGATTTTCGAGTTGTCGATGTCTATGCCTGCGAGTTTTGCTCCGACTTTCGACACGAATTTGTGGCTCGACCCATGAAATCCGTAACGACGCACTCTGTATTTCTCGTAGTATTCGTAAGGCAAAGCGTAGATATAGTTCTCAGCCGGAATAGTCTGGTGGAAAGAAGTATCGAATACAGCCACCTGTTTGATATTGGGCAATACCTTCTCGATAGAGTTCACGCCTTCGAGGTTCGCAGGATTGTGCAGCGGCGCGACGTCGAAGAGCGAACGAACTTTCTCTTTCACCTCCTCGGTGATTATACAACTGTCGGAGAACAGTTCTCCGCCGTGTACCATGCGGTGTCCTACGGCTTTGAGTTCGTCGAGCGAAGCGATTACGCCGTGTTCGGCATCGGTCAGCGCATCGAGAACAAGGCGGATTCCGGTAGTGTGGTCGGGAATCGGCTGATGAATTTTGAACGGGGTTTTGCCCGTCGGTTTGTGGGTGAGATCGCCCTCGGCAAGTCCGATTCTCTCGACCAGACCTTTCGCCAAAAGCGAATGTTTGCAGTCGTCGATGTCGATCACCTGATACTTTATCGACGAACTTCCGCAGTTCAATACCAATATTACCATAAAATTGTATATGTTTTTGATTTATATCTGTCGTTCGCGGCATCGGGCGGAGATTCCGTCCCGTCGTTTCCGGCAAATGCAAAGGTATCTATTTCCATCGGAAAACAAAAGAAAAACCTTTGAAAAAATTTGGCATTTCAAAGGTTCTCCGATTCGGCATTAATTATGACGGGCTATTCCGAATACCGGTAACCGACGCCTTTGAGAGTCGCGATACGGTCGTCGCCTATTTTGCGCCGCAGCCGGCGGATATGTACATCCAGCGTCCGCTCCCCCACCACCACTTCGTCGCCCCAAACAGAAGCGTATATTTCCTCGCGGGTGAAGATACGGTCGGGCTGCGACCGCAGCAGTTTCAGAATCTCGTACTCCTTGCGCGGCAGAATCTCTTCGCCGCTGTCGGTTACAACTGAATGACGCGCTTCGTCGAGAAGCACTTTTTCGGAATGAACCGACGCTCCGTCGTCGCCGATGCGCTTCATTATCGCATTTATGCGACTGCAAAGCAACCGCATCCGCACCGGCTTGGTAATATAGTCGTCCGCTCCGGCGAGATAACTGCCAATCTGCTTCTCTTCCTCGTCCACAGCGGACAGGAAAACGACCATCGTATCTTTCAATTGCGGATGATTGCGTATAGCCTCGCAAGTCTGTCTGCCGTCCATCACGGGCATCATGGAATCGAGCAAAATCAGATGCGGGCGCACCCGTTCTGCCGTTTCCAGCCCCTCATTTCCGTTGCAGGCGGTATAGACTTCGTACCCCTCCTTGGAGAGATTGTAACCTACGAACTCCAATATGTCGCGCTCGTCATCGACGACCACTATACGTTTTCCCATGCAGACCCGACGGATTCGTTAGAACTCGACTGTCGGAACCGTCGCGGCACCCTCCGATGCGGAAAAGAACTCTTTCTTCGAGAAACCGAACATACCCGCTACGACATTGGCCGGAAACGTAGCGGTCTTGACGTTGAACCGCTTCACAGCCTCGTTGTATTCGTTGCGGGCTACCGCGATACGGTTTTCGGTCCCCTCCAACTGCGCCTGCAATTCGAGGAAATTACGGTTCGCCTTCAAATCGGGATAACTTTCCGAAATGGCGATCAGTCGTCCGAGAGCCGACGTTACACCGTTCTGCGCCGATACATAGGAGCGAAACTGTTCGGGCGTCATGTTATCGGCATCGACATTTATCGACGTTGCAGCGGCACGAGCCTTAACTACATCTTCGAGAGTTTTCTGTTCGTGCGAAGCATACCCCTTGACCGTATTCACGAGATTCGGAATCAGGTCTGCGCGACGCTGATACTGTGTTTCGACATTCGACCACTTGGCTGCGACTTCCTGTTGCGCCGTAGCAAGACCGTTATAGGTCGTCCAGCAGAACACTACAATTACGGCGGCGATTGCGCCGATGATAATCCAAGTACTTTTTTTCATGACATTTATTATTTTGTGTTTGTATTCGACTTTCAGATTCTTCGCTTCGCTCAGAATGACGTCCTGTTGTCAATCTGTTCCAATATTTTCCTTGCATCTTTGCAGAGACCTATTCGCCATATTGCGTCCTGAAAATTGATATACAGGTCGCCGTCGTAAGTCGATACTCCCTGCGGTTCGCGGTCGATGGACGACAAGTTCTGACTCGATAGATGTTCTCCGGTTGTTTTGTCAAAGATGCTTAAATTTGCTTCTCTGCCGGACTCTGCGGGATATATGCCGTTCACCTCGAAAAGGACGTTACCGATTATCTCCGCTCCCTGATAGAGCCGCAGCCATACCGGCAGTTCATAACTGTCCAGCACGTCGGCGGCGGTGAACGTTACGTCGCCCTCGTCCAAGCGCGGAAGACGGAAACGGAAAACGACAATCGTATTCTCGTCGGTGTTTATCTTTTTCAGTTTGCGCTGCATATAGAGTATGCACTTGCGTTCGTGGTCGATAACCACCTGCGAGCCGTTATAGCCGTTGTCGAGGTCGAATTTTATGGTCTGTATCAGTTCGGCGGATGTCGGCGTTACCTTTTCGACGTAGCAACTGAACGTCGTCAGGTCGCCTGAAACGTACAATGCCGGAAATTCGCTGCCGTCCGGAATTTCGACACCGAAATCAAGGTTGCCGCAATGGTTGCTCGGCACATTGCTTCCGAGCGGAAACTCGCCTACAACTTCCATATCGGACATGCGCAGAGTGCGACAGTATCCGCCGTCGAAACCGACGAAAGCATAGCCGTTGCAGATGTCCATAGCCTGTACCACGCGCAGTGAACCGTCCGGAGCCGCGTATTTCGGCAGTTCTGCAACCTTATCGTAAACGTAATAATCGAGTACAGTTCCACTCGACTTCTCGCATATACTAATCTGATCTATTGCCGGAGGCTTCTGTATACCGTCTGCCGCATGTGCCGAAAATGCGACTGCCGATACGGCAAACATTGCCAAAATTGTTCCCGATACGTTTTTCATAATTCCTTTAAAATTAAAATTTGGAGCCTGAGCCGCCGCCGCCGAAATGACCGCCGCCGAAGCCGCCGCCCATACTGCTTCCGCCGCCTAAACCTCCGCCACCCATAAAGATTCCGCCGCCACCGCTGTCTTTGTAAATCTTTTCACGGCGGTGTTCGATATAACCGCAATTTCGGCACTTGAAAATATACTCCATCATGTCATATTTCCGGTTCGACGCCAACAGCAGCGTATCCGTTTTACTGAGTTTATGTTTGCCGCAGTTTGGGCATTTCGATTTCGTCCACTCATAATACGCAGCGCCGCCTATCGCAAGCACAAAAAGCCCGACCATCGAAAGCACTGCAATAAGCAATCCCGTTTCCTCATCAGACGGCATCGCGTCGTCAAAAATATCGTTGCCCGACAATATTTTAGCGACCGCAGCCACTCCGTCCACCATTCCGCGGCTGAAATCGCCACTCGAGAACGGTTCGACCATATATCGTTGCTGAATGCGTTTGCAGAGCGCATCGGGCAGAATGCCTTCCAATCCGTCGCCCGTAACGAATCGTATTTCGCGTTTGTCCTTGACAAGCAGGATACCCAGTCCGTTGTTCGCGTTTTTCGAGCCGACGCCCCATTCCGAAAAAAGACGGTGGGCAAATGTGAACACGTCGCCTGGCGTGATGTCATCAATGGCAACAACTGCAATCTGAGCCTTTCCTGCACGACGCAGCGAATCGCAAGCACGATCTATCAACTCAACGGCTTCGGCAGAGAGTATTCCGTCGGGATTGGAGGTATAGCGTGTACGGTCGATGCGCTGAACGTTCGGAACGGTCGCGACGGTATATGTCTTGCCGAAAACGTCTGCGACACACGCGACAGTCAGAATCAATATGGGGAGTATGCGCTTCATCATAATACAATATATTGCAAATATACGAATAAGCGATAGTAATGCCAAATTTATTTTGGTATTCCCGAGCGAGAGTACACAAGACGAAACCAAAGATAGCGCATTCCTCGATAAAGTATTTAATGACCTTAAACCGACCTTACAGAAAATATTTGCAGGCAGTTGAAAAACACGAAAAAATTGCTACCTTTGTGCTGATTATACCCGAGAGTTCGGGTGTGTGATTAAA
>ENA-UOIZ01003258-UOIZ01003258.1-human-gut-metagenome-genome-assembly--contig:-P88-NODE-3258-length-10260-cov-109.561685_pt1 | contig 10260 bp, 9 predicted proteins | sample MGYA00242336_ERZ723883 | MGnify/ENA metagenome assembly ERZ723883 | reverse complement strand
GCCTATGGCTGGCTGCCATAAATCAAGGGGCAAATATATAGTAACAGGAGGCGATGCCCGGTGAAGAAGCATCCTGAGCAGAACGAGCAGTTTGAAGCCCAGCTCCGGAATCTGCCCGACACGGTGAACCAGTCGCTGGCAGGTCTGACCGCCGGGACAGAGCTGAACAATCGAATCCAGATGGCGGTGCGCGATTCCCGTGCATCCCGTCAGAAGAAGTCTTTCCCGGTGCGCCGCTTTGTGTCGGTCGCGGGCGTGTGCGCCGCGGCGGTAGCGCTGTTCGTGGGGCTGTCTCCCCTGTTGTCCTCCCCCGCGAATGCGCCGCTGATTCAATCCAGTCCCTTGGGCGACAAGCCGACCGCCACCGAGCGGACGCTCCGCGCTGACCTGACCGGCAGCGACGTATCCATCGGGCAGAAACAGCCCGTACCCTCCTACCGCAACCTATGGTCGAGCAGCAGCGACAGCAGTACCTTCCCGCTGATTGGCGTGAACGGCAGCTACTATCGCATGATGACCTCGCCGCGCAGTGTCTCCTCCAGCCTGTTAGGCGCAAGTTTAGGCACGATTGCGGAGTACACGACCGAGCCGTCTTTGTCCGGCATGAATGTCATGCTCTCTAACAAGGCAGCGGTCGGCACGGAGGTATACGGCATCAGCGGCATGAGCAGCACGTTTGTCGCGGCAGAAGTTGACGGGCAGATGCGGCTCTTCCAGCGCGTGAGCTTCAACGGCAACGCGCTGAAGGGTTCGGAGACGCTTGCGGACGTGATGCAGTTAAGCGGACACGTCGCGAGCATTGAGTTGAGCGGCGTCGGCACGATTACGGACACGAGTGTCTGCGCTGACCTGATTTCGCTGCTGCTGAATGACGCGACGTACGAAAGCAGCGGATCGCTGAGCGCGAAGCAGTCTCTGCTGATTGAACTGGACAACGGGCTGGTCTATCAGTTCACGGTGAAGAACGACAAGATTGCATCGTGCGGTACTTGGTCTTGCCCGGAGTTCTTCGAGGCATTTGAAGCGGCGTGCGAGTAATTCGATGATATGCAAGCATCCCGGCAATCCTCTCCTGCACAAGGGGATTGTCGGGATGCGTTTTTTGCTTTTTTGGGGAAGTTCGTTTCCCTTGCAGCGGATAAAGTCAAGTATGGAAGTGTTCATACTATTTCCAGATAAGAATGCGCCAAGATGCGCCGCGAGTTTTTCATTCTGGCTAACGTGAATGAAACGCAGCGTAGCAGCGCTACGCTAAGTGGAATGAGCGGACGCCAGAAGGGAAAAGGCGCAAGCAGATGGCGCAGTTGAATCTGGAAATAGTATCAGCCCGAAGGGGTCAAGGGGGCGAGCGGAAAGCCCCCTTGTCGCGTCCGCAGACGCGAAATCCCCTGCAATGAAAAAGACCAGCACCGGAATCGTCTCTCGATGCTGGTCGGTCGCGCCCATTTGGCGCGACAATGTGCAAGTGGTCAAATGAGCAGCTTGGGGGCGCGTCTGCGGACGCGCGAAGTTATACTATTTCCAGATGAAAATGCGCCAAGATGCGCCGCGAATTTTTCATTCTGGCTAACGTGAATGAAACGCAGCGTAGCAGCGCTACGCTAAGTGGAATGAGCGGACGCCAGAAGGGAAAAGGCGCAAGCAGATGGCGCAGTTGAATCTGGAAATAGTATTAGTGGCAGGGACGCTTCGCTGCCTGCGCCTTTGTTGGCGACTTCCTTGGAATTGGTCGCCCGTGGAACAGTTGGGGCGTTGCCCCAAACCCCACAAGGGAGCTCCGCCCCTTGACCCCGCAAGGGACATTGTCCCTTGACCCTTTTTCGGCGTCCCGGCTTGAGCGTACTTCCCTTACTCTGCCTTTACCGGCGTTTTTTCTTCCCCTGCCGTTAATTTACTCGCCCAAACCAAGTACAGCGTCGCCGACAGCACAATCCCGACGACCCAGCCGACCGGCCACGAATACCACACGCCGCGAATCCCGAAAATCGGCGACAGCGTAAACGACAGCACCACCCGCAGGAACAAGTCCGACAGCGTCGCGATCATGAATTGCAGCATCCGCGCCGCACCGCGCTGCACGCCGTCCACCATCAGCTTAATCGACAGGAACATATAGAACGGTGTGACAATATGCAGGAAGTCCACGCCGACATCGACTGCTTCCAAGTTGCCGTCGCTGATAAACGCATAAACCAGCGGTTTCGCAAAGACGTAGAACACAACCGCGAAAATCGCGCCCATCGTCATGCCGATGGCGACGCCGCTGCGGCAGCCGTGGCGCACACGCTCGTTCTTGCCCGCGCCGAGGTTCTGGCTGGTGTAGTTGCTCATGCCGTTGCCCAGCGCCGTCACTGACGTGACGAACATGTTGTTGAGCTTGATTGCCGCCGTGTAGCCACCCATGCACGCCGTGCCGAAGCCGTTAATGACGCGCTGCACAAGGATGTTGCCGACGCTGATGAAGCTCTGCTGAATCGCGCTGGGGATGGCGATAATCAACATCTTTTTCAGCAGCACTCCGGAGAAAAGCGGGCATTTCTCGCCGCCGACAACCTCATGCACCTTCTTCAGTACGAAAATCACGGCAACAATGCCGCTGATGGACTGGCACAGGAACGTCGCCCATGCCACGCCGGGCACGCCCATGTGGAAGTCACGGACGAAGAGGATATCCACAAAAATATTCGTAATTGAGGACACGGCGAGGAAGTAGAACGGCGTTTTGGAATCCCCCAAGGCGGAGAAAATGCCCGTCGCGACCTGATAGAGCATCAGGAAAACATAACTCATGAGGTAAATTTGGATGTACGCCACGGAGTCCTTCATCGTCTCCACAGGCGTGTCCAGCAGTGTCAGCATCCATTCGGACGTCAGCATTCCGACAGCACTCAGTACCACGCCGAGAATGCCGCAGAAGATGAGCGCGGTCGTCACGCAGGTATGCACCTGCTTCATTTCCTTCTGCCCGAACAAGTTCGCCGTCACAACGGATGTGCCGATGTTGCAGCCAAACGCGATGGCGATGAAGATCAGCGTGATTTCGGAGCTGTTGCCGACAGCGGCAAGCGCCTCGGTGCTGATGAAATGCCCCGCAACAAAGCTGTCCGCGATGTTGTAGAGCTGTTGGAAGATGATGCTGCCGAACAGGGGCAGCGAGTAAGCCAGCAGCACCCGGCCGGGCTTGCCGACGGTCAAATCCTTCATGAGGAATGCCTTCTTTCTGTGCGTAATCCATCGCTCATTTTACGCTTGACAAGCCATGATGTAAAATATATAATTGCTATGGCATTCATATTTTGGAGGAATGATTGATGGAACTGACCCAGCTGACGTACTTCCTGACCGTTGCGCAAATGCAGCACATGACGCGCGCCGCCGAAGCGCTGCACATTGCGCAGCCCGCGCTGACGAAATCGGTGCAGCGGCTGGAGAGCGAATTGGGTGTGCCGCTGATTGCGCGCAAGGGGCGCGGCATTGCGCTCACGCCCTACGGTCAACGGCTAGCAGACGAATTGCAGCAGCCGCTGAATCAACTTTCGCACATTCCGGAAGTGATGCGGCAGATGGCGAATCAGCAGGCGCGAACACTGCATGTGTGTGTGCTTGCTGCGTCGGATTTGGTGACGGACGCCGCCGTTCGCTTCCGCCAGACACACCCGGACGTGCATTTTGCAATGACACTGCTCCCCCGCATCAGCGACGCGGCGCATCCGCCGTATGACCTGCTGGTGGATTCGGACGGGATGAACGGCGACGACGGGTTTCATGAGCGGATTCTGCTCGCCGTGCCGCAATCCTCCCCGCTCGCAGCGCGAACCTCCCTGTGCCTAAATGACCTGCGCGGGCAGGAGTTCATCAGCGTGATGGGCAACCGCCGTTTCCGGGAGCAGTGCAGCCAGCTTTGCCAGCAGAGTGGATTCATGCCGCAGTATGCCTACGAGTGCACCGGGCCGTCGACCGTCCGAAACCTGATTTCACTCGGCTGCGGCGTTGGGTTCTGGCCGGAATACACATGGGGCGCTCCGGGCGAGGGTATCCGGCTGCTGCCGATTGACGACGCGCGATGCGTCCGGCGAATTGTCCTGCGCTGCGATGCCAGCGGCGACATTCGCCCATTGGCGGAGGAGTTCCGTGCGGCATTGCAAGATGAACTTCAACTGCTCGCATCGAAAAAGCGCGCCTGACGTTTCTGCCAGACGCGCTTCGTTCATGTCAGTGAAATCCAGTAATGCTCCAAGTCGATATTCTCGCCGTCTTCATGCACCGTTTTCTCGTAGACGCCGCCGTTGCGCAGGATTGTCCTGCGGCTTCCCACGTTCCACGGTTCACAGGCGACCATCACCCGCTTTAAGCCGATTTCGCGGCAATACGTCAGCACGTTGTGCAGCATCCACGTCGCGATACCCTGCTGCCGCTCATCCGGGCGCACCGAATAGCCAATATGCCCCGCATACTCGCGCAGGAAGTCGTTCAATTCACGCCGCACCTGAATCATGCCGACGATTTTCTCCCCGCGAAGGCAGACAAACTGCGTCGCCGGTACCCAGCGTTCCGGCACGTTCGTTCCTTCATCCAGCGTTTTGCAAAACGCAATCCATTCCGCCGGATCTTCCATGCGCGAAAGCGGCCCGCAGCCGTCCATCTCGCTGCCCGCGTCCAGCATTGCCTGCCGATACGCGGAGATTTCACCGCTCATTGCCTCCGTTGGGCGCGTCAAACGCAGTTCTTCCATCGGATTTTCCTCCTTTTACTCCTCCACCACCGCACGGATTCCCCGCACACGGCGCACCACGTCCGCGAATTCCTCCGGCGTCAGCGACTGCGCACCGTCACACAGCGCGTGTTTCGGGTCATTGTGTACCTCAATCATCAAGCCGTCCGCACCCGCCGCCGTCGCCGCCATTGCCATCGGCTTCACCAGGCGCGCAACGCCCGTCGCGTGGCTGGGATCAACCAGAATCGGCAGATGCGTCTTTTCGCGCAGCACCGGGATGCAGGACAAATCCAGCGTGTTGCGCGTCGCCGTCTCATAAGTGCGGATGCCGCGTTCGCACAGGATGACTTGGTCGTTGCCGCCTGCCATGATGTACTCAGCGCTCATCAGCCACTCCTGAATCGTGTTCGCCAGCCCGCGCTTGAGCAGAATCGGCTTATGCGTCTTGCCCAGCACCTTCAGCAGCTCAAAGTTCTGCATGTTGCGCGCGCCAACCTGAATGACGTCCACATCGTCGAACAGCGGCAGATGCGAGGCATCCATGATTTCCGTCACAACGGGCAGCCCCGTTGCTTCCTTCGCTTTCAGCAGCAGCTTCAAGCCGTCCTCATGCAGCCCCTGAAACGCATACGGGCTGGTGCGCGGCTTAAACGCGCCGCCGCGCAGGAGCGTTGCGCCCGCCGCTTTGACCGCCTTGGCGACCGTAACCATCTGCTCTTCGCTCTCTACGGAGCAGGGGCCGGCGATAATCTGGAACAAGCCGTGTCCGATGGTCACGCCGCCGCAATCAACCATCGTATCCTGCGGATGGAACTTACGGTTTGCTTTCTTGTAGGGTTCCTGAACGCGGCGGACAGCCTCCACTGCATCCAGCGAGGAAATGAGGTCGGCGTCCACGCGCGTCGTGTCGCCCACCAGCCCCAGAATGGTGCTGTTTTCGCCCTTTGATTCGTCGATGCGCAGCCCCATGCCAAGGAGAAATTGTTTCAGTCGGTCAATCTGTTCCTGCCGTGCTTCGTGCTTCAAGATGACAATCATGGTGTTTCCTCCATACTTCCGGACATCATTGTCCACTACAATTTGATACTAATTCGATTCTAAAACATGGCATCGAGCATAGCAGATTTTTCGTTCCGGCAAAGCTGAGTGAAGTGAGGCGTACTGGAGGTACGCGCGAGCGGAACGAAGCAAAGCCGGGGCGGAAAAGATGCTGTGCGAATGACATGCTTTCGATGAGAATTAGTATAAAACAGCGAAAGCGCCCTGCCGCCAATGTTCTGGCCAGCAGGGCGCTTTTCTCATCTCCGGGAGAATACGCCAAATCACGCCCTGCGTTCTTGATGCAGCGCGTAATAATAACCAACCGCGAAACGGTTCATCATGGCGTTCCTGCTCCCTTCGTCTGTTCTTGGCATCTATCATAGCGCAAAAAGCGCAAAAAAGCAAGAGGAAAATTGTTTCTCTCCTGCTTTTCTGCATATTTTTATGTGGATTCATACTATTTCCAAATGAGAATGTGCCGAGGCGCGAGCAGATGGCGCAGGCGAATGCAGGAAATAGTATTAGTCGTTGTTCTGCGCTTCCATGTCCTCCAGATAACGTTCGAGTTTGCGTTTGACGCGCTGGAGGGCGTTGTCGATGCTCTTGACGTGGCGACCCAGGTTGTCCGCGATTTCCTGATAGCTTTTCCCGTCCAGATACGCCGCCAGCACTTCCTGTTCTAAATCCGACAGCACCTCGTCAATGCGCTGATGGATACCGCGCAAATCCTCCTGACTGATTATCAGCTCTTCCGGGTTCGACGAATGCCCTTCAGCGCAGACGTCCAGCAGCGTGCGGTCGCTTTCCTCGTCGTACAGCGGTTTGTTGAGCGACACATAGCTGTTCAGCGGAATATGCTTCTGGCGCGTCGCGGTTTTGATGGCAGTGATAATTTGGCGCGTGATGCACAGTTCGGCAAAGGCACGGAAGGACGCAAGTTTCTCCGGCCGGAAGTCGCGAATCGCTTTGTAGAGTCCAATCATGCCTTCCTGCACAATGTCCTCGTGATCCGCGCCGATGAGGAAGTAGCTGCGCGCCTTGGAACGGACGAAGTTCTTGTACTTGTTCAGCAGATATTCCACCGCCACCGAGTCCCCCGTGCGGCACAGCGCCACCACGTCCTCGTCCGTCATGCCCTCATAGACCGAATGGGCGGCACTGCTGCTCAGCAGCGGCACGGAAGCAGGCTGTTCCGGTTCGCCGGGCACAGCCTGTCTCAACGGAAAATCCAGCAAAAATGCATCGTCTTCCGGCAGCATCGGCTCTTCCTGCTCCATCGGGTCATTGTCCTGATTCATTGCATTCATTCGATCGTCTGACAAACTGTTCACCTGCTTTTCGGGCGGCGCAGGGCGCGTCTCCCGCTTCACTCTCCGCGCCGCAGCTTTTCCAGCCGTGCGCGGATGTCCTCCGGCATTCGGGAAAAAATCGTGTTTCGGTTCATGTTGGGCTGATTCTGGTGCGCCGACATGCCGCTTTTGCGCATTTCGCGAAGTTCGCGCAGCAGTTCCCGGCTGGTCATGCGAATCGCGCCGCTGGACAGCACCTGCGATTGCTCCAGCCCGTCCGATGTAGCGACGCGCAGTTCCCGATAGCGCGGGGTCTGTGCCGCGGCGCGCTCGATGTAGCTGTCCGCCGTTTCGCCGTGGCGGGTGAAAATCAGCGTCAAATCGCCGTGCTTCTCTTCGGTCGTCGTCGTGCGCTCGGACTGGTAACCATCGAACACCAGCAGGATTTCCTCGACCGAAAATCCAGCGTAGTCCTCCAATTGACGCATCAGCCGGTCGCGCGATTCGTCCAGCGACCAGCCTTTCTTCTCCGCCTCGCTCCACGCGCCAATGACGTTGTAGCCATCGACAATCAGCAGCGGTTTCATGCCCGGCGGCTGGACAGCACGTGGTACATCACCACGCCCGCCGCAACAGACGCATTCAGGCTGTCCAGATGTCCCGCCATCGGCAGGGACACCTTCTGGTCGCAGTTCTCCAGCACGAGATGGCTGATGCCTTCGCCCTCGCTGCCGACAACCAGCGCCACGCCGCCCTTGAAGTTGACCTTCTCGTAGTCCGTGCCGTCCATCGTCAGCGCGTATGTCCAGATGTTGCGCGCCTTGAGCATTTCAATCACACGGGTCATGTTCACAACGCGCGCAACCTTGATGTGCTCAATCGCGCCCGCGGATGCCTTGACTGCTGCCGGGGTCAGCCCGACTGCGCGGCGTTCCGGCACAATCACACCGTGTGCGCCCACGCACTCGGCGCTGCGGATAATCGCGCCCAGATTGTGCGGGTCGGTGATGCCATCCAGCAGAATCAGGAACGGTTCTTCGCCCTTTTCCTCCGCTTCCGCCAGCATCGCCTCGACCGTGCTGTACTGGTACGCCGACGCGAACGCCACCATGCCCTGATGATTCTTCGCCAGCTCGTTCAGGCGCTGATGTTCCACTTCCTGCACCGGGATGTGCGCTTCCTTCGCCATCTGCACGATTTCGCGCGCAGAGCCGGTCAGCTCGCCCTTCTGCACCAGCAGCTTTTCGATATCACGACCCGCCTTGAGCGCCTCGCGAATCGGGTTGCGCCCTGCCAGCAGGTTCTCCTGCACTGCTTCTTCCGCCACGGGCTGCGCCATCACGGGCGCAACAGCCACCGGGCGGTACTCCGAATCGCGATAGGACGGTGCCGGACGCTCGTCGGCCATTTCCGGGCGGCGATCATAGCGGTCGCGGCGCTCGTAGGGCTTGCGGTCGCCATAGGACTTCTTCTCGCCGTAAGACTTCCGGTCGTCATAGGACTTCTTCTCGCCGTAGGGCTTGCGGTCGCCGAACGACTTCTTCTCGCCATAGGGCTTGCGGTCGCCGAACGACTTCTTCTCGCCGTAAGGCTTGCGGTCGCCGAACGACTTCTTTTCGCCATACGCACGGTTGTCGTCGCGCTTGCCGCTGGGACGGCCGCCGTGGCGCGCCCCGCGGTACTCCGAGCCTTCTTCCACCCACTTTTCGCGCCCAAAGGACTTCTTGCCCTGCGGCTTGTGGGACGGTGCATTGTCATAGTATGCCATATTTCAAATTCCTCTATTCTTATTCATTGTCGGTTGATTGATTCTGCTTCTTCTGTTCGTCTGCCAGCGAATCGAGCCATTCGCGCCTTGTCCGGCGAATCTCCCCTGCCTTGCCGCAGGATTTTTCCCCTTCCGGACACGCGCCGCGCAGACATCCGGGCCCCGCGTCCGCAAACAGCGCCGGGGCAATTTCCATGCACAGTCGGTGCATTTCCGTCGCCAGCGCGCGGATTTCCCACTGCGCGCGGCTGCACATGCGCAGGCTGAAGAAGTGCCGCAGCTCGCGCACGTTCATTGTCACCATCATGCGCGTTTCGCAAGCGCCGGGCAGCACGAATCGGGCATCCTCATTGCCGCCCTCGCCCGCGCCGAGCTTCTCCTGCCACCCAGTATACCACTGGTGCATGGTGTCCATCTGCCGCTCAAACTCCGCGACAGCATCTTCACCCAGCGCCTCGATTTTCGGCGGAACGATGTAGCCGAAGCCCTTCTCGTAGCTGACGTAGCGCTGGCTCTGCACCGAAAAGCTGGCGAGCCGGTGGCGGGTAATCTGTGCCAGCAGGACGCGCGAAACGCCCTCCATCGCAAAGGTGAAGCTGGCATGTTCCAGCACGGATTCATGCCCCATCGACAAAATCCGGCTGACGAACTCGCTCTGGTCGTCACGGCTGACGCGCTGCTGCAAGCTGTCCACCGTCGCACGGGAGTAGCACAGCCGAGCGCCGAGCGCCACGACCTCCTCCGGCAAAAGCGTATGGCGAATCAGGGCGACTTTCATGGTTGAGCGGGGCATGATGCAACCTCCTGACTTTTTCGGAACAGTTCAAGCAACCGTGCCTCCTGCCCAGTCAAGTACAAATACCCGACGAGGGCTTCCAGCGCCGTTGCTGCCTGATAGTCCATGGCAGTCTGATTTCGGGGGGCAGCGTGGTGCGCATGAGTATTGCGCCCACGGCGGACAATGGCGTTTTCTTCCTCGGTCAGCGCTCCCTCGATGCGTGTCAAAGCCTCCGCCTGTGCGTGTGCATTGACGACCGTGACCGCCGCCTGATGGCAGTGATGCAGATTATACCCCCGATACAGCAGGCGCGACCGGGTCAGCAAATCATAGACCGTATCCCCGATATACGCCAGCTGGAGTGGATTCAGGCGGCGTGCATCATCTTTGGTCATCGGCGCTTCTTCGCGCAGGGTCAAAGGCATTTCCTCCTTCATATGCCCGAAAAAGACAGGCATACCGAATGAAGCGTCCTTTACAGACACAACCAGTGTATTATACCATATTTTCGCCCTGTCCGACAAGGGTTTTCCGCACCTTTGGGGAAGAAAATTTGTCGCGCGTGCCGTTTTCCGGACACAAAAATGCCGAACCGCGATTGCGATTCGGCATGTGGTACACCATTAGGGACTCGAACCCTAGACACCCTGATTAAGAGTCAGGTGCTCTA